>Ga0209605_1003422_pt1 | contig 13963 bp, 27 predicted proteins | sample AD_UKC035_MetaG_FD_184408 | JGI IMG/M metagenome (GOLD analysis project Ga0209605, IMG submission 184408) | Active sludge microbial communities of municipal wastewater-treating anaerobic digesters from USA - AD_UKC035_MetaG (SPAdes) (version 2) | ecosystem: Engineered > Bioreactor > Anaerobic >...
GGGCCGTCCTCCGTCCTATCATGAAAATCTGTTCTCCCTATGTTTATTGTGGTTCCACTGAGGGGGTATTATCCATTAATGGTGTGTCGGCGTTTTCGGCTCTTTTCTCAGCAACCCACTGACTAACAACAGCAAAGATGAAACTGCCTATTCCCACGTAGGATAATGGTATACTGGTCATGATTTGGTCCTGGAATAATAACACGATGGGCCAGGCTACGAGTAGGATGGTGGTGATGCGGTCGAAGTATATCCATTTCTTGAGGGTTTCGGTGGCTTCCCGGACTCTTTGTTCGCTGGTTAGTTGGCTGATTACACCTACCACAAGGACCAAGGCTGTTGCTATGGTGGGTGGTAGGATTCCGGTTATGTCGGCGAGGAAGTAGGCTATTATTCCAAACAGGGCGAGGGCCGATGTGGTTAAGATATCTAATTGTCTCTTATCTAACAAAAAAAATCAACTCCAATTTTTTATGATTATGATTGGTATGATGCGGGGGGCAAGTGATGGAATTACACATAGTACAACAAACTACTTCCAAGGAGGGGAATATGGTAATGGCATGTTCCCCCCGGCACATCATCATGAAACTATAAATAAACGTAAAATAACTAAAAAGACAAGCAAAATAAAAACTTCAGTCAGTATACCCCGACTGGATGACCTGCTCCTCAAATTCTTCCTCCTCACACAAAGGGCAACTCCACTCCTTAGTAATAGGGTGTTGATATAGGGGTGTCTGGTGGTACAGGCAGCGGCGGCCTTTACGACCTATTACTCGCTTGTTTGGGGTCATAGTACCTCCTGTCATCAGGGTAAATAAAAGGCTTAAAATCAATTAAAAACTGAGTCCACCACAGTATATGATCAAAAGGTTCCTCTGGTGGACGGTCATCAAGAAAAGGAATATAAATCCGTTCACCCCGGACGTACCTGTGACTCGTTGATACTATTAAGCCACACTTTGTGCAGACGGTTTCATCCCGGTCTGATTCATATTTAGTATTCCCATTACATTCAGGGCAGGGTGTCGGGGTGTATAAGTCAATGTTAATATTATTGTTTATGGTTGGAGGGCGTGGCCTATGTTCTTCCCAGTGGTGCCAGTTTCTTTCATAGTAGTCAAGGTCTCTTGCATTAGCTGACAGACTCCGCCTCCTTACAAGTAACCCTAACGCATAGTTTATTATTATTTAAATGTTTGCCCCCAAATGGAAAAGTATATATGTAAGTATATACAATGTATATACATCAAGAGGTGAAATACACATGAAAATGAAACAACTCTTAAAAAAAGTAGAAAAAGGCGAAATAACAGCAGAAGAATTTGAAAACAGAATAACAAAAAGATACAATGAAATAAAAAAAGAAAAACACGCATTAATAATTAAAATGCAAAGAAGCAGGGACCTGGTAGAATGAGAAAAACAGTAAAACAATATGGAAATGGAGCACACATCATCCTGCCTCTGCGCTGGATTGGTAGAACTGTTGAAGTAAAGGTCGTTGCTGACTTTTCAAAAGAAGAAAATTTAAAGGTTCTCATGAACGTTTATGAAAACACAAGCTCTCCTAAAAGTGTTTATGATGTGCAACGTAAACTGATGATCCTATTGGGTAGAACTACGTTAATGGATGAAGAGCTTAATACCTGTCAAGACTTCTTTGACTCATTCACTGCAAGAAATGGGGATTAAAATCTAAATCTTTTTTTTATCCCCATTTCTTCCGTATTTCTTCAATTTCTGATTTAGAGGTTTTAGATCCTTCCGATCTACTTGTATTATATTTGTATTCCAATGCACTTTTTGATTGTCCCCTCACACTGTCTCGTGCTATTTCAACCTGTCTACTAACATTTTGTATCCTTTCTGTTTCGTTAATTGCTATTTGACTTCCTGCTTTTATATTCCCCGATCTGACATCGTTAAATAGCTGTCTTGATTCTGTGTTAAGTTTACTATCAATCAAATCTAATTTATCTAGTTTCTCACCTTTAGACATATTACTCACAGTTCCTGAGTAGCTGTTTAGATCAGATCCTGATCCACTACCCCCCCCTGTTCCTGATCCGGTTGGTCCTCCGCACATACTATTTTCTCCTGTAATGTTCTCCATTATATTTTATATCACTAAATACTTTACAGAAACTCCCATTCTTGTATTTACAACTAAAATCTTGTCTAAAAATATAATCCTCTTCTCCTTCTAAATATCTTTCTATACTAACACCCTCGCCTAATAGGTATCCCCTGGTTTTGAGGCTGTACCTGTTATACTGCCCACCTGGCGGGGGGCCACAACAGCACCCCCAATCGTTCATGGAGGGACTGTTTGGGGTGTAAAAATTGATGCCTATTTCATTACACTTGTCTCTTATCCCGCCTAATATTTTGAGTTTATGGTTCTCGTGAGGGTAATAGTATTTTCCATGACGGATTAGGGGGATGTTTTTGTTTTTGGATTCTTGGAATATATCATCGTATCCCCCATTCAGTCGCTTAATATAATCCTTATGATTATACATATGGAGATACCCCGCCTGAACTTCTCGAACCCCTACATCATATGCCACTTCCAACAATTCTGTTGGGTCTTCATTCACCCCGGGAATAATTGGCCAGATCCTCAAAGTACACCTGATACCCTCATCCAATAACTTTTCTATTACCCGTAATCTCTCCAAGGGGGGGGGTACGTTTGGCTCTAGACCCTTACTAAAATTCGTACATAATGAGGGGATACTAATTATCACTTGTGGATTCCCTTCTTGTAGTTGTTTCACATACCTTGATCGGAGTATTATGTCGCTTTTTGTCAGAACCTGGAACGGATGATCATAGCCATTTAACAATTTTAAGAAATTATAAGTATTTCTGGTTCTATGTTCCTTTGGAGGGAACGGATCACTTAACACTCCCAATTGAACAGGCCAACCCGCCCTGATGGCTTGGTGGATCTCACCCATACCTGTCCCATTTTGTGCTCGTTGGAAAGTCCGCTCCACATAATCCAATGCGATAGGTGTTACTGTCCTTTTAGCCCGGGTCTTGGTAAGTATCTGCACATTACAGTATCGGCAGTTGTAAGGGCATCCATAGTATGTGTTGGCCTTTAGAGGTAGTGGGCAGATATGTTTAAGGCCCCGGGTAATGTATATTGGTCTGATGTTGTGGTAGGGTTGTGTAAACAATTATATCATCAATAGTAACCCTAACGCATAGTTTAAGGTATTTAAAGGTATTATATAAATGGAGAGGCACATCTACAATTAATGTGCTGAACAGGAGGATTAAATATTTATTTCACCTCACTGTGAGTTTTAGTCTTCTTTTTTCTTTGAGTATTTCATACTCCTCAACCTTAATATCTTCATGCCGGTGGGGTCCGAGTAGGCCTGTTCCGTTTTTCTGTTTGTAGCCGTTCTTTTTGGTGTGTTTTCGTTGTCTTATCCTGGCACGTTCCCTTGATGCCTCCAGGCTGCAGAAGACTCCGTCTTTGTTGACCGTGTGGTATCTGCGTCTTAGGTCTCTGGTTTTTAGGGGTTGTCCGCACCATTCGCATCGTATCTCTAACTCTATAGTATCCGCCTCCCAGATTTAGGTTGGTTTATATCTTTTTTGTTCTTTATTCCCTCATATAACGAAGTATTATTTAACATCACCTCTTTTTTTGGTTCGTTAGTTTGGAATAACGAAGTTTAACTTTGGTTAATCCCAAAATATACAGGTCTATGATATTTCCCATGTTCCAAATTAGAACCAACATAAAATGATTTAATACTCTCAGTTGGAATTTGATAAATCACTCTAAAACCACTACGTGACTTCTCGTCCTTAATTAACCCATATAAGGTATTATCCTTAATTTTTAGCCGATCTACAAAAACCATTCCATCCTCTTCTATCCTCATACTTGAAAAATAATTCGTAGCTATTCTCACATTTATTTCCCCCGTATCTACGGGGCCTCGGAGGCAGATTTTTAAAACACACTCCCCTCCAAAATTATTACCATCCCTCAACTCATTATATAACTCTTCAATCTCCACAATATCACTCCTCATCTTTTTTTGTTCGTTATATCCACGATTAACGAAGTTTAAACTATACATAATTCATCTATCTCTTTTCCATCCATTCCCAGGGAGAATTTCTCTCCCTTCTCTACTATGTAGTATGTATCTACTTATATATATAGTTTACTATTTATCACCCCACACTTTTTTTGTTCGTTATAGCCCCATATTACGAAGTACAATTAATCATTAATTTTAACCATCCACGGCCGATTAGGATCCTGCAATAATTTTCCTTCACCTACAAGTTCATCTCTAAGTCCATTTCCAAGGGCACTGTCCATAACCCCACAATTATTAATATTCACTTGCGAAGGAATCCAGCCATTAAAGCTCCTTCTTTCCTTTTTTAAAGAAGTCATTATAATAGATTTAATTCCATCTCTTGTTCGTGGTTTATCCCCATTTGTCACCCCATATTTAATAGTTTCAAGAAAATCAGCATCTTCACAAGTGTTACCAACTACCTCCAATTTATCCCATGAAATATTTTCACAATCATAACCGTAAGGGGGGGTTCCACACCAACAACTAATAAACCATCCTTTATTACAACTATAACTATCCATATTCCATTTAATTACCCCATAAGATAACGTTACACCCCACTTGTACCGTACAATGTCATTATCATAGATTTCTACATCATTACAATCCTTTAGGCCAGTGTACTGCATGAGCATGTGGTTTTCATTAGTATCACTTGCTAATAAGTAGTCCCCCTCCCAAAAACCCCATGAAGTTGCCCCAATAGCAAGATATTTGGGTGCTCCGGGGAATAGCATTTCATCTCCAGTCCATACTCGGAATTTTATCTCTCTCATATTATCACTCCTCATTTTTTTGGTTCGTTATATTCCTGTTAAACGAAGTACATTAAAGCACCTTTAGCCGTAGCCATCGTTTCTCCTTCAAAATCTCCCCTTCCTCCTTTAGTACATCCTTATGCCGATGTGGCCCCAGGAGGCCCGTTCCATTCTTACTCTTAACATACCCCCGTTGGCGGCGTTCCCGTTCACATTGTCGTTTCTGCTCCCGCCGTGCCTCCAATGAACAGAACACCCCATCCTGGTTGACTTTGTGGTATTTGCGTCTTAGGTCTCGTGTTTCCATGGGTTGCTTGCACCATTGGCAGGTTACTTTCATTTAAAGAACCCCCTTACTATTGGTAGTGGACAAAGGGGGTCCACATCAGGGTCTGGTAGTGGTTTCTTTTTGAGTAAGGGGCAGAATCCTACTCCGTGTAGGCTCATGCATTCTTCGCAGCTGTATATCCAGATAGCCCTCCTCATAATCCCATCTCCTTTCGGCATTTTATGCATAGGATGTGTTCTATTTTGTCTATGAGTATGGGGTATAGTTGTGGGGCGGTGGACCCGCAGGTGGTGCAGTGTCCTTGGCCTGTGATGTTACTTAGTTCTGGCCGGTGCCGGGTGACCGTCATAAATTGGCCTCCTCCTCCATCTCTACCATTATCTTCAATGCAGTGCCACAATCTCCATCCTTAATCAACCGATTCTTCAACTCATTCCAATCAGCAAGGGGATGCTTTAACAACGGAGCGGTGACAGGGATGCCGGGTTTGTTCTCAAATTCTCTAATTACATCATCAGGAGCCGGGTCTTCCATCTTGATTGTCTCCTCACTCTGTGGGTAGTACATGTTTGTCACATGACTATTCACAATTGTTTGCTTAATCACACACTGGCCTTTTTCTTCGAGTCGTTTAAGGTGGGGCCATAGTGTGGCTGGGCTTAAATCCAGTTTTTTTCCGATGTCTTTTCTGGTTAGTCCGTTTGGATATTTTTGTAGGATTTTTAGGATTTCTTCTTCGTGTTTCACGTATACCATCTCCACAACATCCTCTTCATTCTCCTGTTTATTTTCTACCACGTCTGGTTTCTCTCCTGGGCCATCGATGACACATGAGAGGCACCTGTCCATGCCTCGTTTGTAGAGTGATGGTGGTAAGTCCCGGTGGCACGTGGGGCAGTGTCTTAGATTGCTCAGTCTAATCCCTCCACTGGGCCTTTATAAATGATTTCACTTTTTCCTTCCCTGAAATGTTCAGCCATTTTCTTAGCGGCTCTACGAGCACCCCATAGGGTTAAAGTAGACTCGTGCATGAAACTGAGTCCATTAGTTACTTTTACGTAATAATCAAATCTTCCCTTTTTTTTGATCATGACTTTAATAGGGTAATCTGGGAGTTCTCCCCATTTTATGTTCCTGCTGTTCCTGATTTCATCTGCAAGTGTCATTTTATCCATTAACCCCCTTTTTTTCTTCGTTATTCCATCCTAACGAAGTATTTAATCTTCTTTTAAGCAGGCAAATGAGAATATTCCTGGTAATCCTGTGCAGTATCCACACATTTTGCAGTTATCTGGGTTTTTCTCCATTGCTCCCAAGTGCCATCTCATCTCAAACTCATCATCTTTGTTAGTCATTCTCGTGTTCACCCCCCTCACAACAACAGCATCGGCACCTTTGGTACTTACCCATTCTAATTGATTCGTTCATGTTCTCAATGAACTGGTCCCTTAATTCCATTGACTGAAATCTCTCTTTTTTCTTTTTCTCCCAATCTTCAACAAACCCCATATCCTCACTACTCCTTATGACTTTATTATTTTTTAATCCGATATTTTTTGGTTTCAGTCGCTCCCCAAATCGCATCATACAATCCCCCCACACTTTTTCTTCGTTATAGTTTGGTATACCGCAGTTGCGGAATAATCATCCATTTTTACCTCCAAGTGTATAACCCCCACACGCTGAATAAAAACTGCACCAGGAATATAGTTCTTTATTCTACTCTTCCTTTAAAGCTTCCATCCTTTCTTTTATATTTGGGATACCTTCCATATTATCTACCTCCTTTTATTCTCCCATACTCTTAAGTTGTTTCATTATAGCTCTTTCCATAAAATCTGACCTACTTTTAATATCATTAGTAGGGTCTTGTACTATCTTATCTACTTTGACTGCTAATTCTACATCTACTGTTATTGTCATTCCTACATTCATCCTTCTTTACCTCCTCTAATCTCTTTAAGTTTCTCTTCTATACGGTCTATTGCTCTTTGTTCTAATTTTTTCATTAACTGAATTAATTGAGTTAATTCTACATCTTCAAATAATATAGCCTTCTCTTCTTTAGAAAGTTCATCATCATAAAGGTTCTCAATACTGATTATTATTTGTCTATGACTTGCCTTCCAAAGACTTAATGCTTTACTATTAAAGGTCTTATATTCTTTTTCACTTTTAAATCCTTTCTCCCTAAAGGGGGCATCTTTATCTATTACTTCAGGTTTATTAGTTTCTACCATCTTTCTTCACCTCTAATACTTCTATCTCTACTCTCTTATATAAATATTACTACTACTCCTACTATTCTTCTATTATATCTGTAATCAAAACCTTACTCCTCCTATCCCTCCTCCAATTCATCCTAAACAATCTCTTATTCCCCTTAACCCTAAGCCAAACCCACCTACCTTCATCAATCTTCCTCAGAAGGAAAGGGTGAAGTAAACAGGCTAAAGTCATATTAATATCATTAATATGATATCCATACTTCATCGAGCTTGCGTTGGATGTTTTCCTTGGTTTCTTGTATCCTGGCGTCTACGTGTCTTCTTACGGTTTCATCACTTGTCATCTGCCTTGGCCTCCTGGTGTTTTCACATACACTTCACACGGATCCCCGTGGGGTGTCGTCTCTATCGTCTTAGTGTATCCATTACTCTGGACCAGGTGTTCCATACGGCCAAGGGGTGTGGGTATCTTCACCACGTAACCCATTTTTAATAGGTTTTCGACTAGTTCCCGGAAGTGTCCCTGGCCAGGGGAATGGGTTTCGACAAAACTGATATACACTTCACCCTCCCTTTTCCATAGGAACGTCTGAGTTGTGAATCTATCCTTTAGTAGGCCTATTCTCCTAGCGTATGCTGTGGCCCCTGGCAGGATTATGCCATCCTTCTTTTCAGTTGCGGGTCTCATCTTCATTTGAGAATCCCTCCAGGCTGGTTTGCACTGACCGATCCATGTGTTCATCTACACCAAGCTCCATTGCTCCACACGCTGGGCACATCCATGAGTCAATTGGGATGGATCTGAGGAAATGATCACCCCTGTCTGGGTCCCCTGGTTGGAAGTGGTGCACCTTTTTGCAGGTTTCGCATCGTGCTACTACGGGGTGGCATCGTACACAGTTGTGGACGTATTCTTTGGCTGGGCAGTTTTCGGGTTTGCAGCTGTTCATTTTTATCATTCCGTGTAGGGTGTGGCATTTGTGGAGTTGTCTGTTCTGTTCCGTTATGCACCATGTGATTTCATCCAACACCATTTACTTACTCCTCCCTTTTTTTTTGGGTCTCTGGGGGTTTTTGCACCGTCCTGCACAACGGATTAGCCAGGTACTCTGGATCCAGGCACTCCGGGTTTGTGCATCGGTAGAGTCCGCTGTTCTTGTCCCACCAGGGTTTCAGGGGCGCCCCGCAGTATTCACACAACATTTAATTACCCCCTAAATGTAAACACTCATAAGTTTTAATATCATCATTAGGGTACTTCTTAGTCCAATCAGTACAAGCTGGGCACAACCCTCTTTTTGGGCCTCCTCGATAAATATAAGCAAATTCATATTGGCATTTATCACAAAAACATCGCACCCTTTTAAAAAGAGGTCCCATCACATTATATTTTTCCAGATGGCCTTTTTGATTAAGTGTTTGTGGTGTAAATTCCCAATCATAATTTTTAAATCGCTTCCCAAATTCAGCAAATAATAACTCAAGATAATTATCATTTTTCAATGGGAATATCCCGTAAAGAAGATTAATCTGATCTCTCATTCCCTCTACTTCCCTGTTCACTTTTTCATTGTAATCCACAACTTGTAACTCAGAAATAATCCAATCTTTCATCTCACTCTTCCGTCGCTCCTTTAAAGTTTCCCCATATGTATTCATGCTCAAAATCTGGCCAGATTGAACTGTTCGTGTTTTTCCCAGTCTAAATTGGGGGTCACTACAATTGGAGTTTGTGCAGATGTAATAACGATTACTCATCCTCCACTTTTTCAACTTCGTGGATCCACAGTACATACAAATCATCCCTATTCCCCCTCCATATACTCAAATTCAGGAGTTATCGACTCATTTTTTTCAATCCGAACCGTCACCTCAAAGACGTCTCCATCGACACTTATTACCGTGTGGATAGTGCTGGAATATGCCTCTGGCCAGTTGTTGATTTTATCCAGTATCATGTCGTTAAAGTCAACTTTGGGGTGTCCTGTTCTCTTAAATTCTCCTTTCATATTAAATCGCCTCCTTCTTTGTTGTTATCACATCTCATCTGTGGATTAGTACACCCGGTTCCGCATAATCCGTGTTGGTAGCATTTATCCTGGCACGTGCACTCTGGGCAGGGAACCCAATCCATAATAACTATTAAGTTGGCCTCATGCCGGGCTTTATCTTCGGCTTGAAGTAGCTCCTGTTTAAGTAGTTCCTGCCGGGCCTGTCTCATTTTATCTAAGATGCCAGTGATAGCTGGTCTTATGTGCTCCTCATAACCTAATTCGTAGCCTTTTTCACTGGTTATCCTTTGTATGGCTATGGTTTCTTTGCTGTGTTTGTTCCATGTCCTGGGATGATCACACTGTACAGGGGTGTCATGTAGTGGTTGGTTGTGTGGCCATGGCTTGCTGGTCATGGTTATTGTTTTGATGGTGTATTGGATCATGAATTCATGCAGCTGGTGGTGATAGAATAGGTTCAGGTCAGGGTGAAGTTGATGGTGGTAAACCCCTTTTTCTGGTGATTTAAAGGTATCCAGTTTATAAGTCAAAGTTCCCCACCTCTTGTTTTTGGCTTGTTTTTCTGGGGACCTTTGAGGGGGGAAGGTCCCCACCTTTATAAGGCTTTATATACCAAAGGTCCCCAGGGTTTAACGAAGTAGTAATATTTATTTTATTAATTGTATGTCGGATAATAATTTTAAACCATGAAAGTATTAAAGAATCTGAAAAGTTGGGGTCCTTTCCCCCAAAATTGACCCCCTTTAGTATATAAACTGGGGACCTTCCAACCCCCACCCTCAGGGTTTTACTTATAAACTGGGGACCTTTGAATTGAAAGGTCCCCAAAAAACCCCAAGACAGGAAACTGGGAAAACAGAGATTTAACCAAAACATTAACCCACCTCTTCCTCTTCACCGTTCAAATCCCATGGAGGCGTTTTGAAGTCAGTCCAACTACTCCGGTGCATTTTCTCATCACCAATACAAGACACGATCTCATCACGATCTAATCCCATACCCCAACCATTACCACTTATATCCTCCTCCAAATACTCCTTAACCTTCGAGATGTCGCAGTTCATATTAACAGTACCCATCTTCTCCCCATCACTCAAACAATACACGTTATGGCCTTTATGGTTCTTCATCAACCGATCCAATTTACCAGCATCATGTAGGAGCTGGCACCATTTACTGAACTGTTCTTTCTCATCATCAGATGCCCGTTTAAACCGTCTGTTACGTAGTGTGGGGATTGTGAAAATCGTTTTACAATCTCTTATTGTTAAATCACCGTCCTGATAATCCTTGAACTCATCATAATCATACTTACCAATACGATCCACTAGTTTATTATAGAAGGTTACTACCTGGGCAGTTAAGCCGGGGGTGATGTCAAATAATTTAGCTATGACCTCATTGTCTTCCTTAGTCGCCAGGTAGTATTTATCCCCATCAACAGTAGTGATAAGGTGCCGGCGTTGGTAATTGAAAAGTGTAACAGCATCTACTAAGAGGGGGAACATTTCACTAACCCGTTTGATGTTATTAGACCCACGGAACCAGTCCTCCAGGCACAAGTAATAGGGGTTGATAACCTCCACCGTCTCAATATCTTTTAGTAATGTTTCGATGTAGCTGTGGAATAGTTTCATCACGTGGCCGGTTAGTTCATCCCTGAAAGCCTTAGCCCTGGTGGCGGGGCGGACAAACCGGCGGTATCTGAGTATATCATCATCACTCCCCACAGGGGATATGGTGATTCCACGGCTTAGGTATTGTCCTGTTAATCCATCACTATGTGTACTTGCGAAGGATACGCTTGGATAACCTTCCACCCGTATAGTTACTACTTCTTTTTGTCTGGTTTCCGGGTCGGGGGTGTCCTGCATCTTCTTATAATCATAGAACCCCTCTGTGGTTAATTCCTTGTAGACATCGAGGGTTTCCTCCCATTTTATGTAACTGTTTTTTCCTCCCAGGTCACCAAGAGATATGATCTTCTGGTCTAGGAAGTCGTTTCCAAGGTCACGGGCCTGGTTAAGTGTCGCAGCATAACTACTACGTCCACTATACTTACACCTGTCAGGGATTAAACTGAAGGCAGCTTGTTCTATGGCACTTTTTCCCTCACCCGGTCCACCTAGGAAGATGGTCCAGATGGGTCTTAAGCCAGTGATGGTGCTGAAGTGGGCGAAAAAGACAGTCATAATATTTTTACTTTCTCCGCTGAGTAGCCAGGTACTTATGAATTCGAGGAAGTCCATCACGGTGGCATTGTGATTGTTTAGGTATTCTATGAATTCCCTGCTTTCACTTCGGATGCGGGTTTCCCGTTTAAGTTTGGCCTCTTCAAATAGGCTTAACTCCTGGTCCTTGGCGTTTTCTATTCTTTGTTGGTGTTGTTGGCGGAGTTCCATGAGGGCGTCGAAGTAGCCTTCTTTCAGGATTAGTTTGGCGCTGGCTTCGCTTTCTCCGATGTGTTGGTAGGCTCTGGTTATTTTGGCTTTGAGGTAGCCACTCCAGGGGCTGTTGGCGGTGACTTGGTGTATGGGTTTTTCGAGTAGTAAGGTGTCAAATATAGATGGGTTGCCGTTATCTTGTGGTGTTAGGATCTGTATTTCACCAGGGTTCTTGTTGGGGATCCTGAGTTGTAGGCCGTGTTTCATGGTGGTTTGTAGGTTGATACGTGTTCACCCCCTGGTCCTGTTAGTATTGGTTGTCATGGTGTTAGTCCAGGTATCGGATTTCTACGGCCAGGACACCCACAGTGATGATGATAACCAGGGCCATCAAAAAAAGGATAACGGGGTCTAGGATGGATTGGATGGTCATAGAGATTCCTCCACACCTGCCTGGCTGGGTATCTTGAAAGTGGTGAAATCCCTACTCTTCAACAAGAACTTCTCACCCTCATACTCCACAAACAAATACAAATTATCACCGAGGCTCATCCTAGCGGATGTGACCCTGGCCTGGATGGTTTCTCCGATGGGGTGTCCTGGTTTCAGGTGGAAGGTGCATACCCTGCAGATTGCTGATTCCAGGTCACTTGCAAATAAATTTTTGTTGAACATGGAAGTTACACCTCTAAGCCGAGTTTCTTCCTGACCACAGTGAAGTCGCCAGGGGTAATGGTTCGCTGGCCGACTAGGTCGCTTCCGATTTCGATTATGTTATCATCACAAAGTACCAAGTCACGTGTTTTGATTTCTTCTTGAATGATCCGGAAGACCGCACTCTCCTTAGCTACGGTATTGTAGTCAGGGAGGACTTCACTCTCATCACTGGATTTCTGGGTGCTTTTGGGAACCTTCTTAGTTGTCTTAGATGCCTTGGCACTTTTAGGTTGTTTAACTGTCTTACTTGTTTTAGCTGGTTCATTAACAGTATCCTTACTTCCTTCACCATCGTTGTCATCTTCCCCAGCTATACCGAGGAGGCTGAGGAGTTGGTATCTTCTCATGTATGTGATGGCTGCCCCCGCTCCCTGGATGCCCTTCTTATCAGGCTTAATCTCTAACTCTCCGGATCTAATACTATGTCCTGTTCTGTGGAGGATATTCGTTTCAACAGTGACAAATTCTCCATCTCCACTAATATCTTGAAATAAAAAAAATCCATGTTTATTACATAGTGGTCTGACCATGTTGAGGATTTCATTTAGGGGGGCGTATTTGCTTTTTAAAAATGGATTGGTGGCTGTGTTAGATGGATTATGGATCTCACTTTGTAACTGGATTAAATCTTCCATAAACTCTGTCGTTCCCTTAGTGGGTTCTTCAGTTGTCATTGCCTTTAGCCCCCTATCTCTGTGACTTTTAGGCTGTTCCAGGTGGTGATTTCTCCCTTGATTTTGGCACTGTGTTCTATGACCCGGATGGTCATCGTGTTTTGTTTGTTCAGGTATTCGCTGAGTTCTTTTAGGCTGATGGTGAGGATGTTATGGTTGCCCTCTCCTCCGTGGAGTTGGTCTATGCTGTCTATTAGGTCGAAGCCGAGGCTGTTCTCCCAGAACCGGGCCTCATCCTCTAAGCTTTTTAGTTTGAGTTGGGTTTTGAGTACTTCCTGGTTTTCTTTGTTGACTATCCAGAAGTTAACCCGGTAATTCGTTGATTTGTTTCCATCGTAGTCCAGGTCGAATTTATACGGTACTCCCATCCATGGATTACCGGTGAAGGTCATGTCTGGTTCCATATCAGCGTTGAGTAGGAATTCATCGTAGCCTTCTATGTCGGGTGTTTCTTCTAATTCGTGTTTTTCTTTTTTTAATGTTTCAAATACCATTTATAATCACTTTCCTTCTATTTTTATTAGTTCATCGCTTCCACGGTAGAACTCCAGTTTCAATGCTAACTCCCATTTAGTGTCTTCGATGCGGATCCGTATCGTATCAAGTTCGTCACTTAGTTCTTCGACTTGTAGTTCCAGGGCTTGGATTTCATTGGATATTTCATCCTCTTCAGTCCTGGTTAGTTCCCGGACTTTGGTGGTCCAGTCTTTTTGGTTGGTGATTTCATGGAGGCTTCGGAGTTCTTTGTCCATGATCATGAATTGACGTTTTTCT
>Ga0209605_1003428_pt1 | contig 13949 bp, 10 predicted proteins | sample AD_UKC035_MetaG_FD_184408 | JGI IMG/M metagenome (GOLD analysis project Ga0209605, IMG submission 184408) | Active sludge microbial communities of municipal wastewater-treating anaerobic digesters from USA - AD_UKC035_MetaG (SPAdes) (version 2) | ecosystem: Engineered > Bioreactor > Anaerobic >...
CGCCGAAGTATCATAATCCCTGGCCATCGCTCTGTCTCCTTTCCTTAGTGTTTGGGCAAACACCATTTTAGGAGATATCGATGGCCTCCTACAATACCTCAAATTGCAAACATTCCCTTACACCACTTCTTAAGATCATGCCTTCATTTTCGATATTGTAAAAAAAATATTTTATCATCTTAGATCATGAAGAACTGCACCCGAATTAGTGTAAGGTAACATTCGCAAGTACGCCACATGGCTACACGAAAAACAGAGGCGGGCTCTGGTGGGACCTTGACAGGTCATCAATAATATTATGTAATAAACCGAAAACGTTGTCTTTCCCGAAATTAACTTAAAAAAACTCCTTGACATCCAAAACTACATTCTCTATTTTCCGGCAAGTGAAAAAGCAAATAATCTGCAACTCCTCAACATATCGGTTATGTGTAACTTTTTAGCAGAAGATCGGACAGTGTGATGCCCAAATTTAAATGGTTTTATTCTTTTGATTGGGTCATCGCCGCCTATTTCGGCTTATCACTTGTCTTATCCAAAATATTTGATTTTCACATTAATTATAAAGTTATCTTCAATCTCCGATACGATCTCCCCATGATACTTATGGTATTAATATCCCTCGTTGCGATAGCCCTTCTCACTGCAATAATCCAAAGAATCAAAATGCCTGACACAACTCTCTTTGGAAAGTCGTGGCGCCAAACATTTTTTTCCGAGTATTTGACACTGCAACATCTTTACGATCTTGTTCATATTCTAATTGCACTTAAACTCGTACTCTTGATCTATTGCAATATAAAACAAGCCATACCTCGCATCAATCCCAGCATAACAGACCAGATTCTGCTGGAATTAGATATTTTACTACATTTTGGGATCAATCCCATGAAATCATTTGTTAATCTATTTAGTAACCCCACAATATCAATGTTGATAGATAGGCTCTACGTCTTTTGGTACGCCGTGAAGGCGCCTGTCCTGGTACTTTTTATAGTTTTACCGAATCGTAAACTATTTGAAAAATTTTTCGGTGCCTACTTTTTGTTGTGGATTATCGGCGGTCTTACCGCAGTCGTTCTGCCATCTCTTGGTCCCATCTATCTTTACCGCGAATGGTTCGATGGCGTCATGAAGCCAATCGCAACGCATCTTCAACACAATCTAATTTCACATTACCTTCAAGCTATCCATAATCCAGAAAATTACAGGGCTTTTATCTATGAGGGTGTAGCCGCTTTCCCAAGTTTGCATGTGGGCGTTATTGTCCTGTTTGCCCTGTTTCTTTCTCAAGTGCATCGAGTTCTCGGTTTTCTTATGGGAATCTATGCGGTTGTTGTTCAGATCGGTTCGGTATTTCTTGGTTGGCATTATGCTATCGATGGCTACTTCGCTGCATTGCTAGCCTTCGTTCTCTATCGAGCATTTATTAATGACTGGTCTTCGAACCTTTTTCAAAAGAAGCTCCCATCAAAAAATACACTTGTTGAAGAAAAGTCTTCACATTTTTAACGTTCGATGATCTTTTCTTCATTCATTTTGCGGTTCTATATTTAATCCGGTATTGTAACATCCACAAATTTATAAGGCCTTACATATTCAGAATAATATAGTTTATCTTCAAGTAAGTCATAATCGGTACCGAAATAAGAATTAAAAATGATCCTGAATATGTTTACGGGTGTAATTGAATCATATATGATTCCCGATTCCTTATCCGGCAAAAAACAGGCCACAAGATTAGACATTCTTGCCTGAATAAAAGTATTCTTATTTTTTGTTCTTATCTGCGGTCCATGATCAGACAAAAGGATGATAATGGGTTTAACGTCAGATTTCTCCAATAAAACGTTGACCAAGTTTTTAACTTTATCATTAACAAAAATCAATTGTTCAATATATCCATTAGTGTCTCGCCACATGTTTGGCTGAAACTGATTAACCATCGTTGCTTTTTTTCTTACCTTTCCTTCTCTGTCAAATATATATGGATGATGTGGAAGTATTATATGTGCGAATGTGAATGTATTTTTGTCAATATCAGGCATTTTCTCAAGCATTTCGAAAGTGTACAAATGCCACTCTGCCAAATCACGCGCGATAATAGAATTAAACAACTTCAGCATCGTTGTCTCAGCTAAAACCCGAGTAAATTCATCGCAAAATAGGGACTTATCCTTTCTTATGCAAAGATCGGCATTTTTGTTAGATTTTGTTGCATGCCATGTGGAATTAAAAAATACAAAATAATATCCTTGAGACTTCAGGTATTTAACTGCCCGATTGTTCTCAATCATCTGAAAAGGTATTTGTAAATCTTTAGAATTTTCTCCAATTTTATCAGTCAGATAATTCACATACTCATAATTAAGCATGGAAGGCAATGACAAATGCGTCCACGCGTAATTCGAATGGCTTTGGTTCGCCACGAAAAATCCTTTTTGCTTCAAATAACTAATGAAGTCAGAATTATCGAACCCATAAAACTCTTTTAATGTATCGTAACGAGCATATCCATCAAGCACTATGAAATAAATATCCCTTCCGATTACTTCAGGTTCATTGCCATTAGTTAACTTTTCTTTATAGTCTTCCGAAGATATTAAGAATGGCTCGTTTAGTTTGTATTCGGCAATCACAAAAGTAGGGAAAATCAGCAGGAATACAGACATTAGATTAAGAATTCGAGTCATAAAAAATCTCTTATCCTTTGTATTTTTTATAGCAATTGCCACAACTGCTATAAAAAAAGAACATATAATCAACAAAATTGCATGAAGACGAATATCATACTGTGCCGTAGCATTAAGCATTATAAATATCGCCTTTTGGGTAAACATCTTGGCGTATCGGTCCAAAAAACATGTATGAACATGGCCGTATAAAAAGAATACAAACAAAATCGAAGTTGCCATAAACCCGGCTTTTTCCGAATTTTTATATAGATATCGAAAGATGTAAAAAAGAATAGCGGCAAGCGTTAAAGTTATGCTGAACGCAATCGCGAAAGAAAAAAAATAAACTTGGTCGATATTATATGAATACAAAAAAAACACGGGGAATAGCGAGATTAAGAATGGGTGTATGACAAGTTTCTTTTTGAAAAATCTTTTCATTCTGATTTATCCCTCAACGTCTTGAGTTCCTTTCTTCAAGATGCGCCCACTCCAAACGGTTGGCGTCGTTTCGTTCCATTCAAGCCCTTCTATTTTTGGCTCTTTTGTTCGCACAAGAATCATCCGGTCCTTTTTGGTCATCTTCTCAACCCATGGTTTGAAACTTTCTGCTTTTCCACGTTTGAGTTGGATATGACGATAGATCTCAAGATCTTCCTCAGGCATCCAGACAGGCTCGAAACCGAGGATATACCGCCAGGGCCCATGGGGATTATTATAAAATATGTTATAAAAAACCATCATGTTGTCGCTGTAAAGAATGCCTCCATCTTCTGGAAGCCAAAATACTTGCTCATTGTTTTCCATCTTCGGCCATTCGGCCATGATCCTGCCACTCCAGCGACTTCCCCAGTCACTTGTCATGGCAAGGAAAAGGACGAGGCAGAGAACCATTGTGACAGCAAGTCTTTTCATGCTGAACTCGTTAAGATATTTCTCAAATATCTGATGAAATTCCAGGGCTACCCAGAAGGCCAGAGCGGGAAAGCCCCAATCCGTCCAGAAACGGACGGCCACAAATCCCAGAAGCCAGCCGATGAACCCCAGGATAAAAACCGGATTGTCTACGCACCTTGCGTTCCAATCTCCTCTTGATTGGCGCCAGAGTAAAAGACCAGCCACGACGATCAGGGCCATGCCTCCCCCGGAAAAGGGTCTGAACTCCGTCACCAACTGGCGTGTAAAATCGTGTTCGCCGAAGGCTTCCAGGGCGTGAAATAGCATCTGGTGTAGGAACGCAAGGGGCTGGCCGGTAAGCAAGGCCCCGATGATGATTCCCAGAAAGGTTGAAAGCCCCATGAGGGCGAATACCCGCCATTCCCTGGCAACAAGGAGGGAAACGAGAGGCAGGGATAAAAGATACCAAGTCCCATGAATCCACGTTGAAAGTGCTGTCAGAAGTGTAAACAGGATCAGTTCGAGATATGGCTTGTCCCTGTCCCGGATACGCTTCCACAAAAAGCAGAACATTATAATCAGAAACATGCTGAAGATGAATGGCCGACCATAGAAAATTCTGAAAAAAGGGCCAAACGAAAAAACAGAAAGAACGGCGAGGGACGTTATCCAGGCCTCGGGCCGCCTGAAAAAAAAGGCCGGGGGCATCATGTAGAGAAGGAAGAGGAAAATAATTGAAAAGTTTAAAAGATTTGTTTCGCTGGAACCGGTCGTATTATAAAAAAAACTTAGGAGGGAGTGCCATCCTGGGTGGCTGTCCGTTTTGATCTCATCCCGAAGAACCAGGATACCATTCCAGTCCTTCCCGGAAATAACCTTGGCCACATGCCGTAAGGCATCGTCCTGGGGGTAATACCCGTAGCCAATTATCCGGAGACAGATGATCAGAATCGAAACCGCGCAAAGAAGAAAGACGACGATTTTGATGATACGTGCTAAAGGCCTCTTTTCAGAATACGCGGTTTCTTCTTCCACAATCTTAACTTTCCTGACAATTTTTGGTCAAAATCATATGCTAAAAAACAAGTCGAACCTAAAATGACAGAAAGAAAATAAATAAAACGACATCGTTCAGCACCAGATGGCAACCCGACAGAGATAGAGAAGCAGATACTCTGAATTCTCAAGTTTCCTGAGCCGAATAAAAAAGGTATGGGGCATCCTGCATGGGATGCCCCACTTTTTAAAGAAGTTAAAACGGCTTCTTTTCGACTCCTTCACCTAATAACAGGCCATAGCGACTTTACGTATGGCGAACTCTGATGTTACCGGGCACTGACCATGCAGAAGGATGCCCTACAAGGCACGTCGAGCAACATCAGCTCATATCAGGACTGTTCCAGGTTCCAGATGCGTTCTGATCTCCATAATTAACAGTAATCGCGACAGAATCATTAATGGCACCATCACAAACTATATCCCAAGTTTCACCACCGCCTGTTTCAACATTATCACAAATTGCACCAACATCAGACGCATCGTATGAAGCATTTAATTTTGATTTCGCATACGCCAGAGTCAACTGGGATTGTGCTGCCGCGACGCCCGCTTCGGCAACTTTCTTCCTTGCCTCGTCCTGCATGGCCAGAAACTTTGGAATCGCCACGGCCGCCAGGATACCGAGGATGATCAAGACGGCGATGATCTCGATCAACGTAAAACCTCTTTTGTCCTTCATCAATTTTTTCATTAAAAACCTCCCTTTCTTTTTTTAACCAGCCATGCCGGTCTGTTAAAACCTCTCCATTTCAAAAAGTGAACCTGGATAAACGAACCAATCTACTACATTTATAGGCAAAAGACATGCCAAAGAATAAGCCCATCGGAAAAATATCATCATTTTCCGGTTGGGGTTATGTTTCTTGATTAACTGACTATTTTGACAGTTTCTTTTCAGATAATTTTTATCTTTCCCCATGGCCTGACACGCGACATTTCATTCTCTACATATTTTATAAAACGATCTACATTTTCTGTAGATACCGAAGGCAAGCTTCACGTTCTTTCGTCATGGCTGTTTCAGTTCTGTAACATCGATGCCATATTTCTTCACCCGGTGCCAGAGGCTGCGCTGGTTTATACCTAAAAGTTCCGCTGCCCGGGCCTGGATGCCGCCGGTTTTTTTCAGAGCGTCGAGGATGAGAACTTTTTCGATCTCCGCCAGTTTTTTATCGAGGGGGGTTTTTGCCCCTGCCTCGATTTCCTGCTGTTGTTTCCTGAAGCTTCCCCTTTTATCCGGAAGGTGTTCCAGGGTGATGGGACCGCCTGCGGATAAAACCACCGTTCGCTCGATGACGTTTTTTAATTCCCGGACATTCCCGGGCCAGTCATAAGACATGAGTGCACTTTCCGCATCCGATGCGACCTTGACGGGAGGGTCTGATGCTTCGGTCAGGAAGTGGCGGACCAGTGAAGGAATGTCCTCACGACGGTTCCGAAGCGGCGGAACGGTTATGTCGAAGACCCTCACGCGGTGATAAAGGTCCTCCCGGAACGTTCCGTTTTTCACTTTTTCCGCGAGATCCTGGTTCGTCGCCGTGATAATGCGCACATCAACCTGAATGGACTGGTTCCCCCCCACACGATCAAACGCCCTCTCCTGAAAAACCCGGAGAATCTTCGCCTGAGTGCTAAGAGGCATGTCTCCTATCTCGTCGAGGAAAATGGTACCCCCGTGAGCGGCTTCGAATTTCCCTTTCTTACGCGAAATCGCCCCCGTAAAGGCGCCCTTCTCGTGACCGAAGAGCTCGCTCTCCAGAAGACCCTCCGGAATGGCCGCGCAGTTCACCGTAATGTAAGGTCCTTCTTTTCTTCGACTGAGCCGGTGTATGGCTGATGCGAGCAGCTCCTTGCCCGTGCCGCTTTCCCCCGTTATGAGCACCGTCGTGTCCGTGGGGGCCACGAGAGCGCACTGTTTCAGGACAGCCCGAAGTCCCCGGCTGTCGCCCACGATTTCCGGAAACAGTTTTTTCGCTTCCGCTAGAGAAAGGACGTTTGTCATATCGATAACCGTTTCCTCGAAACGGTCGATTTCATCTTTATCCATCAAGACAGTCCTGGAAGGCAATGACGGCAAGTTTCCGGATGACGGCCTTACCGCGCCTTTAAGAAATTTTTCGATGGGATTGAGGACGACCCACGCGATGAGGAACCCCAGGATACCGGCAAGGACGAGCATGACGAAGGCCGTTGTCAGCACCCACGGCGCGTCCAGGTCCCGGAAACTGACACCCATTCTGAAAGCAAGGACGAACGCGAGGAGGACAAACCCGGCGACTACAAAGGGAATGAGGATATAGAGACTGACCTTATACCGCTTTTGAAAGTCCATTTCGACCGTTCTGTCAGAACTTCATCTGGACTCGAGCGAGGTCCCACATGGGCAGGAATATGGCGAGGGCGAAGAAGCCGACGACAAAGGCCAGGCCGGCGATGAGGATGGGCCCCAAGGCGTCGTTCAGGCGGCGGACAGCGTACTCCACCTCGTCGTCGTAGTGGACGGACACCTGGTGGAGCATCTCGTCGAGCTGACCCGATTCCTCCCCCACCGATATCATGTCAATGACCATGGGCGGGAAGTACTTGGCCGCCCGAAGGGGCGTGGAGATCCCCCGGCCCTCCTCCACCTGGTTCTGAACCCGCTCGAACTCCCGGGAAATAGCCTCGTTCCCGATGGTGTCTCGAAGTATCTGGAGGGAGGTGAGAACGGGAATTCCGCTCGACTGGAGAATGGCGAAAATACTGGCAAACCGGGACATGGCCACCTTGACGAAAAGGGGGCCGAGGATTGGAATCCGAAGAAGGAGGCTGTGAAGGACATATATTCCCTGGCCCGTCTTTCGAAAATAGAGGTAAAACCCGAGAACAGTGAAAGCGATTATGAGGATCATAAGGTGCCAGTAGTTGCTTAGTGCATGGTACATGGCCAGGCTGATCCGGGTGGGCAGGGGCAGCGCCACGCCCGCCTTGGAATAGATTTTGGCAAACTGGGGAATGACGAAGGTGAGAAGGAAGATGAAGGCGCCGAAGAGGGCGATGACGACAATGATGGGGTAATTCAAGGCCGAGCGGACATCGCTTTTTACCTTGTGCTCGTGCTCCAGGATATAGATGAGGCGGTTCAGCACCTCGACGAGGTTTCCGCTCGCCTCCCCCGCCCGGACCATGCTGACATAGAGGGGGGAAAAGATGGACGGGTGGGCGGCGAAGGCGCCGTGGAGCGTCGACCCTTCCTTGACCTCGATGCCGATCTCGGCAATGGCGTTTCGAAGCTTCAGGTTCTCCGTCTGGTGCTCCAGGATCTGCATGATCTGGAGGATGGGGAGCCCGGCGTTGAACATGGTCCGGAACTGCTTCGTGAAGATGATGAGGTCCCGGGCCTTGACGAAAGCGAGCGACCGGTTAAGCCTCGCGATAAGGCTGTCCTTCTCGGATGCCGACTCATCGGCGATCTCCATGGGGATGTAGCCCTGGCTGGTCAGGACATTCTCCGCTAGTTCGGCCGTGTCGGCGGTGACGACACCGGATATGGTGGCGCCTGAAGGGTTGATGGCCTTGTACTTGAAGTTGGGCATCTCAGTACATTACCGTCGAGGCGGCCTCTTCCAGGGTGGTAATGCCCCGGGCGACCTTGTCCGTCGCGTCGTCTTTCAGGGTCCGGAGCTTCCCAGCGTTCCGGGCGTACCGGGTGATCTCCTGGGCTGTGTTGTTCTGGATGACCATCTCCTGGATCTCGTCGTCCATGACGAGGATCTCGAAGATCCCCGTCCGGCCCCGGTAGCCCGTGTTCAGGCACTGGGGGCAACCCGTCCCCCGCTGGAAATTGGGGTTTTTCACCTTGTCGAGGCCCCAGGCCTCCAGGGCCGCCCGGGGGGGCTCGTAGCGCTCCCGGCAGTAGGGGCAGATGGTCCGGACGAGGCGCTGGGCGAAGGAGACGAGGAGGACGGAGGAGACGAGGAAAGGCTCGACGCCCATGTCGATGAGGCGGGTGACGGCCCCGGCGGCGTCGTTGGTGTGGACAGTGCTCAGCACCCGGTGGCCCGTCAGGGCGGCCTGGGTGGCGATCCCCGCCGTTTCGGCGTCCCGAATCTCGCCGACCATGATGACGTCGGGGTCCTGGCGGAGGATGGACCGAAGGCCGCTGGCGAAGGTCATCCCCGCCTTCCGGTTCAGCTGGGTCTGGCGGATCTTCTCGACCCGGTACTCCACGGGGTCTTCCAGGGTGATGATGTTGATGTCCGGCTGGTTGATCCGCTGAAGGATGGCGTAGAGGCTCGTCGTCTTTCCGCTCCCCGTGGGACCCGTGCTGAGGATCATCCCGTAGGGCTTGTCGACAACCGCCTCGATCTTTGCCCGGTCCTGGTCGCTCATCCCGAGCTCCTCGAGGGTGTAAACTTTCGAGCTCATGTCGAGAAGCCGAAGCACGGCGTTCTCGCCGTGGATGGTGGGGATGACGGAAGCGCGGACGTTGATCTCCCGGTTTTCCATGCGGACGGTGAAGCGGCCGTCCTGGGGGACCCGGGTCACCGAAATGTCCATGTTGGAAAGGATCTTGAGCCGGGAGACGATGGGCAGGATCATGGACCGGGGCGGAGAGGGCACCTCGTGGAGCTTCCCGTCGATCCGGAACCGGAGCTGGACTGTCTTCGCCTCCGGGCTGATGTGGATGTCGCTCGCCCCCTCGCGGGCGGCCTGGGCGAGAATGGAGTTCACCAGGCGGACAACGGGCGCCTCCTGGGCCATCCCCTGGATGGAGGAGATCTGCACGTCCGAAACGGGCCGCGCCTCGGTCTCCCTCTCAACCTCCACATCCGCTGTGTCGATCTTCTCGAGGGCCTCCACGATGCCCGACTGCATTCCGAAGGTGAGGCTGATGAGCTGGTTCAGCTCCCGGTCCGTGCAGACGACGGGCTCCACCTCGAGGTTCGTCATCATCTCCACCGTGTCAACGGCGTTGATGTCCAGGGGGTCCACCATGGCGATGGTGAGGAGGTTTTGCTTCTTTCGAAGCGGCACCACCTTGAGGCGCTGGGCCAGGTCGAGGGGAATCGTCCCTGAAAGCTTCGGGTCCGCCGGGTACTTGTCCGGGGTGTATCGGTCGATCCGGAGCTGGCGGCTCAGGACACCGATCATGTTGTCTTCCTTGACGAAGTTCTGGGTGACGAGGTACTGGCCGAGCCGGAGCCCCAGCTTCTTCTGGTCCGCCAGCGCGCGGTCGAGCTGGTCCTGGTTGATCAGGTCGGCCTCCAGGAGCATTTCCCCGAGTTTCTTTTTGACTCTCAAACCCTCACCTCTTCCGTGGTCCCGTTTTCATGGCTCATGACGCCGTCAAGGCGGAGAAAAAGACCGTTCCCTCTTCCCACCGCGTCAGGACTTTCGCATTCTTCGACAGCCGCTCCGGGAGGGCGTCGACGGCCTGCAGGGCCGACTTGTCATCGGAAAAGCTTTGCCGGAGGCAGAGCGCGAACCGGAGCCCCCCGCCGCCGGTCCACCAGGACACGATCCGCGCCGGGGGAAGGTCCCCCGGGTACTGGCGGAGAAGATGGAAGATCTCGTCGAGTCGGCCGCTCTCCGCCAGGGCCACCCACGACACCCAGGGAGGGGGCATGTTCGCCGCCGGGATCGCCGGGAAATTGAGGACGTCGCCTTCGACGATGACGTCGATGCTCTTCAGGTGGGGGTTGACCTCCTCGAAGCGCTTCATCGCCCGGGTCGTCGAGGTGCCGTACAGGGCCGTCATGAGGTTCCAGATCACGTCCCCCCGCTGCACGGTGAGCTGGCCGAGGACGGCGGGATAGGGCACCGCAACGGACGTTGGAGCCAGTGTCTGCCGGTCCGCCTCCGCCTTTTCGACGAGTGCGGTCTTTTCCGCCGGGATGGGAGCGGCGGCGGCCAGAAGCCCCTCGGGTTTTACCTCTTCGGCGGCGGCTTCGCTCTTTTCGGTTTTCAGGGCCGGGTCTGCCGTCACGGACACCGGCCCGGCAGGAATCACGGCGGCCGATTCTGTCACCACCGGCGTTTCGCTCGTCCCGGAGAAGTCGAGGACGGACCGGAGGCCGTCCTTCACCGGCGCCGGGCCGAACCGGACGAGGACGAGAAAGAGGAGGACCGCCGCAAGCGCCCCCACCCGGAGGGCGTAGCCCAGCCGGGAGTGAAGGGAGGCGTTTCGCCGGTAGGTCTCCCGGACGAGGGACCAGCTGACCTGGGTACGGCTCTGGATGATCAGCATAAGCATGATCTGGTGGCAGAGCATGACGATCTTCCGGGGATACCCCCCGGTGATCTGGTAGATCTCCCAGAAGGCCGGCCAGGTGAACCGGACGGTACTCACGCCGCTGTCGGCGGCCCGGTCCATCCGGAAGAGGATCATGGAGCGGGTGTCCTTGAAGGACAGGGGCTTCAGGTGGAAGTAGAGGTTGATCCGGTCGGTGAACCCCCGGTGCTGTCTCAGGATCTTCCGGAACTCCTTCTGGGCGAAGATGACGATCTGGAGAAGCTTGAACTCGTTCGTCTCGTAATTCAGGAACTCCCGAAGCATCTCCAGGCCGAAGGCGGGGATCGTCTGGCCCTCGTCGATGATGAGGACGGTGATCCGGCCCTCTTCCAGGGACCGCCGGTAGAGGAAATTCTTGATCATCTCCTTGTAGTGCCACTCCGACTTCTCCCCGATTTCCGACTCGGGGATTCCGAAGAGGAGGGAAATGTTGGCGAGGAAGTCGAGGGCGTTGTCGAAGTTGGGGTCCAGGAGGAGATGGCTGCTAACGCTCTTGTCCCAGGCGAGCTGTCGGATGAGCTGGCGGCACAGGGTCGTCTTGCCCGTGCCCACGTCGCCGGTGACCACGTTGAGCCCCCGGCGGAGCCGAAGGGCCATCTCCACCTGCTGGAGGCACTCCACGTGCTGGGGGGACTCGTAGAAGAACTCCGGGTCCGGGGAGTTGGAGAAAGGCTCCTTCGCGAGGTTCAGGATCTTGAAATATTCCATAAAAAGGCCCTGCCTGCCCCGGGCGCCGGCGGTTCCGGCATCCCGGGGGGGCTGCTTATTTCACCGTCACGTCCACCGGTTCCGCCGCGGCCACCGTGTGGGGCGGCAGGATCCGCGGGGTCAGGAAAATGAGGACCTCTTCCATGTCACGCCCCTTTTCCTGGCCCTTGAAGGCCCACCCGAGAAAGGGGATGTCCTTCAGCCAGGGAACCCCCGACTCGGAGTCGGCGGTCCTCTGCTTCGAGAGGCCGGAGATGACGATGGTGTCTCCGTTCTTCACGATGAGGGTGGTGTCGGTCTGCTTCTTGATGATGAAGGGGTTCCCGTCCACGGTCCGGGTCAGGTCGACCTCGTCCTTCTTCACGATGATCTTCATCTTCAGCTGTTCGCCGTCGATGACGTGGGGCGTGATCTCGAGGCGGAGCACGGCGTCCTCGAACTTGACCTCCCGGTCGCCGTCCTCGTCGATGGAGACGTAGGGGACCCGCTCCCCGTTCTCCGTGAAGGCCGTCTGATTGTCCAGCGTCGTGATGGACGGGCTCGACAGGATGTTCAGCTTGCCCTCGTTCTCCAGGGCGGAAAGCTGGACCTCGAGGATGCTCCCCCCGATGGTGCCGAAGAGGAGGCCCAGGGTGCCCGCGCCGCCGGCGTTGGTAATGGCATCGCTTCCCACGGGGAAGTTAACGCCGTAACCATGGCCGCTGATCCCCGAGGGCGGAATGAAGGGCGTGTAGTCGCCCGTCTTGGGGTTCACCCCCGCCGTCCCACCCGAGCCGCCGGGGGTGATGAAGTACTGGCTGGTCTTGCTGCCGCTCGACACGGTGTTGCCGTACATGCCGCCCCACTGGACCCCGAGGGCCCGGGCCATTTCCTTGTTCGTCTCGACGATGTTGGCCTCGATCCGGACCTGGGGGGTGGGCTTGTCGATCTTCTGGATAAGGGGCAGGATCTTCTTGAGGTCGTCCTTCGTCGCCTGTAGGATGATCGAGTTGGTGTGCTCGCTCACCTTCACGGAGCCGTAGGGCTCGCCCTTCTCGTTCTTCGTGAGGAACCCCAGGATGTTCGCCGAGAGGCTCTTCGTGTCGGCGAAATCGATGGGGACCACCATGGTGACGAGCGGCGAGAGCCGGTCCTGGACCATCCGTTGTTCCATCTTCTTCTGCTGGATATCCCTCAGCCTGACCTCGTTTTCCAGGTCCGCCACGGTAACGATGCGGATGATGTCGCCTTCCCAGACGTAGGTAAGCATGTTGGACCGCATGAGGCTCATGAAGGCCTCGTCCCAACGGACCTTCTCGAAGTCCACGCTGATGTTGCCCTTCACCGCCGACTTGATGACCATGTTCTGGTCCGCCGCCCGGGCCAGGGCCCGGAGGATCACGCCGATGTCGGCGTCCCGCATCTTGAGGGTCACCCTGTTCCGGGGGAGGGGTCGCTCCGGCTGGACGGCGGCCTCCTTCTCTTTTTCCTCCTCGGCGAGGATCTCTTCCCTCAGCTCCGGCGGCAGGTCGATCGTCTTGTCCCGCGCCACCGGCGACGTGCCGTGGGACGTGTCGGCCATGACGTTCCACTTCTCAAAGAAAGGGTCCTTGGCGACCTCCTTCTTGGCGGCGCACCCGTAAATCAGGGTGACGGCGAGACAGCCGGCAAGCAGGACAACGAACCATGTTTTCATAAATCTTCTTTCTTTCAAGACGACCCCCCTCTTTCAAGGACTATTCGACAAACGGTATGGGGATGTTGGCGATCCCCCGGCGGTCCGTGATGACCACCTCGTTGGGCCGGATGCTCCGCACCTGGAAATCCGGCCTCTCGGAGAGGTAGTCCCCCACCTCGTAGTCGAGCCCGTTGATGATGGCGACTTTCCTCTTTCCCATTTCGAGGTAGCCGGTGAAGAAAAGCCGGAGCTGCTCCGCCGCGACGGCCTTGGCGACGTAGAAGGGGTCGACGAGCCACTCCGTTTCCGCCCGGGCCACGATGTAAGCGTCCTGGACGTCGGTCCCCTTCAGGAGAAGCGTCTCCACCTCGCCGGCGAGCTTGTTCAGTTCGTCCACCTGGGTCACGGCGGGCTTCACGGCCTTCGGCTTGTCCTCCCCGCCGGCGTAAAAGAACTCGTAGAGCCCGTACAGCACGGCGAGCACCATGAGGGAGATGAGGATCACTTCTCTTTTGCCCATAGTCTACCTTCCCCCGGCTTCTTTGCCCCGGTTCAGCTCACGTTCACCCAGAGCTTCATCTGGTATTCCTTTTCGGGCTCCTTCTGCTGGATCTGGACCTCCTCGATCCGGTCGACGAAAGGCAGTTTCCCGAGTTCCACGAGGTACCGGCGGTAACTG
>Ga0209605_1003431_pt1 | contig 13937 bp, 24 predicted proteins | sample AD_UKC035_MetaG_FD_184408 | JGI IMG/M metagenome (GOLD analysis project Ga0209605, IMG submission 184408) | Active sludge microbial communities of municipal wastewater-treating anaerobic digesters from USA - AD_UKC035_MetaG (SPAdes) (version 2) | ecosystem: Engineered > Bioreactor > Anaerobic >...
GGTCAAAGAATCAAGTCCGTAACCTGTATGTCAGGCTCAATAAATGCGGACAACCCAAACAAGGACTTTAAAATTAAGGACTTTGTTGCGACCGACTATTGGCCGGGATTTGGCAGCGATGGTGACGGCAATCAATACGATTACGTTGACACCGACGCGCCGGAAACCCGTCCCGGCAGAAAATCCGAAACAATGGCGTTTTACATGAATTGGGTAAGAGAGTTTGAGATATGACCCGCGCCGAACTTCTCACACTCAAAGCAGAAAGAAATGTCTAAATACAACCTCGCCCTTCCCGCAATTCCAGACGGCTGCGACTTTGCGCGTGATTCGTTCTGGTGGACATACCGCGAACGCTTCGCAATCCCGATGAAATTCAGGTGGAAAGTCAAGCCGACGGCTTACGAATGGTTTGACCGCGAAGAAAACACGGCACGGCTCAACGAAAAACCGTTTCCGCCAAAGCCGATTTTCCGGCGCGTGTCGCCGTTGCCGCAACCGAACGACGGCAGGGACGAAAGGCCGGGAAGGTTGCCACGAACGGGCAAAGAATGATTTTTAACGCACTCAATTTTTTAACGAAACTTCTTTTTCAACGATGGAAGATTATTTGACAACGCCGCCACAAGACGCGGTACAGACCTCAATCAAAACGAATTACATTGACATTGACTACTCTGCCCTGAAAACGCCTTTGCAGTTTGTCCGCTCGGTAAATGAAGATTTTATCGCGGACGCGATTTTGAACTGCAAACTCGGTTTTCATTATTACGAAAAACTGTCTCAAAAACGTTTGCCTCTCAAGCCGTTCACCTTCTTTGTTTTGGAGGTATATTCTGGATTGACGGGCGCGGCGCAAGACAAGACAAAAGGCGAATGGAGCAACTTTTGGAGCAACCGCGTAAAGGACACCCGCACCCAACCTTACACGCTCTACGTCAACGGGCAAAAGACGGAATTTTCAGGGCTTTGGAACGACATTTACGACCGTGTTACGGCGCAATTTGGCAAGGCGGTTAAAAACGTTCGCGTCATAATTGCCTACTGCAAAGAACTTGACGCGGTTATCGAAATACCGTTGACGGCTTTTGCGGAGCGCGGCGTGAAAAAGTCAATCGCTGACAGCCAAAACGCGCACGGCAAAAAACTGAAATGGGAAAACGTGAAACTTTACGGCCTCGCTGACAACGACCACATTTGGGGTTTTTCTTTGAAAAACTTTGAACAGGTCAACGAAAAAGGCGAGCCTTACGACGGCAAAGGCGATTTGTACTTTTCCCCTGTTTTCCATTGCGGCATTTTGCAGCCAACGGGCAATGGTATTGAACTGCACCAAAAATGTGTAGAACATCAAGCGTTTGAGCGCGAAGTTTACGCAAAGAGGGGCGAGAATTTCAGAAAGCAGCAAACGCCCCAACCCGCCAGCACCGACCCGAACTTCCCGACAACCGACGTGACGGACTACGAAAACAACGCACCGGACGGCGAAGATTCGCTCCCCTTCTGATACGAAATTTCTGCTTTTTCGCGGCGGGCAAGTCTGTGGGAGACACCCGCCGCAATTTTTTCACCTTTAAAAATGAAATGCGATGCTTAAGATAGTAAACGAAGAAGCGGTTGCCGCCCTTCGCGCCGAAAATGCGGAAATGCTGGAGGCGTTGGAAGACGTTTGGAATGACTGCGAGGCAGCAGCGAAAAAAGGACACGCGGCTACTTTTGACGCAATTCGGCAGCCCACTTTTGAGAAAGTTAAAAAGTCAATCGCAAAAGCCAAACCCCGCCCCTAAAGAAGTGCGTTTTCACCGGGCGGCGTGTGCGAAAGTGCCGCCGCCCAATTTTTAAACTTTCAAAATTGAAACAAGATGCTGACAGAAAGGCAAATACACCACGCATCGGGTAAATACGCAAGAGAAAATCACGAAGGCGAATTAACGCGCGATGATTTTAGAGCGGGCGCAACGTGGGCGAACGAACAAAACGCCGACGAAATCGCCGAACTGGTCGCCGCTCTAAAGCATCTCAATGGCGTTTGCCGGGATAATTTCGGCACTGGCGACCCGCAGGTGAGCGAACTGCTTAAAAAATACGAAAAATGAGCGAACTAATCATTTTCGGCGCAATCGTGGACGGCGTAGCCTCTCGCAAAGACAAAACGCTGACTATCAGAATCGGCACACAGGAATTGCCGCCGGACAAGGCAGGACAACTGTTCGGCCTTCAAAACGCCGCCGTGTGGGTCGCTATCAAAGTCGAAGATTTTGGACAGGAAGAGCGCGAGGCGTTGGAGGCATTGAAAGCCGATGAAATGGAAGCGGGCGGCAAAACACTTGCCCAGAGGTTGCGGCACGTCTTGTTTCGCCTTTGGCAGCAAAAGCCGGAAGGGTACAAAGACAGCAACAGCCACTACATCGCAAAAATGGAGACTATCATTCAGCACTTTAAAGACAAATTGGAATGAAATACACCGCCGAACAAAAACAAACTGTCCTGACGCTCATGGAACGCGGATGGACTTACGACGAAATTTTGGCCGTTTCTGACTATTCGCACTTTGACCGCCAGACTTTGCGGGCAATGAAAAGCAACGCAGCCAAAGCAAAAAAGCACACAGGCGACAATTTGCAACGCAACGCAACGCATAAAAACAACGCTTTGCAACGCTTAAACGAGCAAAAGGAAGCGAAGCCGAATATCCAGAAAAACGCGGCTGCAACGTCTGTTTTTGCAGATTTTGTGGCGGAATGGCGCAGGTCTTTCCACCCGATAGACTTGCTGTTTTACCTTTCGGCGTTCGTGGGCTGCGCCGGAATCGTAAATGCGTTGAAAAGCGTTGAAATCGTAAACGCCCTCGTTGCGTTCGTTTTGTTCGGCATCGCGTTCGTTGCGTTGCATGGGATGAAAACGTTGCGAGGGCTGAAAAGATTGCCGCACATTCTGGCGATGCTCTTTGCCGAAATCACGTTCTTTTGCTCCGACGTTTTTTGGGCAAATACGGCACTTTGGAGCAATGTCTCAAACCTGCCCCTCGACATTCGCCTAACCGAGTTCTGGAGCGCGGACGCGGGGAAAATGAAAATTATCTGGTTAGGGCAAACCGAAACCCCTTTTTACATCGCTTGCGGCGTAGCCACTATCCTTTTCGGTTGTGCCGCTTACGCTTGCGCTATTGCCGTTCAGTCTAAAAAATAAATGTTCTTGTCAAACCGCCCCGCACCTGCGCAACGCCGGGCGGGGTTTTTGTTCCACCTAAAAATATTTACCCTAAATCATTGCGCAAATGAAAACAGCGCATTAACTTTGCCCGTGTTATGCTGAACGTGATAAAAGACATTTGGGCGGCGATAAAATACGTCATTTCTCCGCCTCCGGTTGACCCGAAAACCTACGCGCAAGACCCGCCAAAAAACTGGCACGGCGCAACGCCCGTAGAGCCTTGCGAGGGGGAAGAAGAGGTGCAAAAAACGGGCGGGACGCTTGTTTGGGACGGAGAGTTTACGCGCTTTGAAGGCGTACCAGTTACCCTCGCGCATCACGGAATCACCGCGCAAGAGTGGGGCGAAATGCAGGAATACCAAGTCTCAAAAACACAAAAAGGACTAAAGAATTTGGCACTTGCGGGACTGATAAAACGCCATTGGCTGGAAGGGAAAAGACCGCCCGAAATCGCGGCTTTGGTGGGCTACAACGCCTCGACTGTGCGGCAATATGTCATCTGTCTTGAAAAGGCGGCAGCGAACAAAGGAAACGCTTTTCAGGTAGGGCAAAAGCCCTCCCCCACCGAGAAATAACACTCAATAACGCGCTATTTGGCGTTATTATCAATAACAATAACAGAGAAAATGCCAGTTGAATATATCATGCTCGGAATCATGGCGGCCTTTTTTGTAGGCTACCTTCTCAACCTCAAGCGCCTCGACAAACGGGCATTGACCGACGAACAACTGTTCTTTGCGAACATCCGCGAGCCGATTTTTTACGTTCAGCGCGACGCTACGCAAGCGGCGGCAGCATCGGCAATCGCGGAGTTTGAGCATTGCCTGAAAATGCTTGTCGAGTGCGGAAACAAGCACATCGAGTTAAGCGACGTTCACCTGTTTATCTACCGGGCGAACGAAAGCAAGCCGCACGGCGCGTCCTTTCCGGCGACCGACTTTGAAGCGTTTAAGGTACAAGCAAAGGCCGCCGAAATGAAAAAACGCGAAGAGTTTACAAACCGAAAAGCCGAGAACATGAAAAACAACCCCGCCGACTTTGCAAAGTGGGTTTGGGGGCAAAGTGAAAATTAACTCCAAGCCCCGCGAAGTTGACGCGAATAGCGGCAATTTCCGACGGGGCGACAGTTAGTTTTTTAAAAACTGAACAATGACACCCGAACACAACTACTCGCTCGAAGTGAGCAAATATGCATCCCTTCCGCCAGACAAGCGAAAGTCGGCGTTGGCGTGGGCGCGTGAGGCAGCATACGGGCATCCAGACCCGGCGACGCGAGAAGTTAACCGGAGCCTTGCCCGGCTGTTTGAGGCAAAAGAAATCGAACTTTCGGGCGCGGAACGGATGCTGGCGATTGACGAACGTCGGCTGGCGATTAAAAAAGAACTTGCCGCAAACCCTTTGCCGCTCCCCACGTTCCGCCAAGCAGCGGTTTGGACAGCAAAGGCGACGGCGATTAGCGGTAGTGTTTACATCGCAGCGGAAATGTTTTTGGGGGCTGGAGCGGCAGCGCGGGCGTGGTGGGCGGCAAACGGCGGTATCATTGCTGCCGTGATAGGCGGGTTTGGCGCGTTGTGGGCGGTTTCAGGGCTGTTTTCAGATAAGCAAGACAAAGAAGCAGAGCGGGAAGAAAACAATGCCTACGGCGCAAATGTGGCCGGAAGCGGCGGCGGCAAAACAATAATTCAACAATTTTTTATCAAAGGCGACGGGAATACCGTTTTCGTCAAACAAGAGGGAGAAATAAAATGAGCAAGTCAGCGAAAATAAATATAAGCACCGACCTTGAGCGGTTTGTTGTCGAAATCGTGCGGGCAAGGCTTGCTTTTATTTCGCTCGAAAAATCTCTTAAAAAATTGAATTTGAAAGGCAAGCCGCTTTTCTACTCAAAACACTCAAAAAGAACAGTCTATGCAAAATCACGTCACATTTGAAACATCCCTCCGCCTGAAAGAAGCGGGATTCCCACAGCCGGAGCCAGAAGCGGGGCAATTTTGGTACAATACCATGTTTAAGCAAGATATTGGTGTTGTCGTGGGGGATGCGCTTTACTTTGTGAACGGGACAGGGTTTACCATTCCTTCAGAACATTCAAAAAATTACATGGTTTTCGCCCCGACTTCGGCGGATATTTTGCGCGAGTTGCCAGTTGGGTTTTGTATTGTAAATTTTGGCAAATTCGGTTTTGGAGCGGAGTTTGAAAAGCATGAATACATTAGAGACCAAAACCCCGCCGAAGCCGCCGCGCAGGCGTTCATAAAATTAAAAGCCGAACAATGAGCAAATCCGGCCATATCCTTTACCTAATGGTGCATTGGCCGTTCGTGTGGTGGTGGAAAGTCGGCATCACGGGCAAGTCCGCCGCACACCGGGCAAAATCGCTCGACAAGGCGATGCCGGGCAGACCTTATCGCGTTTGGGCGGCTATTGTGCCGGGCGCGTACCACATCGAGCAATGGCTGCACCGGGAATTGAAAGGCTCAAACATCGTTTGGTACAAAGGCGATGGGCGGACAGAGTGGTTTTGGTTTTGGGTAGCCCCCTTTGTTTGGGTTGTCATGGTCGGGATAACTTTGCTGGAAATCGCCGCGCTCGCATGGATGGCGGGCTATCTTTTTGGCTTTGACGGCCTCGAATGGTTTTTTTGTTTTGTTACCGTCCTTTGGGATTGGGCGGTTATCGGAATTGAATTTTTGAAAAAATTGATATGAAATGCCGATTTTAAACTACACAACAAAAATAAGCCCTGAAAAAACGGTTGCTGAAATTCAGGGGCGGCTCGTGAAAAACGGGGCGCGGCAAGTGCATTTTAATTATGACGAACAAGGCTATTTGATTGGCCTCTCTTTTGGCATGGAGATAAACAGCGTTCAAACCTTTTTTTGTATCACCCCAGACATTGACGGTGTTTTGGCTGTACTAAAGAAACAGCGAGTACAAAATAATTTTTTAAGCCGTGAACACGCTACGCGGGTAGCGTGGAGAATTGAGAAAGATTGGGTTGAAGCCCAATTAGCAAAAATTGAAGCAGGTTTAGCAAAGCCGCTCCAACTCCTGCTTCCTTATGCCGTAACTAAAAGCGGGGCAACCTTTTATCAAATGATTCAAGAAGGCGGCGGTCAAAAACTTTTACAATGACAAACAAGGAAATTAAAAGCATCGCCCGCGCTTACAAAGCCTTTTCGCGCTCTCGCAGGACTGCGATACTTGCGAACCTCACGCAAGAGCCTCAAACTTATGAGCAGTTGACCAGCGGCCTCCCGCCGGGCAACTATCGCGGCGCATTGGTTGATTTTATCAAAGCCGGGCTGGTGCAATTGTGCGACAAGGCGAGCAGCAAAAAGGGCTTTGGCGAGGTGCTTACCTACGCCGCTACGCAGACGCTGGAAACCTGCCGGGCGATGAAAGAGGAAGGCTTGCCCGCGTTGAGCGAGGCACAAACCGCTATGCTGGTGGCAATGTATCGAGAAGGCGCGTTCACCGTTGCGGAAATCGCGGGCATGGCGGAAATAAGCAAGACGACGGCGCAGCACTACATGGCAAAATTTTACCGGGAAGGATATGTCAAAAGGCAGCAAGGCGAGTTTAAGGTAGGTGAGCCTGTTTTCGTTTACGAGATTCGCGGCGGCGAAGGATGGGAGGTTGCGCGGAAAATTATTCATGCTGCCTACGGGACTAAAAGCGTTTATGAAATTGAGTTTGCGGAAACCTAATATGAACTTGGAGCAACAAATTGAAAACCTAAACAGGCTTGCCGACCAGCCTGCACGAATCGTCTGGAAGGACATTCGTAGCATTATGGCGGCTTATAGCTATTACACGGCTACGGATATGAGCCGAATAACGGGGTACAGTAGGCAATATGTCTTCAAAAGGCCGCCCATTTTTGATGTCGTCAATATTTTAGGTAAGGACTTTTTCAGGCTAAAAAATGAGGAAAAAAGTCGGGTGTTTGAGCATTTGAAATCAATCGGATTTGACCACCTTTCAAAATCCGTTTTTCGTCGAAATGAAATTGAAATCAAGTTGCTCGACAACCGATTTATTAGGATTTCTTTTTTTGACCAAAAAACCAGTCTTGACTTTTCAATTATCGCAGATATGAATACATCTGATTTGTCTATTTTATCTGCTGATTGATTTTTCGTTTAGCCCCGCGCCTTGCGAAGTCCCGCGCACAGCAGGATTTGCGAAAGGCGGCATTGTTTTAAGATTAAAAAAATCCAAAATGGACAAGGCAACATTAAAAAAGCAAAGGGCGTTTGCTTTGGCAAGGGAAAGGGGTGCGGCAGCCAAAGAGTTTTTTAAGTCTAAAAAACTCACAAAAGAAACGCAGCCAGAATTTGATGCCATTATGAAAGAGGTTACAAAACGGTTTAAAAAGGAAAACCCGGTTTAGTCTAATTTTAACCGCCGAATGTTTTGCGGTTTCAAAAAAGGGCTTAACTTTGTAAGCGATAAGCCCGACACGCTCTTTGCGCTTTGAACACCTGCGATTATCGCGGGAGATGCGGTAGAAGGCAATGGGCGCACCCGGTCGGGTTGTTTTGAAAGAATTTGGGCGGGGAGACTGGAAAATTTTGATTAGTCGAACCGTCCTTTTTTTGAAAAAGATTGTTTTTCAATGGTTATTTGGGGCGCAGCCCGTCGCAAGGCGGGCTGCTTTTAAGCAGGTTTCATTTGGCGAGCCGAAAGGCTCATTTGGGGTTATATTTAGCCGCTTTACCGCACAGGTTAAGCGGCTTTTTTATTGCCAGAAAAAATATTTTGCGTTGCCTATTGCGCAAATGAAAAAGGCAGAATATCTTTGTGGCATGAAACGCAAAGTAAAAGAATACCTCGACAATGTTTTCGCAGCCCGGCAACTTCCCAGCATAGCGTGGGGCGCATTTTTGCCGCACCTTATTGCCTGTGTGAAAGAAGACGGTGGGGCGTGGTATGAGTTGCACCAATACTTTGAGTTTCCGCCAAATCTCACGGGCGGGACGTGGGAAATCGTTTCAACCGATGAAATCATAAAACACTTAGGCTATGAAAAACGGTGATAGAGTGCGGATAAATGGTAAGGACGAAGGGATTGTCCACGATTACAACCCGGAAACCGGGTCGTTTTCATTGAAAACCGAAACAGCATGGGTGATTTTCCCGTGCGCCCGTCGCCGAAATGTTTTTTTAACTTGGCTGTTTAGGCTGCCAACGCAATTTCACAATCACGACTACAAGGTGGAATATCTATGAAAAATGAATGGCACGAACGCCTTGCTGCGTTTGATTTAAAATTCGGAGAACCATGACCGACACCTCTTCCAAAGCGCAATCCCAAAAAGCCGCAATTCTCGCACACCTGCTCAAACACGGCAGAATTGATATGCCGACGGCATGGAAAGAATACGGCTGCGCTGCCTTGCGCTCTCGCATTTCAGACCTTCGCAGAGAGGGGCATGAGATAGAGAGCCGGATGCAGCCTTTTGTGTCGAAGTTTGGACATGGCGGCAGGTTTGCGGTTTATTATTTGAAACTTTCACAATCAAAATAAAAAAATGGCAAAGACAAAATATGTTTTCTCTGACGACCATTCAAAATCCTATGAAAATATCGGCATTTCCGAGTCGAGACACGATGAAATGTTTGAAATCGCCAAAAGTGTTTGTATGCGGGCGATGTTCTTTGATGAGAGTATCAACACGCGGACGCGGGCAATTGAACTGTTTTTGAACGAGGCGCAGCCCGAAAACCTCGTTGAAGCCTTTTGGTTCGGGTGTGTTTTTATGGACGTGTGGACTCAAACGGAAAACATCGGCAAGCAGATTTCAAAAATGATTGAAACATAGTTTGCAGATTCGGAAAATTGATTTACTTTTGTCACGTCAAAACGTTGACGCTCCCGGCGTGGAAAACCGGGTTTCAAAAAACGCTCGGTGCAAGAGCAACGCATTTTTTTGAACTGCCCTCGCAGTTCTCAACCGAAAAGGGTTGCACCCCCTTTGAAGGCGATTCCTAAGCCCGGTTGAGAATTTCGAGGGCTTTTTTTTGGTTGAAAAATGTCAAACACAATAACCGTCATTTATCGCGGCAACCTGTTGTCGGTTTATCGCGCCGTTGCAGATTCGCTAAAACTCAAGAACGGCCAAACGATTCATACAGAATCGCACTTTTGGGAAATCTTGAGGGCTAACGCTTCTTTCGGCATTTCTCTTTGTGAAAGCGCAATGCAAACAAATCCCAACTAAACTTTCCTGAAAAATGAGCGATTTGAAAAAATCATTTACCAGCATCAGCGAAGTTGCCCGGCAAAGGCTTGGCATAACCCGCGATGAATACGCGCTTTGCTCTTATGTGCATTATCGTTGCGCAGATTCACGGCAAAAAATTGCGGGTTGGTGTTGCGACGCGAAAGAAGAAGTGGCTGATTTTGTCGGAATAACGAGGCCGGGACTTTACAAAATGATAGAAAGGCTTGAGGAATTGTGTCTGCTCGAAACAGGAATATTGGGCGCAATTAGGGCTACTCCAAAATGGATTGACACGGAAAACGAGTGTAAACAAAGTTTACAGGATGGTGTAAACAAAGTTGACACTCGCTGTAAACAAAGTTTACACGGAACTGTAAACAAAGTTGACACGCATAATAAGGTAGAGTATGATATTAGTGAGAATAAATTGGAAGTAGAAGAAGAAAAGCCCGCTTCGCGTTTTTCCTCCTCCTCCGAAAATGAAAACCAAACCTTAAATCCCGAAAAAAAAGAAACACCCCCCCCAAGTTCCGCGCCGCCCCCGCCTAAAAAAGATTACGGAAACTTATGCCCCGATTGTCACGGCGCGGGCTGGCATTTAGGCAGAAACGGGCGTGAAACTTGCGAAACGTGTTTGGGCAATGGACTGAACAGCGAAAGGCTTTTGCATCCCCCCTTCACCCCCGTCGGCACAATCGAACCGCAGCCCGCGACAATCGTAAGGCTTTACGACAACGAACTGCCGGGCGCGACAATCGTGGACAGCGCACCGGGAACATACGAAACCAAGCGCGGCAAAAGCCAGCGGCGCAACACCCCGCACATTCACCCCGAAAACGAAACCTGCTTTTCATATTTCAGTGACCCGGCAAAAGCGCGGGCGGCGTGGAAAGACTGGATAGACTACAAATATGAGCAGCACCGCGAACGCTACAAAGCCGCGAAATCCGAACTTTCCAAACTTCGCCAACTTTTCAAACAGTTTTCCGGCGATTCAGAAAAGTTTGAAGCAGCCGTAAATCATTCAATCGGAAATCTTTACAAAGGGGTTTTCCCTCCAAAACAGGAAAAAGAAAATGGACAATTCCAGCACCTTGACAAAGCACAGCAGCAACACCTCAAATATGCCCGCTTCGTTGCCGACCTTCGCAATGGCTCTGCCTTCGCAGACGCGGGAAAAGTGGACTATGTTACTGGCGAAAAACCAGTTTGAAGAGGCTAAGGCGCAAAGTTCCATGCTCGCACTTCCAGAAAACCTGCACCGCGTCAAGCCCGCAAAAATCGAACAGGCAATGAGCGGTGTTTTCCCTACCCTTGCCACTGTCCGCAAGTATCACGACGAAGCGACGGCACTTGCGGCAGTCTGCGAGATTATAGCACAGGCAGCCGCGCAATTGTCGGTAGGCCGGAACATTCAGCCTCACCAAATCCGATTTGTGGCAGAAGAGTTTTTGCGCGAATATTACTATCTCACAATCGCGGAAATTCGCTTTTGCATTGAGCAGGGAATTAGGGGAAATTATGGGATTATTTACGACCGCCTTGACACGGCTGTAATTTTTGACTGGCTTGAAAAATATCTTTTAGAGCGAACGGAAACAGCCGAACGGCTCACCGCACAGAAGCAGGGCGAAGAGGCGGCTAAATGGAAAAAGGAAGCGCAGGAAAGTCAGAGCCTAAAGCCGATGCCGGAAATCCTAAAGGAATCTTTGCGAAGCCTCGAAAACACCTTTTTGGTTGACGGCGAACTGAAAAAAGGCGTGGCCGCTGGAGCGTTTGAGCCGGACGCGCCGATGCTTGTAATGATTTTGGAGGAATGGGAAGCAAAGCGAGAGAGTGGCGAAGAAAGACCGGGATTTGAACAGTACAAAACCATGCGCATCGCGCAAATAAAGGCACAGATGAAAAAATGACGCTCCACCCAGACATATCGTTTCAGGAACTTGTCGAATACTGCCGCCTGTGCCACGAATACGGCGACATGGTGAAGAGCGTAAAAGTTGACAGGCTGACGCTCGCAAGAATAAAGCAGGTGAGCAGGTTTGTCACCAGCACGAATGTCTTTTTAGGTGTTCGGTTTTATGTTCCGAGAAATGCCGAAAAAATGAAACTATGAAAAAAAAGAAACAACCTAAAACCCCGCCCCCCGACCACACCGCCGCAATCCTTCGCGCAGTTGAAAAATGCGGCCTTGCGACCCGGCATCACTTCCTGACCGCTGTCAAGCGGGCGGGCGGCTTTACGGACGAACAGGCAGCGAGCGAATTTGGCAAGATGCTCAACGCCGGGCAAATCCGCTTTGTGCGGTTCAACTCCGGCGGGGACGTTGCGATTTATGAGGCGGGTGAAAAATAATTTGCTTTAATGCTTGCGTAAATGAAAACATAAAAATATCTTTGCCCCTGAAATAAAAAAACGACCAATGAGCAATTCAATTTCGATAGCATTAAATGTTGTTCTTGACGCAATCGTGAACGCTAAATCACTTGATGAAAGAGTAGATTTGATAAATGAGGTAAGGGGCAAAATACACGAATTGTCGCCATTCAAAAACGAGCCAGTTGACTTTGTAAGATGGGTTAAAAATGAAAATGTTGTTGCGAACGACTACAACCCTAACAAGGTTGCGCCGCCTGAAATGCAACTTTTGGAAGTTTCAATCATAAATGATGGCTACACCCAACCAATTGTAACTTTCCCAAACGAAGATAAAATCGAGGTTGTTGACGGGTTTCACCGTTCCCGCGTGGGGAAAGAATCAATCTTGGTGAAAGGCAGGGTTAACGGATTTTTGCCAGTTGTATCAATTCGCAAAGAAAAGCAGGACAAAAGCGAACGTATCGCCTCAACAATCCGCCACAACCGGGCAAGGGGCAAACACCAAGTCAACGCAATGAGCGAAATTGTGATTGAACTGAAAAACCGAAACTGGAATAACAAGCGAATTGCCGCCGAATTGGGCATGGATGAGGATGAAATTTTGAGGCTTTGTCAAGTGAGCGGCCTTGAAAATCTTTTCAAGGACAACGATTTTAGCCGAGCATGGGTGACAGAAGGGAGTGCCGACGAAGATTTTGAGCATATTACAGATGAGGTGGACGAAATGAATCTCGTTAGAATCCCAAATGAAGATGACCCAGACCGCATTTTCCACACCTTTGAAAAGTGGGAATGTGTTCGATACGACTTTTTTGAAACCACGCACAAAACACTTAGCCCCACTCAATGTGAATACAAATATCTTGAATTGTTGGGCAATATCGAGGAGTTTCGTAGTGTGCTGCAAAAGTTGACAAGCGAGTGGCCGTTTTCGTGTGAGCATAATTTGACGAATAAGGCAATGAATCGAATAGCGTGGCTTGGACAGGCGGCTTTAGCGTACAAATACAAAATACCTTCTCGGTTTAGCACGGGATGGAGCCTTTTGAGCGAATCACAAAAAGAAGCCGCTAACGAAGTCGCACTCGATGCTTTAAACGCATGGCTGAAAAAAAAAGGGCTTCCTATCGTGACAATGGAAGAGGCTGTTTCATTTGACAGACAAGTTGAACTTTACTAACATGAAAAAATACATTGACAAAAGCGTTTACCAAGCAAGTCAGGAAAGGATTGCAAAAGCCTTTGACCTTTTTGAAAAGGTTTATGTGTCTTTTTCTGGTGGAAAAGACAGCACGGTAATGCTTCACATGGTTATGGCAGAAGCAATCAAAAGAGGCCGTAAAGTTGGCGTTTTGGTTATTGACCTTGAAGCGCAATACAATGACACCATTCAGCACATCAAAAGGTGTATCAATTTTTACGAAAAACATATTGACCTGCATTGGTTTTGCGGCGAACTGCTTTTGAGAAATGCCGTTTCCAACTTTCAGCCGAAGTGGGTTTGTTGGGACGAAACGAAAAAAGATATTTGGGTTCGGGACAAGCCGGTTGAGGCGGCTGATTTGTCGCAATACGATTTTTACATTCCGAAAATGGAATTTGAAGAATTTATGGTGTTGTTCGGAGAGTGGTATTCGGCAGGTGTTCCAACGGCGGCTTTTATTGGTATCCGGTCGGATGAGAGTTTGCACCGTTATCGAGCCATTGTTTCAAATAAGGCCGGGTTGATGAAAGACGGACACCAATGGACAACGAGAGTTTCTGGAGAACTTTACAATGTTTACCCGCTTTATGACTGGAAAACGCAGGACATTTGGGTTTATTTGGGCAGAAACAAAAACTTAAGTTCAAACCCAATTTACTCAAAAATGAGTTTGGCTGGCGTTCCGCTCTCGCAACAAAGGCTTTGTCAGCCTTATGGCGACGACCAACGAAAGGGGATTTGGTTATACCATATTTTGGAGCCTGAAACGTGGACAAGGTTGATTTCGCGGGTAAATGGCGTTAATAGTGGCTCTCTTTACATTGCAGAAAAAGGAAACATGACAGGCTATGACCACGTTACTAAACCAGAAAATGTCACTTGGCAGCAATACACAAATTTCCTTTTAAGCA
>Ga0209605_1003435_pt1 | contig 13931 bp, 11 predicted proteins | sample AD_UKC035_MetaG_FD_184408 | JGI IMG/M metagenome (GOLD analysis project Ga0209605, IMG submission 184408) | Active sludge microbial communities of municipal wastewater-treating anaerobic digesters from USA - AD_UKC035_MetaG (SPAdes) (version 2) | ecosystem: Engineered > Bioreactor > Anaerobic >...
TGAAGCCCGGCATTCCTGAGTCATTCAAGGTTGTCGTCTCTGAACTGCAGAGCCTGGGTCTCCAGGTCGACCTCAAGAAAGACGCCAAAGAAGTGCAGATCGACGAGGGTGGCGAGCGCGTAATGGTTGCCGACACCGAAGAAGACTGGATGGAAGAAGCTTCTGACGAAACCGAAGACGATCTCATTGGCGCCGACATCGGTGAAGATGCCGACGAAGATGAAGAAGAAGAAGCTGATGACGAAGAATAAGCCCGATTCCGGTATAAGCATAAGGAAGGAGACATTTTAACATGTTAGATATGGACAAATTTGATGCTCTTCAGATAAGCATCGCTTCTCCCGAGAAGATCAGAGCCTGGTCCTATGGAGAAGTCAAAAAACCCGAAACCATCAACTACCGAACGCACAAACCGGAACGCGACGGGCTCTTCTGCGAAAGAATTTTTGGTCCCCAGAAGGACTGGGAATGTTTCTGCGGAAAATACAAGAGCATTCGTTATCGCGGCATCATTTGTGAACGCTGTAATGTAGAAATCACCAAGGCCGCCGTTCGCCGTGAACGCATGGGCCATATTCAGCTGGTAACCCCGGTTGGCCACATCTGGTATTCCAAGGGCAGCCCCAATTATATAGCACTGTTGCTCGACATCTCAGCCAGAGATCTCGAAAAGGTACTTTATTTCCAGAGCTATATCGTTATCGATCCGGGTAACCTGCCGCTTTCCAAAAAGCAGCTGCTGCCAGAAGAAGGCACAGCCGGCGAAATGGGCTACCGCGAACTGCGCGAAAAATACGGTGACATGTTCACCGCCAAGATGGGCGCCGAGGCGATCAAAGAACTGCTGGCCGAAATCGACCTGCAGAAGCTCGAAAAAGAACTTTCTGAGCAGCTCAAGACCTCAACCGGCACCAAGAGAACTCACCTTCTCAAGCGCATGGAACTGGTAAAGATGTTTGCCCGCTCCATCAGCCGCCCGGAATGGATGATTCTTGATGTCATCCCGGTCATTCCGCCCGATCTGCGCCCGATGGTTCAGCTCGACGGTGGCCGCTTCGCGACTTCTGACCTCAACGATCTCTATCGCAGAGTCATCAACCGCAACAACCGCCTGAAAAGGCTGATCAAGCTGCAGGCCCCCGATATCATCATCAAGAACGAAAAGCGCATGCTGCAGGAAGCAGTAAACGCGCTGATCGACAACGGTCGCCGCGGCAAGCTGGTCACCGGTCCGAACAACCGCCCGCTCAAATCACTTACCGACATGCTCAAGGGTAAGCAGGGCCGTTTCCGCCAGAACCTGCTGGGTAAGCGCGTTGACTATTCAGGCCGCTCGGTCATCGTCGTCGGCCCGACTCTCAAGCTGCACCAGGCCGGTCTGCCCAAGAAAATGGCTCTAGAACTGTTCAAGCCGTTCGTCATGAACCGCCTGCAGCAGGTCAATCTTGCGGCCAATATCAAGAGCGCCAAGAAGATGATCGAACGCGAACGCAACGAAGTCTGGGACGTTCTCGAAGAAGTCATCAAGCACCACCCGATTCTGCTCAACCGCGCACCGACTCTGCACCGCCTCGGTATTCAGGCTTTTGAACCAGTTCTTATCGAAGGCAAGGCCATTCAGATTCATCCGCTCGTCTGCGCTGCCTACAACGCTGACTTCGACGGTGACCAGATGGCCGTGCATGTGCCGCTGATGCTTGACGCTCAGGTCGAAGCCAGAATGCTGATGCTCTCGAGCAACAACATTCTCAAGCCGGCTGACGGTCTGCCGATATCGGCTCCCAGCCAGGATATGACTATCGGTCTGTTCTATCTGACTATCGAAAAGCCCGAAGGTGAAGGTTATCCGACCGCAGAAATCAAGCTCAGCAAGGGCACAACCTGGGAAAAACTGCTGCTCGATGAAGGTCGCCCCTATAACTTCAGGCTGGCCGAAGATCTTACTGAAAAATTGCTCACCGGTACAGTTTTCGATTCAGCCGAAACCGTAGAACTGCTTAAAAAGGCCAAGGTCGACAAGATTACCGTTTATCGTTCACCGGTATTTCAGAGTGCTTCTGAAGCAGTTAATGCCTATGAAACAGGTAAGTTCAATCTGTTGTGGCCGGTTTACCTGAAAAAATCTGATATCGCCAAGGTCAAAGATTCCGACAAGCATGCGGCAGTTCGCGAACACTATTTGCGCACTACTATCGGCCGCGTCATTTTCAATGACAACCTTCCGGCTGATTTCCCGTATCAGAACATTCAGATCAAGAAGGGCAATGTTTCTTCGCTGATCAAGCGCATGTTCAATGAGTATTCACTGACTGTAGTCGGTGAAGTGCTCGACAAGCTCAAAAACCTCGGCTTCAAGTTCGCAACCGTCAGCGGTCTGACCATTTCAATCGTTGATATGATCGATCCGCCGAAGAAGAAAGAAATTCTTGAACAGGCCGACAAAAAGGTGTTCAAGATCCGCGAGCGCTGGTCGAAGGGCGAGATTACCCGCGATGAACGCAAACAGGGCGAAGTTGACGTCTGGACCAAAGCAACTGAAGACGTTACCGACGATCTGTTGCAGAAATTCGAATCAACCGCTCACCTCGGCGAATTCAATCCCGTTTATATGATGGCGTTCTCAGGAGCCCGCGGTAACATGCAGCAGATCCGTCAGCTGGCCGCGATGCGCGGTCTTATGTCGAATCCGCGCGGCGACATTCTTGCCTTCCCGATCAAATCGAACTTCCGCGAAGGCCTGAATCAGTCTGAATACTTCATTTCGACATACGGCGCGAGAAAAGGTCTCGTCGACACCGCTCTGCGCACCGCCGACTCAGGCTACCTGACCCGCCGTCTCGTCGATGTCGCTCAGGATGTCGTTATCACTATTCCTGACTGCGGCACCGAACTGGGTGTTGAAGTGTCGCCGATTCGCCAGAACCGAACTTCTAACAATATCATGATCGACGATATCGTCGTGCCGATACGCTACCGCATTGCCGGTCGTGTGCTGGCGAAGAGTATCACTCACCCGGTTAACGGTGAAGTGCTTGATATTGAGCACGAAGGCAAGAAGATCATGCTCGAAGCCGGGCTCTACTGCACCGATGATATCGCAGCCGAAATCGAAAACCGCTGTGAATTCCCGGTTCCGATCGAAGAAGTCAAGCTTGAAATGATCTGTGCTGAACAGATCATCGACCCCAAAACCAATCGTATCATCGTCAGACCCGATCGCCCGATCAATGAATACGTTCTCGATCGTATCCGCGATTCAAATTTCCCGGAACTGAAGATTCGCAGCCGCATCATTATGCGCTCACCGCTTACCTGCCGATCCAAGGTCGGTATCTGTCAGTGCTGCTATGGCGCCGACCTTGCTACCGGCAAAGTCGTCGATATCGGCGAAGCAGTTGGTATCATCGCAGCCCAGTCAATCGGTGAACCCGGAACCCAGCTGACCATGAGAACGTTCCATCTTGGTGGCGTCGCTCTGGCACAGCGCTCTTATATCAAGTCACGCAGCGCCGGCACGGCCCGCTTCGACTCGCTCAAACTCGCAAAGATTTCCGACCGCTCGAAATTCGAAATCGGTTCAGGCACAGAAACCTTTGACAAGAGCGAGTTCGGTTCCAGCATCAAGACGGTTGTCGTTGGTGGTCACCTGATCATCGAAGGCAAGAACAATCGCAAAGATCGCCTGCATATTCCGGTTGGCTCGGAAATGCGTGTTGAGCCTGGTGAAAAGGTTACCCCGGGCAAAGCCGTTGCTGAATACAACCCGAACAACATCGTCACCGGCTACACCGGCGAAGTAATCTTCGAAGGAATCGAACAGAAAGACGGTATGGTCGTTTCTGAAGCCGGTATCATCAGAATCCTGACCCAGGATTTCGACCCGGTCACTAAAGATTTCATCATCGAAGACTACAAGATTCCTCAGGGTTCTACCCTCAAAGTTGACGACAACGAAATCATTCACGCCGGCAACCTGCTCGCCGAAATCTCAGCCCAGCCACACGCTGCTATCTCGCGTATGGACGGTATTGCCAGATTCGAAAACATTCGTGTTAAAAACAAGCAGGTCATCAGCGACAACGGTATGGTCTTCATCTTCCCGGTTGGCGAAAAGCATGGTGAACGCAAGGAATACAGTCTGCCCAAAGGCGTCAAGGAAGCCAAAGAAGCTGCCATCAAAAATGCCGGCATGATTCTCAATGTTAAGAACGGTGACGAAGTGTTCCCGAACCAGAAACTGCTGTCGGTTATCTCTGAAGTTGACGGAACAGTCTCACTCACCGCAGGTGGCACCAAGATTTCGGTATCGAAAGAAGCCGAAGAAGAATACGAATTCAAGGGCGAAATGGCAGCGGCTATCGATGAACAGAACAAGATGCTCTCTCTGATCGCGCCGATCTCCGGCCTGGTAAGAGTAATCAACGAAAAGAGCGCCGCTAACAAGACTCTTGACCGCAAACGTGTCATCGTTAAGAATGAGATCGAATACCCGGTTCCGCGTGGCGTCATCCTGCGCCCCAAAGAAAACTGCAAGATTCCGAACGGCGGCGATGTTGCCGAAAACGGCGAACTGACAACCAAACTGTTCGTTCAGGCTGAAATCGACGGTGTTGTCGAAATCACCAAGATCAGCTCGGAAACCCGCATCCATCTGATCAGTGAAGACATTGAACTGATCAAATATGCCACTCTGGCTCGTGCCGCGGTAAACCGCGAAACTGACGAAGTTATCGCCGAAAGCGGCACCGAAATCGATGACGACCTGTTTGCCATTATCGATGAAAACCGCGCCGCCGTGCGTGAAGTCTACATCGTGAAAGGTGAGCAGAAGGCTGTTAACGTCATTGGCGAAGACGACATGAAGGTTCAGTATCCGGTTCCGCGTGGTGCTACCATCAATGTCGACAACGGTCAGGTTGTCAAGGCCGGCGACAAGCTGGTGAGCGACATCGAGCCGATGACCAGCGAAATTTCGGGTAAGGTCAACTATATCTACGGCTACAACAAGATCATCTGCGAAGAAATCATCGAGAAGGTTCTTGTATACAGCGGCGTGGAATTCAGTTACCCGGCATCTCTCAGCCTCAAGTTCCCGCCGACCGTAGTAAAAGATGGTGAACTCACCGTCACGCCGATTCCATTCGAAACCTATACTCAGGTAGAAGACAGCGACGGCGCCGGAATCAGAATCTGCCAGAAGGTGCTGCGAGAAAAGAAATACGCGATTACCAAGGAAATGGTTTCCAGTGGCGCGCTGGTCGTCAATGACGGTCAGGAAGTCAAGGAAGGCCAGGTTATTGCTGTTCTCAAGGCAGCCAACAAGGGTGTTGTTCTGCTCGACCACGATTCTTCAAAAGAAGGCAAAGTCAAGAGCACCATCAAGAGCATCATCGTACAGCCAGGTGAATCGCATCAGATTCTCGATGGCGCTGAGCTCAGAGTGGAAGACGGAGCCAAGGTCAAGAAAGGTGAGATCCTCGCCAAGTGGGGTGCCTCAGCCAGAAAGACCACCGACATCATTCAGGGTCTGCCGCGCGTTGCCGAACTGTTCGAAGTGCGCCGCCCCAAGAAAGAAGCCGTTATCGCCGAAGAATCTGGCGTCGTGCATGTTGCCGGCAACACCGTCAGCATTCAGGACTACAAGACCGGCATTGAAAAGCCTGTTCGACTGGCCTTCGGGGCCTCTGGTCTCGTGGTCCATGACGGCGAATACGTCGAAGCCGGTGATGTTCTCACTGACGGCAAAGTATTCTCCAAGAAGCTGGTCAAGGTTGTCGGTCTGCCGATCGTTCGCCGCTACCTGATGGACGAAATCCAGCGCGTTTACCGCGATCAGGGCGTCAGCATCAACGACAAGCATATCGAAATCATTGTTCGCCAGATGTTGCGCAAGGTTGTTATCACCGAATCTGGTGACTCTGAATTCCTGCAGAACGAATCAGTCCATGTCAGACGCTTCGAAGAACGCGTTAACAAACTGATCGAAAAGGGCAAACGCCCGCCGGCAGGTGTTCCGATGATCCAGGGTATCACCAAGGCTTCGTTGACCACCGACAGCTTCATTTCAGCCGCTTCGTTCCAGGAAACCACCCGTGTTCTGACCAAGGCTGCAATCAAGTCGAAGGTAGATTATCTCAAGGGTCTGAAGGAAAATCTGATTATTGGTAAGCTGATTCCAGCCGGAACTGGCCTGTCGATAAGCAAGAACATCAACTTCAGGAACCTGCCGATCGAAGTAGAGCCTGTCAGCAGCGATGAAACCGCCGAACTTTTCCAGAATCCGGCCGACAATGGCGAATCTGAAAAACTCGACGAACTCGAAAAAGAACTTTTCCTGGAATCTCCAGAAAAAAAATAATCCTGACTTAACAAGGTTACAAAGTCGCCCCGGCAACGGGGCGACTTTTGTGTACACAATATTTTCATCGTCAGCGTCGGAATAATGCAACGATTGACACAGATATTTTGTGATATTTGCTCATGCATCGAAAAGTGGATCCTGCGAATTCGCACGCTTTCGCTAAAGCTTCGGCGCGACTGCGCGCAGACTGACCGAAAAAGAGTTGTTTTCATCCTGCGCTCAGTCGCAGGATTCAGGCCTGTCTTCTTATCTGGAATTGCTTTGTACGCAAAAAGGCTGTTGACAAGGTTGTAAACATGTGATAAGATCAAATTCCACCTCTCTGCATCAGGTGGGGATTTTGCAGTTTGTAAAATCAAATTCGTAAAGGAAGGTGTTGTCGTGCCTACTATTAATCAATTAATCAGAAAGGCCAGACAGGCGGTTAAGTACAAATCCAACTCGCCGGCGCTCGATAGCTGCCCGCAGCGACGTGGTGTATGTACTGTAGTTAAAACCACTACACCGAAGAAACCGAACTCGGCTCTTCGCAAAATCGCCCGTATCAGGCTGACTAACAAGATTGAGGTAACCGCCTACATTCCCGGCATCGGTCATAACCTGCAGGAGCATTCAGTTGTAATGATCCGCGGCGGCCGCGTCAAGGATCTGCCCGGCGTTCGTTACCACATCATCCGCGGAGCACTGGATTGCGCTGGCGTAGCCAACCGCATGCAGTCTCGCTCTAAGTATGGTGCCAAACGGCCCAAGAAATAAGGAGATTTAATTCATGCCACGACGTGGTCACGTATCGAAAAGAGAATTGACTCCTGATTCAGTTTACAACTCAAAGCTGGTCACCCGTTTCATCAATAACCTGATGATGTGTGGCAAAAAGAGCATCGGCAGCCGCATATTCTATGATGCGATTGAAATGCTCAGCAAGAAAAGAAAAGACGACAATGCGCTCGAACTTTTCAAAAAGGTTGTAGACAGCGCCAAGCCGATCGTTGAAGTTCGCAGCAAACGTGTTGGTGGTGCTAACTATCAGGTTCCGATCGAAGTTAAAGCCGATCGCGCAGTAGCTCTGGCTTTCCGCTGGATCCTCAAGCATTCACGTGCCAGAAAAGAAAAATCAATGGCTGACCGTCTGTCAGGAGAATTCGACGATATTCTCAACAACACCGGCGCAACCATGAAGAAGCGCGACGAAGTACACAGAATGGCCGATGCCAACAAGGCATTTGCACACTTCCGGGTTTGATGAATTTTTGTGTATAATCGTTTGCACTGAAGGAATCCATTAAATGACGACCCTCGAAACAATCAGTAAGATCAGAAACATCGGAATCGTGGCCCATATCGATGCAGGTAAGACCACGACCACCGAGCGCATTCTGTATTACACTGGCAAAGCCTACAAAATGGGTGAAGTTCACGAGGGAACCGCAGTCATGGACTGGATGGTCCAGGAGCAGGAGCGTGGAATCACAATTACCAGTGCGGCGACCAAATGCCATTGGCGTGATTGTGACATCAACATTATAGACACGCCCGGGCACGTGGATTTTACTGCCGAAGTCGAACGCTCATTGCGAGTTTTAGACGGTGCAGTAGTGGTTTTCTGTGCGGTTGCAGGTGTTCAGCCACAGTCCGAAACTGTCTGGCGCCAGGCCAATCGCTACAAGGTTCCCAGAGTTGCTTTCGTCAACAAAATGGACAGAACCGGTGCAAGTTTTGACCGCGTCGTGCAGCAAATTGCTGATCGACTTGGTTCAAAGCCCCTGCCGATCGTTCTTCCGGTTGGTGCCGAAGATAGTTTTGTTGGTCACATCGACCTGCTCACCATGCAGGAACACGTCTGGGACGAAGAATCCCAGAAGAAACTCGGTGCCGAATTCAAAACTGTCGATGTTCCGGTCGAGTATCTCGAAAAGGCTAAGGCCGCCCGTGATGCCATGATCGAAATGCTTTCGGCTTATAATGACGAAATTCTCGAGCTTTACCTTGAAGAAAAAGAGATTTCTCTCGAACTTCTACAGAAAACTCTCCGTCAGGCTACTATCGACAATAAGGTGGTGCCGGTGCTCTGTGGTTCAAGTCTTCGCAACAAGGGTGTCCAGGACCTCCTTGACGCTGTTACCTGGTATCTTCCTTCGCCGCTCGATATTCCGCCGACCATTGCCTATAAGCCCGAGACCCACGAAGAAGTGGCGATCAAGGCTGACCCGGCAGGTGAATTCGCGGCTCTTGTCTTCAAGATTGCAACCGATTCTCACGTCGGTAAGCTCGCTTACCTGAGAATTTATTCCGGAAGCATTGAATCAGGCAAAGTGGTTTATAACATGACCCGTGAGGGCCGCAAGGAAAGAATCGGCAGACTGCTGCAGATGCATGCCAATCAGCGCCAGGATATTCCAGTCGTTGCTGCAGGTGATATCGTAGCTGCTGTCGGTCTGAAAAACATTGGCACCGGTGATACTCTTACCAGTGTAACTGGCCAGCCGACCCTCGAAAAAATCACTTTCCCCGAAACAGTCATTTCTGTTGCCATCGAACCGAAAACTCAAGGCGACCTCGCGAAACTGACTGAAGTGCTTGACGCACTGATGAACGAAGACCCGACCTTCAAGGCCAAGATCGATTCTGAAACTGGCGAAACCCTGATTTCAGGCATGGGCGAGTTGCATCTCGAAGTAATCGTCGATCGCATAATCCGCGAATTCAACGTAAAAGCTTCGGTTGGCAAACCGCAGGTAGCCTACAAAGAAGGCATCACTGCTGCTGGCAGGGGCGAAAGCACCTACGAAAAGCAGATCGGTGGCAAGAACCAGTTCGCTCAGGTATCACTTACCGTCGAGTCGCTCGAAAGAGGGCAGGGTTTCAAGTTCGTTAACAAACTGCCGGAAGGCAGTCTGCCGAAGCCATTTCTGGCAGCTATCGAAAAAGGTTGCCAGGACTCAATGAATGATGGTATCCTAGCAGGCTTCCCGGTGGTAGATGTGCTGGTTCGACTTGATGGAGCAACGTTTCGCGAAGGCGAAAGCAATGATATCGCTTTTAAAATCGCGACTTACGAAGCTATGAAAGCAGCCATGCGCAACGCCAGACCAGTTCTTCTCGAGCCTTTCATGAAGGTCGAGATCGAGACTCCCGAAAGTTATGTCGGCGATATCATTGGTAACATGAATTCACGGCGCGGTAAGGTAATCAACATGGAAATGCGCGAAGATGTCAGAGTAATCGACTGTCATGCTCCGCTTTCCGACATGTTCGGTTATTCAACCCAGCTGCGATCGCTCTCGCAGGGGCGCGCCACCTTCACCATGGAGCTGTTGCACTATGATGAAGTTCCTAAATCGGTAACTGAACGTATACTTGGCGTGTCTGGTTACAGCCAGCCGCCGCAGCAAATGACAGCGGGCGATAACTGATCGTCGCGGTCAATTTCTTACCAAGATCCAGAAAAGGAGTTTGTAATGGCTAAGCAGAAGATGCGGTTGTCTCTGAAGGCTTTTGATCATCGTCTTCTCGACCAGTCAGTGGCCAGAATCTGTGACACCGTAAAACGTACTGGAACCAAAATTTCCGGCCCGATCCCGATGCCGACCGAGCTGAGAAAATATACGGTTCTGCGCTCTCCCTTCGTTAACAAGGATGCACGCGAACAGTTCGAAATGAGAATTCACAAACGCAACATCGATTTGTACAACCCGTCAAGTCAGACCGTTGATTCTCTGATGAACATGGACCTTCCCTCCGGCGTCAACATCGAAATCAAGATGTTGTAATCGGAAGGATATCAGGAGGAAATTATAATGGGCGTTAAGGCAATATTGGGTACCAAAGTTGGTATGACCCAGATTTTTACAGACGATGGCAACGTGGTTCCTGTAACCGTTATCAGCGCAGGTCCCTGCACGATCATCCGCAAGGGTGACAGCAGCGTACAGGTCGGATATCGCGAAATCAGACCCGAAGCAGTCAAGAGACTGCTCAACAAGCCTCTGCGCATGAGCTTTGAAAAAGCCGGTGTTAAACCGTTCCGTTTTGTAAGAAGCTTGCCCGCTGACGAACTTGAAGGCATTGAGCCGAATACCGAAATCAATGTTTCAATGTTTAAAGAAGGTGACCAGGTAAGTGTCACTGGAACCAGCAAGGGTAAAGGTTTTTCCGGCGCTATGGAACGTCATAACTTCAATGGCCAGCAGACAACGCATGGCCAGTCTGACAGAGCACGCGCGACCGGTTCCATGGGTTCTGGTACTAACGCAGCTCGCACCTGGAAGGGTAAGAAGCTGCCTGGTCAAATGGGAAATGTGCGCAAGACCGTCAAAGGTCTGAAGATCGTTAAGGTTGACGAGCAGAAGAATCTTCTGCTGGTGAAGGGTTCCATCCCTGGAGCCGCGAACGGTCTGGTTATTATCAGGCGTCAGGCTTAAGGAACGGAGGAAATCATGGAAACCAAAATTTATAAAATGAATGGAACCGCCAGCGGTTCAGTTAATCTTGATGAAAGAGTTTTTGCAGTAAAGGCACATCCTCAGACCATCAACGACGTAGTCAAATCTCAGCTTAACAACGAACGTCAGGGAACCGTTTCGACCAAGACCAGAAGCGAAGTCAGCGGCACCACCAAGAAGATGTTCAAACAGAAAGGCACTGCCCGCGCGAGAAAGGGCGACATCAAGTCTCCTCTGCATCCGGGTGGCGGTATCGCCTTCGGGCCTCATCAGAGAATTTATGATCAGCGCCCGCCCAAAAAGGTTGTTGACCGCGCCATCGTTGGCGTTCTCACCGAACTCGCCAATGCCGGCACCGTTCGCGTCGTCGAAAATCTCGAATTCGCCAGCGGCAAGACCAAAGATGTAAGAATTTTCCTCGAATCACACAAGCTCAACAAGGTGCTTTTCGTGGTTCCCGAAATTTCTGAAAACACCAGACGTGCCACATTGAATCTGCACAATGTTAAAGTTGTCACTCCGATGAATGTAAACGTCGTCGATCTGCTCAAGTTTGGCAACGTAGCCATCAACGACAAGGCAGTCAAAATGCTCGAGGAGGTACTCGTAAAATGAACACACCTCAGGATATCATCATACAGCCTATAGTCTCTGAAAAGAGCTATGATCGCATGAGCGAAGGCATCTACCAGTTCAAGGTTGCCAAGGGCGCCAACAAAACCCAGATCAAGGACGCTGTTGAAGCTCTTTTCAAGGTTACCGTGAACAAGGTAAATACCGTTACCGTCGTCAGAAAGCCCAAGCGCCGCGGCGTTTTCCATGGTTTTACTTCCTCCTGGAAAAAAGCCATCGTTACCCTCAAAGAAGGCGATTCAATCGCATTCTTTGAAGGAATTGCCTGAGTGCAGGAATAGGAGAAAGTCATGAGTATCAAAAGTTATCAGCCAACAACGCCTTCCCGCCGTTTTATGACCGGCCTTGGTTTTGAAGACGTTACCACCGATGCACCCCACAAGCCGCTGTGCGAGTGGATCAAAACCGGTGCTGGCCGCAACCATCACGGCCATGTTACCCATCGGCATCGCGGCGGTGGCGCCCGCAAACTGTATCGCATTATCGACTTCAAGCGCGATAAAGACGGCGTTCCCGGCACTGTTGCCACGATCGAATACGATCCCAACCGCACCTGCCGCATCGCCCTCATTCACTACCGCGATGGCGAAAAGCGCTATATTCTTGCTCACGAAGGCATCAAGGTCGGCGACGTTATCGAAAGCGGCCCGCACGCTGACATTCTTCCCGGCAACTGCCTGCCTCTCAAGAACATTCCGCTGGGTTCAACCATTCACAATATCGAAATGAAGCCAGGCAAAGGTGCCCAGATCGCCAGATCAGCCGGTGCCAGCGCTCAGCTCGTCGGTAAAGAAGGCAAATACGCCCAGATCAATATGCCCTCGGGCGAAATGAGAATGATCCTTATCGATTGTCGCGCCACCATGGGCAAGATCGGTAACTCAGATCACATGAACGTTACCATCGGTAAGGCCGGACGCAACAGATGGAAGGGCCAGCGCCCCTACGTCAGAGGTTCTGCAATGAATCCGTGCGATCACCCGCACGGTGGTGGTGAAGCTCGCGCCAGCCGCGGCCGCACTCCTGTATCTCTCTGGGGCAAGCCTGCTCAGGGCTACAAGACCAGAAAGAAAAAGAACCAGTCCAGCAAATACATCATTTCGCGCTGCAAGAAGTAAGGGAGATTATCAATGGCTAAAAAAGCTCCATTTGTTTGTGTAAGACTGCTCAAGAGAGTTCAGGAAATGAACCAGGCTGGCGAAAAGCGCCAGCTCAAGACCTGGTCCAGATCCTCAACCGTATATCCGGAAATGGTCGGTCACACCATCGCCGTTCATAATGGTAAGAAACACGTGCCTGTTTTCATCACTGAGAACATGGTAGGGCATAAGCTGGGCGAATTCGCAGCGACGAGAACCTTTAAGGCTCACGCCGGCGAAAAAGCCGTAAAGCTTAAATAAGTGAAGGAGAAATAGAATGTTACGACTCGTTGGTGTAACCATTCCTGATGATGTTGATCTGTTCAATGGCCTGCGCATGATCAAAGGCCTTGACACCAAGAACAGCCGCGCTAAGATCGAAACCATTCTGACCAAAGCCGGCCTCTATAACCGCCAGCTGCAGCCGAACGGCAAACTTGAAAAAGTTTACCCTAAGGTTGGCTCACTGAGCTGGAAAGATAAAGCCAGACTTATCGACGTGCTCGAAATGCCTCGCGCCGTGCTGAAGAACATCGGCTCCAGCCCGAAGAAGCTCAGACTCATCGCTGACGCTATTCGCGGTAAAGGTGTTGATGAAGCTCTGTCTATTCTTCAGTTCATGCAGAAGGGCGAAGCTCCGACTCTGCTCAAACTTCTCAAATCAGCTATTGCCAATGCCGGCAGCAACCACGATCTGCGCGCCGACGATCTCTATGTCGCCAAGATCACCATTGACGGCGGCGCCACCATGAAGAGATTCATGGCCCGTGCCCGCGGTCGCGCCTGCCGCATCCGCAAAAGAACCTCACACGCCAAGATCGTTCTGCGCGAAAAATTCTCGATGGCCAAGTTTGCTGTAAGCGCTCCGACTGCTGAAGCAGGCAAGAAGACAGTCAAGAAGGCCGCTGCCACTACCGCCAGCAAACCCGCTGCCAAAAAGCCGGCTGCTGCCAAGAAGACCACTACTGCCAAAAAGACCACCAAACCCGCCGGAGGTAAAGAATAATGGGCCAGAAGATCAATCCAATTGGAATTCGACTTGGCATCACCAGAACCTGGGAATCACGCTGGTTCGCAAAGCGCGCTGACTATGCCAAATTCGTGCTCGAAGATGTTAAGGTTCGCGAATTCATCGATAAAAAGCAGTTCCGCCGCGAAGGCATCAGCAAGATCGAAATCGAACGCAAATCTAACAACAAGATGCGCATCACCATTCACACTGCCAAACCCGGTGTTATCATCGGCCGCGGCGGTGACAAGGTTGAAGTCCTGAAGAAAGAACTCGAAGAACTCACTGGCAAATCAGTGTTTCTCAACATTCAGGAAATCAAGCAGCCCGATACCGATGCCAAGCTC
>Ga0209605_1003442_pt1 | contig 13913 bp, 10 predicted proteins | sample AD_UKC035_MetaG_FD_184408 | JGI IMG/M metagenome (GOLD analysis project Ga0209605, IMG submission 184408) | Active sludge microbial communities of municipal wastewater-treating anaerobic digesters from USA - AD_UKC035_MetaG (SPAdes) (version 2) | ecosystem: Engineered > Bioreactor > Anaerobic >...
ATCACGACACCATTTTTTTGAAGGTGCAGACAAACCAGTCGGAACTCCGCATCGCCCAGGCGGCCCGGACCGCGGTTTTCAAAAACGGGGAATCTCTTCGTCTCGACCGTCTCCTGGTCCAGGAAGAAGATTATATCGCCCAGCGCTTTACGGTGGACCTGTCCAAAGGACGGGCCGTCCGCATTGAAAAGATCGTCGCCCTCCACACGTCCCGCGACCACGCCTCGTCCGAATGCGGCCTCGAGGCCGGGAAGACCGTTCAGCGTTGCCAGAACTTCAAGAAGCTAGTCAAAAGCCAGTCCCATGCATGGCGACGCCTCTGGCGACGTTTCGCCATGACCCTCAAGACGAAGGAAAAAAACAGCGACACCCTGACGATCCTGAACCTCAACATCTTCCACCTGCTTCAGAGCACATCCCTTCACACCATGGACCTGGACGTGGGCGTGCCGTCCCGGGGATGGCACGGCGAGGCCTACCGGGGCCACATCTTCTGGGATGAGCTCTTCATCTTTCCCTTTCTGAACCTGCGGGTGCCGGAAATCACCCGGGCCCTGCTCATGTACCGCTACCGGCGCCTTGACGAGGCCCGGGCGGCGGCCCGGGAGGAGGGGCACCGGGGGGCCATGTACCCGTGGCAAAGCGGAAGCAACGGGCGGGAGGAAAGCCAGAAGGTTCACCTCAACCCTGAATCGGGACGGTGGATACGGGACAACTCCCGGCTCCAGCGCCACGTCAGCGCCGCCATCGCCTACAATATCTGCCAGTACTACCAGGCCACGGAGGACAGGGAATTCCTGTCTTTCTACGGCGCCGAAATGATGTTCGAGATCGCCCGGTTCTGGTCGAGCAAGGCCAGCTACAACGAGAGTCTCGGGCGCTATGAAATTCGCGGGGTGATGGGACCGGACGAGTATCATGACAGCTATCCCAATGCGGAGGAACCGGGACTCGACAACAGCGCCTACACGAACGTCATGGCCGCCTGGGTGCTGACGGAGGCCCTGAAACTCCTGGACCTCCTGTCGGAAGACCGCCGCCGGGAACTCTGCGACACCATCGATCTCGGAGAGGACGAGATCGAACGATGGAAAGACATACGCCTGAAAATGTACGTGCCCTTTCACGGGGACGGCATCATCAGCCAGTTCTCGGGCTATGACGATCTGAAAGAGTTCGACTGGAAGGGTTACCGGGAAAAATACGGCGACATCCAGCGCCTGGACCGGATTCTCGAGGCGGAGAACGACACGCCGAACCGATACAAGGCCTCCAAGCAGGCAGATGTGCTGATGCTCTTTTATCTCTTTTCGGCGGAAGAACTGGGGGCCCTTTTCAAGCAGCTCGGGTATCCCTTCGAATACGAGACCATACCGAAGAACATCGAATACTACATTCAGCGCACCTCCCACGGTTCCACCCTGAGCCGGGTCGTTCACGCCTGGGTTCTCGCCCGTTCGGACAGGGAACAGTCCTGGGACCTCTGCCGGCAGGCCTTGCGGAGCGATTACACGGACATCCAGGGCGGGACGACACCGGAAGGCATCCATCTCGGCGCCATGGCCGGCAGCATTAATATCATCCAGGAGGGGTACACGGGTATCGAACCGAGGGGCGACGTGCTCTGGTTCAACCCGTGCCTGCCCCGGCAACTGGAGAGCCTGCACATGATGATCCATTACCGGGGCCACACCCTGGAGATCGATGTCACCGGGGAAGCCCTCACCGTCCATGCCTGCCGGTGCCCGGAAAAACCGATCAGGATAGGTTTCGACGACGAAGTTTACGAACTGGAGGAAAGACAGAGAAGGGTTTTCAGTCGGAGCAGCTGACGGCCCGGGCCCGGACACGGGTGACGAGGCACCCGCCGCATGCCCACGGCTGCGGGCGCTCGATACGCTTCGTTTCCGAATGGGTCGGGAAAAACTTACCGAATACCTCCCAAGGGATCTTTCGCCGGTGACGAAAAGCCCCGCCATGACCACCACCTGGACGGCCGCCCAGTGGACGCCAGGAAGGCCGTTCCGGCAAACGTGCGACGCCGGCTGAAGGAATCGGAAAAAACCCGGCGGCAAGGCGTCCGGCCCGGCTTCGGGGAAGCCGTGGACGCGTTGAAAAAATATTTGGCGGGGGATTCACTGGAACAGGGTGGACAAAGTCCCGAAAAGTAGAATAAACTCCCGGGGAAGCAAAAACGTTCCCCCCGAGGTTGGTATTGCAGATCCTGAACACGATTGTTCACAAGGCCCCCTGGCTTATGGTCGCCGCCCTTCTGATCGCCCTGTGGTGGACCGCGCGGGCGACCGTCGAAAGAACGGGGCGCCTGCGGAACCGGATAAGAATTGGGAAGGCGAGCGCAGAGGACTTCAGCGGGCTTACCCTTCCCCTCATTGCCATCGCCTTCCTCTTCGGGCTTTTTCTGGCGGGGGACCTCCTGCCGGGCCTCCGTGAAGGCAGCGGACTACAGGCCTTCGACGACATGGTGAACCGGCGCATCGATCCCTTGAGAACGAAAAGGGCCGTTCTCTTTTTCACGGGACTGACGACCCTCGGCGGAACGTGGACACTATCGATCCTTGTGCTTGCCGCCAGCGGTTTTCTCTGGCTGCTGAAGAAGCGGGAACACGTCCTTCCCCTGTGGCTGACCGTCCTGGGAACCATGAGCACGACCTTCCTGGGGAAAGGGATCATCGACCGGGCAAGGCCGGAATTTTTGGCAGGCATTACCGCGGATTCGCCTTCCTTTCCCAGCGGCCACGCCGCCGGAGCCATGGCCGTTTACGGTTTTTTCGCCTACCTGGCGGCCCGGGAGCTTTCCGGGCCGCGGGCGCGCTTCGAAGCCGTCTACTGGTCCATGACCCTCGTCTTCCTCATCGGGTTCAGCCGCATCTTTCTCTCGGTCCACTATTTTTCGGACGTTCTGGTGGGCTGGATCGTCGGTTTTCTCTGGATCCTGGCGGGAGCGGCGGCCGATCAGTGGATCAGCCGCGGTACTGCACAAACTCCCTGACGTCCTTTTCATCCAGCAATGAATGGATGCTTCCCATCACAGGAGCAAGGGCGACCTTATTTGTTCGCCCACCGGTTCGGCACCTGCGCGCCGGGCAAGGGACGTGTCGGAATCAAGTTCCCGATCAGCCTCCTCCGGTTCCTGTTCCTCTTTTAACGGGATACCATCGCCTGGAGACTCAGGGCGTTCTCCACTGCATACCCCGCCTCGTCATTGTCGAAGTAACAGAAAACATCCTTCCCCTGGGCGGCCCATGCGGAAAAGGCGCCGGCCCAGCCGGAAAGCGCCGGTGAGCCGTATTTTCCCCGGTAGGCGCCGCCGGGGCCATGGAGCCGGACATAAACGAAATCCGCCGTCACTTCCCTGGGAGACTGCCGCCCCGCGAAATCATAAATGCAAAAGGCGGCGTTGTGATTTTTCAAAAGTTCACAGGCCGCCGGGTCATGCCAGGACGGGTCCCGAAACTCAAAGGCAAAGCGCCCTTGGGCCGGCAGCCTCCCCAGAAAATTCTCGAGGCGCCGGGGATTGAACTTCCAGCGCGGAGGAAGCTGAAACAGAACGGGCCCCAGGGTTTCTCCCAGGACATCAATCCTCTCCAGGAGGTTGCCCAGGGCCTCCTCGGCGTCCTTCAGTTTTTTCATGTGGGTAATGTAGCGGCTTCCTTTCACGGTGAAGACGAAACCCGTGGGAATGGTCTCCCGCCATGCCTCCAGGGTCTTTTTTTCCGGGAGCCGGTAAAATGAATTGTTGATTTCCACGGTCTTGAAATGTTTTGCGTAGTAAGAAAGAAACGACTCTTTCGGGAGGTCGTCCGGATAGAAGGCCCCGTACCAGTGCTCATAATGCCACCCGGACGTCCCCACGTGAATCTTACCGCGGCCCCTCATGAAACGGTTCACCTTTTTTCTCGCCGGGCCCTGCACCACACTGTCCGGCGGAGAGCAGGGAACACAGCCTGGTGGTGGACGGGAAAAGATGTCAATTCTTCAGCGAAGCGGTTCGTAGTCTATGCGGTACACCGCTCCCGCCCGATCATCGGATACCAGGAGGGCGCCGTCGGGCATGACCAGTACATCCACGGGCCGTCCCCAGGCATGGTTCTGCCGGAGCCATCCCTGGGCGAACACCCTGTATTCCACGGCATGGTTCCCTTCGAGCCGGACCATGGTAATACGGTAACCGATGGGGACTGTCCTGTTCCAGGAGCCGTGTTCGGCGATGAAGACCTGATCCCGATATTCGGCGGGGAACATCCGGCCTGTGTAAAATTTCATGCCCAGGGCGGCCACGTGGGGTCCCAGTTCCCTGACCGGCGGGACATACGCTCCGCATTCCCTCCCGTACCCGGGATCGGCGATCCCGGCCCCGTGACAGTAGGGAAAGCCGAAGTGCAGCCCCTTTTCGGCGGCCCGGTTGAATTCGTCGGGCGGGCGGTCATCCCCCATCCAGTCCCGGCCGTTGTCGGTAAACCAGAGTTCCTTCGTTCTTCCATGCCAGTCGAACCCCACGGTGTTGCGGACCCCCTCGGCGAAGATTTCGAGGTCCGTTCCGTCGGGCTTCATGCGCATGATGCTTGCGTACCTCCGGTCCGCACTTTCGCAGAAATTGCAGGGGGCGCCTACGGGGACGTACAGCCTGTCATCGGGTCCGAAGGCGATGTACTTCCACCCGTGATGTTCGTCCGCCGGAAAGCTGTCGTTGACGACCCGGGGATCCGGCAGGTTTCTCAGGTTTTTCTCGATGTCATCGTATCGAAGGACGCGACTCACCTCGGCGACATAGAGGGCGCCCTGACGGTACGCGACGCCGTTGGGCATGCGCAGGCCTTTCGCCACCGTGACCACCTCGTCGGCCCCGTGATCCCCGTCGTGATCCAGGACGGCATAAACAACGCCTTCCCTGCGGGTTCCCACAAAGAGAATTCCACCGGGTCCGAGAGCCATGGACCGGGCGCCGGGAACCCGGGCGTAGAGGGAGATCCTGAACCCCGGCGGCATCTCGATCCTGTCGAGATGAATTCCCTTCTGGCTGAGAGCCGGGGAGCACCCGGGAAACGAGAAAACAATCAGGATGATGAGGACAAGGAATTTCATGACGCACAGGTTTCCTTTCTGGACCGGTCTTTGGGCGCGGTCCGGTTCACCCGTCGAGGTCCACCTTGAGAGACAGGAGCTTCATCATGTCTTTCAGGCAAACGATCCCCACGAGGCGCCCCCCTTCGCCGACCATGAGACGGCTGACACCGTTCCGGTTCATGACGGACAGGGCTTCCATGGCATCCTGGTCCGGCGCGACCATTTTTTCGGGCCCACAGTCTTCCATGACCTCGCCAACACGCCTTTGATCCCACGCCTCCCGGGGAACGCTTTTCACTTCCCTTGTCGTGATGCAGCCGACAAGCCTGTCCCCATTTTCCACAACGGGAAACATCTTGAAGTGGTAATGATAGACATAGTCCTCCACAAATTCCCGAAGCGTGACGGCGGGGTCGACGGTCACGGGGTTTTCATTCATGAACCGGCGGACCGGCTCCCCGGCCAGGGCGTTCCGTATGACAAGCCTCTGGTAGGACATTTTCGCGGCACCCTGGATAAAGAGACCGAGAATAACCCACCACAGGCCGCCTATGAAATTGCCTCCGAGAAACCCGAGAATCCCCAGGATGATAAGGAACACACCGAACCCGGAGCCGATCTGGGAGGCGATCCGGGTCGCCTGGTTCAGATTGCCCTTTATCCGCCAGAGAAAGGCGCGGAGAATACGCCCCCCATCGAGCGGGAAGGCCGGCACGAGATTGAATGTGCCCAGAATGGCGTTGATCCAGGCCAGGTAACCGATGACCCCGGCTACGGGCGGGGACAAGAAGCCGGAGCCAACCCGATAAATCCCGTAAAATACACCGGCGATGGCGAAACTCGAAAGGGGTCCCGCGACGGCCATGGCGAATTCCGCCCCCGGACCGGTCGGTTCTTCACTCATTTCGGCAACGCCCCCAAAAAGGAACAGGGTGATCCCCTTCATGGGAATTCCATACCGTCTCGCAACGACAGAATGGCTGAACTCATGGGCAATGATGGACACAAAAAGCCCGAAAGCGCCCACGACACCCATGACCCAGTATGTACCCGTTGAAAGGTTTTCGACCTGGATGGGGAAAAACCCCGTGGACAGGGACCAGGCAATGAGGATGGCGAGGAGGATCCAGCTGAGGTCGATCTTAACCTCGAAACCGAGCAACTTGAAGAGTTTTATGTTTCTCCCGAACAAAACAGCCTCCTTATCCCGTTCCGGCAGGGATGTCTCCCTTTATGTTTTCAGAGGGGCTTCCCGTTCCTGTTTTTTCCCCCGGGCAATGAGTCGCCTGGCGGGGTACAGACGGCTTTCACGCTCTCGAGAACATCCGAGGCGGATGAGGTTTTCTTGGAGAGAAAACAGTCTGCTCCCGATTCGGCGGCGGCCTCCCGGTACTCGGGACCGTCGAGATTGGTCAGCATGACGACGGCAACATGGGGAAAAGACGCCTTGATCCTTTTCGTCAACTGAAGCCCGTTTTCCCCGGGGAGCCGCAGATCCATGAAAATGAGCGCGGGGGATTCTTCCCCCGTTTTTCTGAAGGCGCTCTGACCGTCCTCCGCCTCGCTGACGCGGCATGAGTCAAACCGTGACAGGATAATCTGTTTCAGCGTCTTACGAAATGTCACGTTGTCGTCAACAATGAGAATGTCTGTCATTGCGGTCTCCGAAAATCCCCTTGCGACGGTTAAGACGACTGTTACACCGGCCGCCCCGAGGCCTTCCAGGATCAAGAAGGATATCTTCTATTATATCTACCTTTTTTCCCCAGGATGACATATGGGTTTAATCATGTATAATAATCGGGAATGTGACTTTTTTCTGTGCCAAGACCAAAGAAAGGCCGTCCGGCAGGGAAGGCGTCGTCACCATGTCGAAAAAAAACCGGATCGTCATTGCCGAAGACCACAAGATCCTCAGGGAGGGCCTGTGTTCGCTCCTGACAGCCGACAGCGACATGGAAGTGGTGGGCGAGGCCGGGGACGGGATGACCGCCATCCGAACCATCAGGAACACCCTGCCGGACCTGGTACTGCTGGACCTGAACATGCCCAAGATGGACGGTATCGCTGTCATCAGGGAAATCAAGAAGCATTTCCCGGAAGTCAGGATTCTCGCCCTCACCATGTACAGGAACGAGGATTACATTCTCGAGGTTTTCAATTCCGGAGGCGACGGCTACTGCCTGAAGTCGTCGGGCAAGGAAGACCTGATGACGGCCATCAACACCGTCCTGTCGGGCAAGCCCTATGTCAGTCCGGAAATTTCCGGGCTCGTCCTCCAGGGATACCTGGAAAGCAGGAAAAAAAGCAGGATGATCTCGTCTCTCGAGACCCTGACCCAGCGAGAAAAGGAAGTCCTGAAACTCGTCGGTGAGGGCTTCCAGAATAAAGAGATCGCCGATTATCTGTGTATCAGCCCGAAAACCGTGGAAAAGCACCGGGCAAATATCATGCGGAAGCTGGATCTTCACAGCGCCTCGGAACTCACCGCTTATGCTATCGAAAAAGGTCTCGTTGTAAAAGAATAATAAACGATTGACCTCATTTACATCCCCCGTCTCGCTGCTTCAGAATAAAATTCAGGTAAACGATGCCCGTCCGCCATCAAGGCGGCACGGCGGAACCGCGGCGGCGCGCAGAAGGCCACGGCGGGGGGACCATCCCGTTTCCTGCAAGCTCGGTAAACAAGGTGACAGATGCCTGTCCACAATGCAGACGCAGCCGAAATATTCAATCTCGCGGCCGATCTCCTGGAAATCCAGGGGGCAAACCCCTTCCGCGTCCGGGCTTACAGAAACGCCGCCCGCACCGTGGACGGACTGTCCAAAAGCATCGCCTCCATGGCCGAAGAAGGAGAAGAACTGTCAAACCTGCCGGAAATCGGGGAGGACCTGGCGGGAAAAATCAAGGAAATCCTCAAAACGGGGAAGCTTTCCCAACTGGAAAACCTCAAAAAGGATGTGTCCCCCGACCTGCAGGACGTCCTCGGAATCCCCGGGCTCGGTCCCAAGAAAGTGCAGGCCCTTCACGATGCCCTGAAAATCAACACCCTGAAGGATCTCGAAGAAGCGGCCCAAAAGGATGCCCTGCCCCGGCTTCTGACCGAAAAGGATATCCTCGGGGATCTTCATGCCCACACCTTAAACGACCTGGAAAACATGCGGTTCAGCGTCTGGCAGGCCCGCCGGGGCTGGCGAGAGCCCGATGACGAGTTCAACACACGGTCCTGGAAGGATATAAAGAAACTTCTCAGGAAGTAGAACCAGAATCACCGGCGGAAACGGAAAGGTTTGCAGGAAATGATTTTTATGGAAAGGAGGTTATTCACAAAAGCCCCACCGTGGCGAAAAAAGCCATCGACGAACTGGGCTGACAGGAGGGGAATCAGGAAGTCCACGCCTCTTTTTCCACCCGGCCGACCCGGGTGCGGAGCCCTTTCACCGTCTGCCAGATGACAAGGGGGTCGAGGCTCATGCCGCCGAGAAGACGCCAGCCGCCCAGGCTCTGTGGAACCAGGAGCCGTACCGTCAAAATACCGGGCAGGTAAATAGCCGGCAGGAGGAGGACGGAACAAGGCGCCCGGGCCGCCGCCGGAACTTACACGGCCTTCTTCCCGGGCTGTCGCGGACAAGGCCCGGGGATGCCTGCCGGCGGACCTCTTGTCGATGACGGGCAAATCCTGCCGCAGATACGGGACCGGCGGCGAAAGAGGCACAAGCGACGAAACCCTTGAATCGATTCGTCATTCTGCAAGGTAAACCCGGGAAGCACCGATGACGCCGACAGTCTCGGGAAAACCTTGACATCTTCCACAAAAGGGTATAGATCGGCCCGGCTATGGGTTGCCCCGAAAAATCACGCCATACCGGGAAACGGTTCTGCGCCCTGCCGCACCCCCCGGAAAAGGAAAAAGGAACCATGAATATCGCCCTCTCCAGGCCCAGCCTAGGGGAAATCGACCGCCGCCGCACCTTCGGCATCATCAGCCATCCCGATGCCGGGAAAACCACCCTGACGGAGAAACTTCTTCTGTTCGGCGGCGCGATCCAGATGGCCGGATCGGTGAAGGCCCGCAAGGCCGGCCGCCAGACGACGAGCGACTGGATGGCCATCGAGCGGGAGCGGGGAATTTCCGTCACCAGTTCGGTCATGAAATTTCATTACGGTGATTACGAGATCAACCTTCTGGACACGCCCGGCCATCAGGATTTTTCCGAGGACACTTACCGGGTGCTGACCGCCGTGGACAGCGCAGTCATGGTCATCGACAGCGTCAAGGGGGTGGAGCCCCAGACCCGCAAGCTCATGGAGGTCTGCCGGATGCGTAACACGCCTATCCTGACCTTCATCAACAAACTGGACCGAGAGGGCCTGGTACCTCTCCATATCCTGGATGACATCGAAGAAACACTGCAGATCGAATGCGCGCCCCTCTCCTGGCCCATCGGCATGGGCAAACGCTTCAAGGGCACCTACAACCTCCATCGGCGGGAACTCCATCTCTTCACGCCAGGCCAGGAACGCCTGCCTTGGGACGTCCGGGTCATCCGGGATCTTGCCGACCCCCGTCTCGACGAGGCCCTGGGAAGCCAGGCCCGTGAACTGCGCGAAGAGGTGGCTCTTCTGGAGGGAGCGGCCAACCCCTTCGACCTGGGGGAGTTTCTCAAGGGAAACCAGACGCCGGTTTTTTTCGGCAGTGCCATCAATAATTTCGGTGTCCGGGAACTTCTCGACACCTTCGTGGAAATCGCCCCCGCCCCTTTGAACCGGCCAACAACGACCCGCACCGTTTCTCCCCATGAGCCGTCTTTTTCCGGTTTTGTTTTCAAGATCCAGGCCAACATGGACCCGGCGCACCGTGACAGGATCGCCTTCATGCGCGTCTGTTCGGGCTGTTTCCGGCGGGGCATGCGGGTCCGCCATCACCGTCTCGACAAGGACGTCCTGCTGGCGAACCCGATCATTTTCATGGCCCAGGACCGGGCCTTCGTCGAGGAGGCCTGGCCGGGAGACATCATCGGCATCCACAATCACGGCACCATCCGGATCGGCGACACCTTCACGGAAAAAGAGCCTCTCTGTTTCACGGGAATCCCGAATTTCGCCCCTGAACACTTCCGACGGGTTCTTCTCAAATCACCTCTCAAGGCCAAGCAACTCCACAAGGGATTGACCCAGTTGGTGGAAGAAGGGGCCGTTCAGCTCTTCCGCCCTCTCGAGGGAAACGATCTCATCCTGGGGGCGGTGGGCGTCCTGCAATTCGAGGTGACCATGGCGCGCCTGAAAAATGAATACGGGGTCGACGCCGACTACATGCCCGTTCCTTACACGACGGCCCGCTGGATCGGCTGCAGCGACCGGAAACGGCTCGTGACCTTTGAAAGAGAGTGCCGGCAGAACCTGGCCCGGGACGCCGATGGCAACCTGGCTTACCTGGCCGAGGGAAACTGGCGGCTCCGGTTTCTCATGGAGGACTGGCCGGACATCCAGCTTTTCAAGACCCGGGATTACCGGTAGTTTTTTTCATGGCCTCCCTGGCCGGCGGGATGAAAAAAATTTTTCCGCTGGCCATGGGATGTCTCATGGTCCTCTTCACCCTCATGGAATTTCTTCCACGGCTACGGGATCTCACTTTCGACAGGAGGTATCTCTTCGGCGGCCTTCGCGGGGTTCCTCCTGGGCACCCGGGTTCCGGGTAAAATAACCATGCAGACGACCCAGAGACTGACGAGCCTCCTTTTGTTCGCCATAGCCATCGCTCTCGGCTCGGGTGTTCTTTAAGCTGAAACGGGATGTTTCCCGAAAGGCGCTTCCGCATCTCAAGGCCGAAGCCTGAGGGGGCTTCAACCACCCGTCTTCCTTCGGCACCATCCTGAATCTCCCGACATCCTTGACATCCGGGGAAAGATAGAGGACATTGAAAAAATAAAAGCAGCCGGGACCGGGGCGTTGTAAAGCCTCTTCTCGAAAAACACGGACCGGGAGCCGCTGGGATCATGCACGGAAACGCCTTCGTCGAAATCGCTGCCATACTGGGAATCGCAACCGTACTGGGGCTTGTCGGCCAGAAACTGCGGCAGCCTCTTCTCATCATGTTTCTCGCCACGGGCATTCTGGCGGGCCCCTCCGTTTTCGGCATCATCGAGAGTTACGAGCAGATCGAACTCCTGGCACACATCGGGATCGCCATCCTGCTTTTCATTGTCGGCCTCCGGCTCGACCTGAACCTCATCCGGACGACCGGCCCGGTGTCCCTGGCCACCGGCCTCGGTCAGATCGTCTTCACCTCCGCCATCGGCTTTCTCATCGCCCTGGCCTTCGATATGCCCCTCCTGACCGCCGCTTATGTCTCCGTGGCCTTGACGTTTTCCAGCACCATCATCATCGTCAAGCTCCTTTCGGACAAAAAGGAAATCGATTCCCTCCACGGACAGATCGCCATCGGGTTTCTCATTGTCCAGGATATCGCCGCCATCCTGGCCCTCGTCGCCCTGACCACCTTCGGGTCCGCCGCGGGAGCGGCGGAAACGGGAACGGCCTTCCAGGAGGGCCTTCTCATCGCCGTGGAAGGCCTGGGCCTGCTCGGTGTCGTCGCTTTCCTGACGAAATACGTTCTTCCGCCCCTGACCCGCCGGCTCGCCCATTCCCAGGAACTGCTGATCCTGTTTGCCATCACCTGGGCCGTCGGTCTCGGCGCCGGAAGCGAGTGGCTGGGATTCAGCAAGGAGGTGGGCGCCTTTCTCGCCGGCATTTCCCTGGCCTCCTCGGGGTACCGGGACGCCATCGGAGCCCGTCTCACGACGCTCCGGGATTTTCTGCTCCTGTTTTTCTTCATCGACCTCGGCTCCCGCCTGGACTGGTCCGCCGTGGGAACCCAGGTGGGCCCCGCCGTCCTGTTCTCTCTTTTCGTGCTCATCGGCAACCCCCTGATCGTCCTCATCATCATGGGAATCATGGGATATCGCCGCCGGACGGGCTTTCTCGCGGGACTGACGGTGGCCCAGATCAGTGAGTTCTCCTTAATTCTCGCGGCCCTGGGGCTCGCCCTCGGCCACATCACGCCGGAAACCATGGGACTCATCACCCTGGTGGGCGTGGTGACCATCTTCGCCTCCACTTACATGATTCTTTATTCGGGTCCCCTTTACAGCTTTCTGTCGGGGCCCCTCAAGGTCTTTGAAAGACGCCACCCCAACCGGGAAGCCGCCGCCGACACGCTCAAGGCCAAAACCCTGGTGGACGTGATACTCGCGGGCCTGGGCACCTATGGAGGCGCCATAGCCGAACAGCTGCAGCGGCGGCGTATGACCATCGTGGGCGTCGATTTCGATCCCAGCGCCCTGAAGACATGGTGCGCCCGGGGCGTCTTCGTTCTTTACGGGGACGTGGCTGACCCGGAGATTCACGAGCAGCTGCCCCTTGGCAGGGCCCGGTGGGTGGTGAATGCCATCCGCTCGAAAGACCTGAACCTGTCTCTCTTGGATCATCTCAAAAGGGCCGGCTACGAAGGAAGAATCGCCCTCACCGCGGCGGATGGAAAGGAAGCGGACCTGTTCAAGAAGGCCGGGGCCCACGTCGTTTTCAGGCCCCACGTCGATGCGGCGGAACAGGCGGCCGATGCCCTGACCCACGCCATGGATCTCATGCCGGAACAGGTCGACTGGCCCGTGACATTCCTGGAAAGCCGGATCCGGACGGGGGCCTCCGCGGCGGGCAGGACCATCCGTGAACTCCCGCTGCCGCCCGAGGCGGGCGTTTTCATCCTCGCCGTCAGCCGGGGCGGACGAATCCACTACAATCCCGGTCCCGATTTTCAGGTTTTTCCGGGAGACCGGCTGGTCATCACGGGACCGCCGGAGGGGCTCGAGGAGGCCGAAAAGAGGCTCGACGAGCCCGCGGGATGGGATGTCCCTGACACAGCGGAGCGCTTTCAGATCGCCGAAATCAAGGTTGCCGGAGAATCGAAGCTTTCGGGCCGGACCCTGGCGGATGTCAATTTTCGCCAGGCCTACGGCGTCACGGTCATCGGCCTCCGGCGCGGCAACGAACGGATCACGACCATAAGTCCCGCGGAAAAGCTCCTGGCCGGGGACTCCCTCATCGTCATCGGCCTCACCGGTCGCGTCAAGACCCTGGAGGCAAAGGGACCTCTGTAAACTTACTGCCGCAGCTGGAAAAAAGTACCTCAGAAAAGCATCGTGATTTCAGATCACCCAAAAGGACCGCAAGCCGCAACTCCTCCACTATCCCGCCGGTTCAACCCGGCAGGGCACAAACCGGTGCACCGGGGTTCCAAGCGGGTCCCGGTGCCTGCTTCCGGTCAGCCGGTTGACGTTGATCCCATAAACCGTTCCGTCATAGTTGAGGCCGAAACCATGGGGAATCAGGACCAGGCCCGGACGGACGTCATCGCTGATTTCGAGCTCGCCGGTTTCGCTGCCGGCCTCGGTGGTGACGCGCACGGCCTGGCCGTCGGAAAGGCCCAGTCTCCCAGCATCCGCCGGGCTCAGGGCCACCGTGCAGGCCCGTTTTCCCCTGTTCCACTCGGGGTTTCGCATCATCGTGTTCATGTTGTATTCCATATGCCGGCCTGCGCTTAAAACGAGAGGATAACGAGCGGGCATTTTCAGGGCTTCGTTCTCCGAGGCGGCGGAAAGGGCCCGGACCGCCTCTTCCAGTTCCGGAATGTGGGCCTCGATTTTCCCGGACGGGGTGTTCAGCACGGCCATGGGGTTGCCTGCATCCGCCCGGCCGACCCAGAGCCCCTGGGGATTGTCGACCACGGCTTGAAACAGGCGGTCGCCCAGGTCCGGTCCCGGCGCGAAGCC
>Ga0209605_1003460_pt1 | contig 13841 bp, 9 predicted proteins | sample AD_UKC035_MetaG_FD_184408 | JGI IMG/M metagenome (GOLD analysis project Ga0209605, IMG submission 184408) | Active sludge microbial communities of municipal wastewater-treating anaerobic digesters from USA - AD_UKC035_MetaG (SPAdes) (version 2) | ecosystem: Engineered > Bioreactor > Anaerobic >...
AAGGCCTGTAATCCCGTGATCCACTTCATGAGGAATACCCGCGTGATTAGTTGACACCACCGGCAACGCCATGGACATCGCCTCCAGAATTCCTACAGGTAACCCTTCGCTATCGCCATTGGTGGCTACGCGACTATTCAAAACAAAAACATCAGCTTGTTGCATCAGGTTTTTTACTTCTTCCGAAGACTTCCAGCCATGAAAAATCACCTGCTGCTCCAATCTCAATTCCCCCACCAACTGCTTGCATAATTTTTCTTCGGGGCCGGTACCTACCAATTCCAATTGAATTTTCTGTTGATTTTTAAGTTTTGAAAAAGCACGGATCAGGTCGGGCACTCCCTTTTTTTCAATAAACCTGCCCACGTGTAAAATGCGAAGCACTTCGTTCTCCTTTCGCGGTTGAGGGTTAAACTGCTTCAGGTTAATTCCATAAGGAACCCACATTACTTTTCTTTTCTGATCGGCCGTTAGCGGAAGTACATCGGCCATAGCCGGATTACACACTACAATTGCTGCCGCATACGCAAATACCTTTTTTAATCCATTTCTGTAAGCCCGTTTTCGCAACATATGCGAGGCATCCATTCCATGAAATGAAACCACCAATGGTATCTTAAGCATTTTTGCTACCGGCAAAATCCGAACGGCACTAAAACCAAATTGAGCATGCAACACATCGGGTTGGTAGGTTTCAATTTTTTGAGCCAACGTATGGATGGAGGCACGTTGGTAGTATTGATCTATTCCAAAACTTACAAGCAGATTAGAAACCAGGCCATCCCACCAACTACGCTTAAACTGAACTCTTTCAAACGTTTCATAACTCATGCCCGCGGAATGTATAAATCGTTTGGCCAGCAATACAGGCCTGATGTTTGGATTAATGGTTTGTTGGTAAATAAATGTTTCGCTACTGCTAAAAAAATGGGCGTGATAAAACAGAATCTTCAGCGGGGGAATATTTTCCATAGTGTGGAAAGGTAGGAAGAATGCGCTCTGTTGACAAGTCTGCTAAAACTGAATTGGTACAATCCGAAAGGTTAAGAATACCTTGCTTTTGTTTATTTACATCCCCATCATAACAAACGCACCCCAATAGTATGGGTCTTTGTATTTGGTCATCAGCCGAAGTTGGGCCTGTTTAAATGCCTGTTGTTTATTACCTGTTTTAGTCCAAATGGAGTAGAAGTTTGTCATAAGTTGTTGCGTGGCGGCATCATCGACTTTCCATAAACTCATAATCAGGGCATTGGCTCCGGCTACCAGGAATGCCCGTTGTAAACCATATACACCTTCTCCTGCCCGCACATCGCCTAACCCGGTTTCGCAGGCACTTAGAATAATCAGGTCAGTTCCTTCAAGCGATAAATTCATAGCCTCATAAGCGGTGAGAATTCCATTGTCGTTACTTTGTAAATCAACCGCGTTGTTATCCTGGGCTTGTGTTCCCGCTAAAATTAATCCCGACCGAAGCAACGGGTTGTTTTTTGCATTTTCCGCATCAATACCCATGGCATCGCCACTTTTCAAATCTGAGTCGGCCAGAAAATATCCATGTGTTGCAATGTGCATAAGAGTGGGTGCTGCTACGGCCTTCAAGGCAGCTTCGTTTGCTTCGTGCTGTTCACGTTTCGTAACCTTAAAGCCTCCTGTTCCTAAGATTCTATTAATTTCATCAATCTCTACTTTTGTTCCGGGTAAAGCCACCGCGTTTCCGCCATAATCAGGGAAACCGAGAACAAATGCGCTTTTAGTCGTACTGGTCTTTTTCTCTTTTATAGAAATCAAGTCTTTGGAATTTCCAATCATTACCACATCAAAACGATTAAGCACATAATCTCCGTCTGTCTTTTTTAAGGTGTTGATGTTAATTTGATTATACACACCATCGGGCGAAACATAGATTGTTTTTTTACTTGCTAATAAGGGATCTATTTTTTCCCAATACTGATGATACGAATGCGGATCGGCCATGCGTTGTTGAACCGCATTCTTATAAAATTTTGCATAACGGGTTTCAAGCTCATTTCCATTTTCGATTAATACCATGCGTGGTTGTGAAATACCCTTAGCAACCACTAACGCAATGTAGCGCGATTGGTCAGTAAAATCTTTATCAAAAGTACGCACCCGGATCAACTCCAGCACCGCTTCATGATCTGCCAATTTAGAGACTATCATTGGCCAGGATATTTGCTCAGACTCATACCCTTTGGCAAAATCGGTTGACCGTTGCGAGAGAGATCGTTCCAGTTCGTTAGCCGTTTTCTCCAGGGCAACCAGATCTATTTTCTGTTCCTTCAATTCTTCTTTCGACAGGGAGTAATAACGTGCCAATGCTTCCTTCTGGCCTATCCATGAAATATAATCTTTAATGAGCGCTTCGTTACCACTGGCTAAAATTGCCTTCTTAACTTTGTTTGTGGAGTTTAGTAACAATGCTTTGGTAGCTATCTGGTAGTTGAATACATCTACCCAAACTTCGGGCATGGTAGCCCCCGCTTCAATAGCAAAATTATAAAACCGTTGAAAGCGTGGTTGCAGAATATCCCAATACTTAGTCTTTTCCGTTTCGCTCATGGGTGCAAAGTACTGGTTGATAAATTCAAGTGATTTATTGCACGCGCTTTGCAAAAAAGGATAGGCCCGCATCAGGTCGCCCTTTTTCCAATACAAAATTCCAACAGCCTCTACCGATTTAATATAGTCGGGATGATTTTCACCAAGTGTACGTTGCCGGATTCCTAAAGCATTTGTTAACGCAACCTCTGCTTCAGTCATTCTGTTCTGCACGCGATAAAAGGTACCTAAGTCAGTTTGGGCTTTTGCATAGGAAGGGTTTTCAGTTGTGAATTTCTTTTTATATACATCAATCGCTTTAAGCAGTAAGGGTTCAACCTGATCTGTTTTATTCATTTGAATATACAGCAGACTTAGCTGGTTAAGCAGGTTGGCATACTCTGGATTATTCTTCTGACCACGGTTTTCAAATACTTTACGGATTGCCAGAAATTCTGTTTCGGCCTGTGCCAGGTTACCCGATAACTGGTATAATAAAGCAAGATTTGAATTAAACTTTCGGCTGTCAAATGATTTCTTGCCTTGCAATGTGCGCTTGTTCGAGGCCTCCAATGCAACTAGTGCCTGCTTCATCATCTCAACCGCTTCCGGGTAGCGCCCCATTACCTGATACAGCATGGCTATGTTGTTTAACACAATAGCATGTTGCAAACTATTTGTACCCATTCTTGCCGCAATACTAGCTAACGATTCGGTAAACATTCGTTCAGCTTCATTGTAATGCCCCAATTGCTGACGCAACTTCGCCATACTGTTCAGGTTAGCCGCATAGGCAATACTACCCTTTCCTAATCTTTCACTCTCTGCAAGCGCATAGGAAACAAACTGCTCGGCTTCCAGTGTGCGCCCCTGAATGAGGTACATAACACCCATATTGGAAATACACCGGATGTAGCTTATATCCTGTGTGAGGTTGTAAGCTTCCATAAAATTTTTAGCCGTTATAAAAGCTGCCTCGGCTATCCGGTACCATCGCATGTTGTAATAATCAACCGCCCAATTAAGAGTATCGCTGGCTATCTCAGCAAAAGTGCGCTGACTTTTAGGCTTCATGGAATAAAAACCCTTTGCCCAACCTTCCCCTTTCTGTTGCACATCAATAAAACTGGAGTTATCATTTACCGACATGGCAAACTGAAAATCGAGGGAGTCGAGCCGGGCTTTTTTTTCTGCACCAACATCAGCCAGTGCTTTGGTGAGCCAATCATCCTGACCAAAGAGTAAGGTGCTGCAAAGCATAAAACCAAAAACAAGCTTTAGTTTCATGAGGGGGTAATGGAATGTTTCCCGAAGCTACAAAGTTATTATGGGTTGGTCAATAATTCTTCTAGGATAGGTTTCTGAGCTATTTCTAAACCTATAGAAAAAATGAAGCGCGGTGCCTTAGATTAGTTTTTGCAGGTATCGTTTTCCGAATACTACCTACATCCCCATCATTACAAACGCACCCCAATAATAAGGTTCTTTGTACTTAGCCATTAACTGTAGCTGTGCCTGTTTAAAGGCTTTGGCTTTGCTACCTCCTTTGGATAGGTTTGTGTAAAAGTTAGTCATCAAGGCTTGTGTGGCGGCATCATCCACTTTCCATAAACTCATTACCATTGCTTTGGCACCCGCCACAATAAAAGAACGTTGCAATCCATACACACCTTCGCCAGCGCGTACATCACCCAGTCCGGTTTCGCATGCGCTAAGGGTAATCAAGTCTGTTCCTTCCAGCGATAAGTTCATGGCTTCATAGGCTGTCAGTACACCATTATCATTGCTCTCCAGGTTTGGAACAATTTCTCCTTTCAACGTGGGTGATGCCCCGGCCAACAACAATCCTGAACGCAACAGTGGGTTGTTCTTTGCATTTTCCTGATGCACTCCTGCAGCAGTCTGCTCGGTATCGGCCTGAAAATATCCGTGGGTAGCAATGTGCACCAATGCCTGGCCTTTCAACCCCTTTATGGATGCTTCCGTTGCCGCCTTCTGCAAAAATGGTGTTACGGTATATCCGCCCGCCTTTAAAATGCGGCTGATGTTATCTACTTCTACTTTGGTTCCGGGCAAAGCGGTAACCGCATCGCCTCCATAATCAGGAAAACCCAACACAAATGCATTCTTCTTCGAAGCAGTTGGCTTTTGTGCTTTTAAACCAATTACATCTTTCGCATTTCCAATCAATATGATGTCATACCGATTTAGTAGATAATCGCCATCCGGCTTCTTTAATGTATTTAAACTGATTTGATTATACACTCCATCCGCAGCGATATATAAATTTTTCTTGCCTGCCAAAAACGGTTCTACTCTTGCCCAAAATTGTTCGTACGAATAAGCATCAGCTTGTCTGTTTTGAATGGCATTGCGATAGAACTTTGCATACCGTGTTTCCAGCTGATTGCCATTATCCAATATCACTAATTTGGGTTCGGCCGCACCTTTTGTTAAAACTAAAGCCGCATACTTACTGTCGGCTGTAAAGTCTTTATCGAAAGACCGGATGCGGATAAATTCTATAACAGCTTCGGTTTCGGTTAATGTTGCCTGTATCTGTTTATAATCCGTTTGATCGGTAGTATATCCTTGCGAGAAATCGTTGGAACGTTGTGAAAGCGAACGCTCCAGGGTATTGGCTTCAGATTCAAGCGCAGCCAAATCAATATTCTGTTCTGTTAACTCCGTTTTGGAAAGAGAATAATAGCGCGCCAGTGTTTCTTTCTTATCCAACCAGGCCGTGTAATCCTTTATGAGGTCGGTATTGCCACTGCTTAAGATAGCCTTTTTAATTTTGTTGGTTGAATTTAGTAACAATCCTTTTGTTGAAAGCTGGTAATTAAACATAGTTTGAACTACCGCAGGATTGGAGACACTTGCCTCCAGGCAAAAATTATAAAACCGTTGAAAGCGCGGTTGTAACACATCCCAGTATTTTGTCTTCTCTGCTTCGCTCATTGGCGGAAAATACTGATTGATAAACTCGATGGATTTATCCATTGCAATTCTAAATCCGGCATCGGCCTTGGCCAGGTCACCTTTTTTCCAATATAAAATCGCCAGATCTTCTTGTGCCTTTACATACTCCGGGTGGTTGGTGTTTAATGCGGTTCCGTTTATAGTGAGTGCTTTGTTCAGGTTTTCTTCTGCTTCAGCAAAACGACCTTGCATGCGATAAAAATTTCCCAAATCGCCTAATACTTTGGCGTAGTTGGGACTTTCTTTACCCAAACGGGCTTGATAAATCTGGGCTGACTGTTTTAAGTAGTCTTCCACTTTTTCAAGTTTGTTCATTTGAATGTGGAGTAGGGCCAGGTTATTCAACACACCGGCATAAAATGTTTTGTCGCCAAGCGTACGCAACATCTTTTCAAGTTTCAGGTAAACTGTTTCGGCTTCTGCAAGCTTGCCTTGCTCCTGATACAGCAACGCCAGGTTAGATTGAAACCCCACTTCGGTGCGCTTGCTTTTGCTATTGATCTTTTCAACTATGGCAATGGCCGAAGTAAGATTAGCAACAGCTTGTTCGGTACGGCCTACTTTTGAGAAAAATATTGCCTGATTATTTAGCACAACCGCATACTCATGGCTTTCCTGCCCAAACTGTTTCTCCACTACCTGTAACGCTTCATTAAAATAAGTTTCGGCATCGTTAAAGCGTGCCGTTTCCTGGTACAATACTGCCAGGTTATTGATTGAGGATGCACCCGCTTTGCTATCGCGACCTAAAGTTTGTTCGCGCAAGGCCAGGCCTTCACTTAAAAAATATTCGGCCTGATTAAAACGACCCATGGTAGCATACAATAAGCCCAGGTCTGCATTTACTTTACTGTAGTTGATATTGGTTGTTAACCCGGAAGCCTCGTAGGCAACTTTTGCTTCCAGAAAGGATACCTCTGCCAGCCGATATCGTCTTGCCTGATAAAAATTTTCGGCCTGATCTAATATTGACCGGCAACGTTCAGCGGCAGTAATCTCACTCTCTTTCTTCATGTATTTGTTAGAAGCGAGGTAGGCAGTACGGGTAGCAATCTCATCCGCATCCAGCACATTCATCATACCGGAGTTATCGATAACCGAAATCGCATAATTAAAATCGGTAGAGTCCAACCGGTCGCGCGCGGCATCAGCTTTGTCTGCTACCTTACCTTTGGCTGCCTCCTTGGTTTTTTGAACCACTTTGTTTTTCAAATTCTGAAACTGACCGAACCCTGCAAAAGGAAGTGCTAGCGCTAAGCCAACAATGATAATGAATTGCTTCATGGTATTATTATAACTTTTAAAACGAATCACTCTCGCGATAAGCCTGTATCAAGGCAAGTTCGCCTTCTTTCCCTTCTTTGGCATTGCCATGCTCCATTCCTACCACGCCTCTAAAGCCTTTGTCGTAAATGTGCTTAAATAAATTCTTATGATTTATTTCTCCCGTGCCAGGTTCCTTGCGGCCGGGGTTATCACCTACCTGAAAGTAAGCAATCTCATCCCAACACGCATTAATGTTATTAATCAGGTTGCCCTCGTTGCGTTGCATGTGGTAGGCATCGTATAAAATTTTACAGGCCGGACTGTTTACCGCCTTACACAACGCATAGGTTTGATCGGAATAACGCATAAATAATTCAGGTGTATCGCTAAGAGGTTCCAAAACCATAATCAACCCGTGTGGTTCAAAGATTTCTGCACCCCTGCGCAAGGCATCTACCACATTACTGGTTTGAATACCCATGGGCAATCTACGATCGAAAAAACCGGGCACTACCGTCATCCACTTTGCATTTACACGTTTGGCTGCCTCCACCGATGCCTTGCAGGTTTTTACAAAATTATCTTTAAACTCTTGCTTGCCTGTGGTGAGTGATACTTTCCAGTTATCGCCACCATCTACCACAAACACACCCATAGTCATGTTTAATTGAGCTAACGTTTTACCTATCCGCTCCTGGTACTCAACCGGCCGGCCCAGCAGGCCATTATCTTCAATGCCTCTAAATCCCTGGTCGGCCATAAATTTTATCTGGTCTATAAAATCAGCTCCGGCATGATTTTTAAACATACCATCGTGCGGGGCATAATTCAACTTGAATGGCTTACCCGCTGGAGCACTGCTGGTTTTGGACGAAGCAAAAGAAGTCCCTGCCAGGGCAGTTAGGGCTGTAAGTAACGTTGTTTGCTTAACGAATTCTCTGCGCGATTGAGTGGATTTCATAAATAAGTGGTTATTGGTTTATGGTTGCAGGTCTGTGCCTGTAACAAGAAACGGTTTCGAGGTTCAATTTAAAAACATTATATCAAAAGTACGATCAAATACAGGTTCATGGTTCTATCTTGCTGCTCTTTAGAAATCATGAGATTATATCGCAATTTATCGGTAGCTGTGGTTGATGCCCTGGGCGAAATCTTTGTAAACAAGAAGTATGCCGACAAGGTTATAGAAAAGGTGCTGAAGTCAAACCCGAAATGGGGCGCACGCGACAGACGCTTTATTGCTGAAACCATCTACGACATTGTGCGCTGGTACCGCCTCTTTAAAGAATTGGCAGCAGCTGAGGAGAATGACTTCTGGAAACTATTAGGGGTGTGGTGTGTGTGGAGCCGGGCCGAACTGCCCGCCTGGGATGAGTTGAAAGGTATTAACCGCGCCCGGATTGAGGCACGGTATGAGCAACTTAAAAATAATCGGATACTGCGCGAGTCGATTCCAGATTGGTTGGATGCGTTGGGCCAATCCGAATTAGGCAATTCATGGGATAAAGAATTAACCGCACTAAATGAAGAAGCGAAGGTGGTGCTTCGGGTAAATACGTTAAAAACAACACAAAAAGAACTGCAACAAATTCTTGATGAAGAAAACATTGCCACCGCAACCCTGGCTGAATTTCCGGATGCTTTAATTCTGGAACAGCGTCAGAATATTTTTACACGCCAGGCTTTTAAGGATGGATTGTTTGAAGTGCAGGATGCCGGCTCACAATTAATTGCGCCCTACCTGCAAGTACAACCCGGTATGCGTGTAATTGATGCGTGCGCAGGAGGTGGCGGAAAAACATTACACCTGGCATCGCAAATGCAAAACAAGGGGCGCATTATTGCCATGGATACGGAAGCCTGGAAGTTAGAAGAATTGAAAAAACGTGCCCGCAGAGCCGGTGCCGGAAATATTGAAACACGGGTAATCGAATCATCTAAAACCATTAAGCGCCTTGAAAATTCTGCCGACAGGTTATTGCTGGATGTGCCTTGTTCCGGATTGGGCGTACTAAAACGCAACCCCGATGCCAAGTGGAAACTTAATCTTGATTTTATTAATCGGATAAAAGAACTGCAACAGCATATCCTGGTTGATTACAGTACGATGTTAAAACCGGGTGGCCTTATGGTTTACGCTACTTGCAGCCTGTTCCCATCCGAAAATGAAAAACAGGTACAACAATTTCTATCTTCAAATAAGAGCTTTGAACTGCTCGACCAGCGCGTGGTACGACCATCCGAAGGTTTTGATGGATTTTATATGGCAAGAATTAAAAAAGAATACTAGTTCGAAAACTTTAACTTTGAAAATTAAGTCTCCAGGCCACTATGAAAATTACCGCACTGCTTTTATTCATTTCGTTGTTTAGCACAGGCATCGCACAGGATCTCAAAACCTACAACCAGGCTATTCCGGGTACTTCTGTAACTTTTAAGATGGTTGCCATTCCTGCCGGCACATTTACCATGGGAAGCCCGATTACCGAACGGGGCCGGGGTGAAGATGAAGGACCTCAAAAAGAAATTACATTAAGTGCCTTCTGGATGGCGGAGCACGAAGTAACGTTTGCCGAGTGGGATCTTTACTTTAAAGACAACACCCTTCCACAAAGTAAAACCATTGATGGTGTAACACGGGCCACACCCCAATATATCGATCTAACCTGGGGTATGGGGCGCGATGGGAAACACCCCACCAATAGTATGAGCCATACGGCAGCGGTAATGTATTGCAAATGGCTTTATAGTAAAACCGGAATTTTTTATCGCCTGCCCACCGAAGCTGAATGGGAGTATGCCTGCCGGGCCGGAAGTAAAACCGCCTATCCGTTTGGAAACGATGCCGCCCCCCTGCGCGAGTATGGATATTTTAAAGACAACAGCAATGGCAAATTTCATTTTGTAAAACAACTTAAACCCAACGCCTGGGGCTTATACGATATGTTGGGCAATTTAAGCGAGTGGACAATGGATCAGTACGATCCTGCTTATTATTCTAAAGCTGCCAATAAAAACCCGGTAACTGTTCCAGCATCCCGGTATCCTAAAACCGTGAAGGGTGGTTCATATTTAGATGAGGCGAGTGAATTACGATGTGCCAACCGAATCGCCTCAAATAGCAACTGGAACATCCGCGATCCGCAAATTCCAAAAAGCAAATGGTGGCTTACCGATGGCATGTTTGCAGGCTTTCGCGTGGTACGACCGCTCGTACAACCTTCGAAGGAAGAGATTGAAAAGTTTTATACCTTGTACCTCAAGTAGTAGCTGGTTACTGGTTGCTGACTACTGCAATAACAGACTAGAAACCAGCAACCAGTGACTAGAAACCAGTAACCATTTATCTATGAAATCCACTCACACCCGCAGAGAATTTGTAAAAAAAACCTCCCTCATTGCCGGAAGCCTGGCTTCCCTCCCCTTTATCTCCAACGCGCATGTAAACACCTCGGTTGATGATGCCATTAAGATAGCCTTGATTGGCTGCGGAGGGCGTGGTACCGGGGCTGCCATGCAGGCGCTGCTTACCAAACAAAATGTAAAACTGGTGGCGATGGCCGATGCCTTTCGCGACCGGCTCGATCAATGTTTTAATGCACTAAGCGATGCCGATAATGAAGAAGGCAATGTATCAGGGCGTGTAGCCGTACCCGAAGAAAATAAGTTTGTTGGTTTTGACGGCTACAAAAAAGCCATTGCACTAGCCGATGTTGTCATCTTAACGACACCTCCCGGCTTTCGACCTATTCATTTTGAAGAAGCCGTGCGCTTAGGCAAGCATATATTTATGGAAAAACCCGTGGCTACCGATCCGGCTGGTATTAAGCGGGTATTGGATGCCGCCCTGATTGCGCGTCAAAAGAAATTGAACGTGGTGGTAGGGTTACAACGCCACTATCAAAATTCGTATCGCGAGTTGTACAAAAAATTTAAAGAAGGCTTAATTGGCGATATCGTTTCCGCGCAGGCGTGGTGGAACAATGAAGGCGTTTGGGTAAATCCACGGAAGTATAGCCAAACCGAAATGGAATACCAGATGCGCAACTGGTATTACTTTAACTGGCTGTGTGGCGATCACATTGTTGAACAACACATTCATAATATAGATGTTATCAACTGGTTTAAGGGCGGCTATCCGGTACGGGCGCAAGGTATGGGTGGCCGGGAAGTGCGCAAGGGAAAAGATTTTGGAGAAATTTTCGATCATCATTATGTGGAATTTACCTATGCCGATGGCACCGTGCTGAACAGCCAGTGCCGCCACATAAAAGGCACCATGAGCAAGGTGGATGAGTTTATCATGGGCACCAAGGGCAATATTTATTTTGGCGCAGCTAACATGGTTGATCGCAAAGGCAAAGTATTGTATCAGTACGACCGCACCAAAGAAAACAATCCCTACCAGACCGAGCACGATGAACTGTTTGCAGCCATCGCCAAAAAAGAATATAAGTTTGACGATACCGAAAACGGTGCGCGCAGCACCATGACAGCCATTCTTGGCCGCATGGCTACGTATTCCGGTAAGGTAGTTGAATTTGATAAGGCCCTCAATTCAGGCCTTAGCATTATGCCAACCCAGTTTGATTTTAATGCATTGCCCCCGATCGTTCCTAATGCTGATGGGCTATATCCTGTGGCAGTGCCCGGTGTTACCAGTTATTCATAACACCACTTATAAAGTTTGGCTCTAACAAATTCCCGAAAGATTCGCACCTTTCGGGAATTTTTATTTAAAGACTTATCGCGTGAAGTTTATGTCCACATTCTTTTCATGGCTATATATCTTCTGGGTGTTTTTGGTGTTTACAGTATTCATGCTGCTGTTTCTGCCGGGCATTATTATTCCTGCATTCTTCGGGCAACATGCGGTAGCGGTTACCTACTTTTTTATGAAAGCCTGGAGTTGGGTATTTAGCATGCTTACGTTTATCCGGTACGATATGATAGGGCGCGAAAACATTGTGCCCGGCAAAGCCTATATCTATGTTAGCAACCACACTTCGTTTCTGGATTTACCGGGCATTGCCATGACCATTCGGGGGCAGTTCCGGCCTCTTGCCAAAAAAGAATTATTGAAGTTGCCTGTGTTTGGTTGGATTACCCGTGCTACATGTGTAGTAGTAGATCGAAGTAACAATGAAAGCCGCAAGAAAAGCTTAGAACGCCTGAAAGAAATACTCAATATGGGCATTAACATCCTCGTGTTCCCCGAAGGAACTCAAAACAGAACAAAAGAATTGCTTCAACCTTTTAAAGATGGAGCCTTTCGCATTGCTGCTGATACACAAAAACCATTATTGCCTATGGTAGTATTAGGCGCAGCTAAACTTATGCCACCCGGCACCATACGCATGCGACCCGGAAGAATAAAAATTATTGTTGGCCCTGAAATCGCGGTAGGTGCTGATGAAGATACGCGCCAACTAAAAGAAAAAACTTTCACGATATTAGAGCGCATGATGAAGCAATAGAAATGCTTTATCTTTAAACATGGCCCCCACGGCAAGACAGATACTAACCACGCTTAACCTTGTTTACTTCGCATTTCCCGTAGTAATGGTTGGCTTTGCAATGTTTGTTTATTTCTCGGTAACCACCGGCCAACCCCTGGCACCTGCTGATGCTGAATTTGAAAGCCTGCTGCGCATTATTGTAATTGCCACCGTGCCTGCGGGCATGGGCATCGGTTATTTTGCTTTTAAAAATGCGATTAAGGGAATTACACCTCAAATGCCCCTGCTGGGAAAGCTGCAGCGGTATCAAAGTGCAGTTATTGTTCGGGCTGCCGGCTTTGAAATGCCCGGCATGTTTGCGGCTGTAGTGGCCCTCATCACCAACAATGTTTCTTTCCTGCTGTTCACAGCCGTAATCGCGGTTTTGTTCCTCCTCTTCCGGCCTACGGTTAACACCATTACCAACGACCTTCAGCTTTCCCTTGCCGAAAGGAATGAGCTAGAAAGTAAACAGTCCTTTACAAAACGGTAAACCCCACTATTTCCTAACCTCTGTCTTTTTTGGGGGCATTTCGTACGCCCAAATTCCTATTAGCATGGCTATCAGTATTTTAGATTACCGTAGCTCCCACTTCAAGTGTTAGCTATACAACCTGCCGGGAGTCTGTTCATCCCTGCCAAAAACAAAAAATCATTAAAAAATTACACTTTAATTGAATATTTAATCAAATGTTGTAAGTTTCTATTTCCTAAACAGTTATGAGGTCAAAACTTACCTGCATCTTACTTCTATTGGCGCCTGTATTGGGCCTTTCGCAGGCCCGTCAGGTAACTAACCTGGCCGGTTTCGATCTTTCCATTAGCAATTTCATTCTAACCAGTTCGATAGGCGAACCCGCCATTATAACGCTTCAAACTTCGGATGTAATTCTCACCCAGGGTTTCTTACAACCCGAATTGTTGCCCTGCGAAGAGTTGGAATTTGACTACTACCCCAACCCGGTAAGAAGTGAGATCACCATTACTGCCAAAGGATGCGATGTCCAGATTTCACACATGGACTTGTACGATACGTTTGGGCGCTACATCACCACGGCCAAACCCGATAAAAGCAATGTGGTGCAGTTGGGCGACCTGAGTGCCGGCATGTTTTTCATGAAAGTGTTTCTAAACAACTATCAGACTAAGACTATTAAAATAATAAAAGTGGGTACCGACTATGATTAGACCTTTACTCTTCTCTGTTCTGGCTTTGTTAATCTTTTCATCTGCCTCTGCGCAAGCTCCCAAGGGTATTAACTACCAGGGGGTAGCCCGCGACAACGAAGGCAAACCCATTGCTTCCAAAACCATTTCGGTACGCATCAGCATTTTACAAAACTCGGCACAGGGAAATGCGGAATATAGCGAAACGCATAGTCCGCAAACCAACCCATTTGGTTTGTTTACGTTGGTGATTGGCCAGGGCACGGTAACCACCGGTAACTTTGCCTTTGTAAGTTGGGCTGTTGGTAACAAGTGGTTGCAAATAGAAATAGATCCATCCGGAGGAAGTTCTTACCAGCTAGCCGG
>Ga0209605_1003479_pt1 | contig 13791 bp, 21 predicted proteins | sample AD_UKC035_MetaG_FD_184408 | JGI IMG/M metagenome (GOLD analysis project Ga0209605, IMG submission 184408) | Active sludge microbial communities of municipal wastewater-treating anaerobic digesters from USA - AD_UKC035_MetaG (SPAdes) (version 2) | ecosystem: Engineered > Bioreactor > Anaerobic >...
AGTCCTTTAAGCTTTTATTGTCCATAAAACTTAACCTATGGCTTTTTCTAAAGCCTCAATTTGAGCTTTTATAAATTGGATATTATTTAATAAAAGAGTTTTACGCTCAGGAGTTGCTATTGTTGACTCATTAGAAAGAAATAACACTGCATCACTGTATAAAGCCTGCATGTGTTTAGGTAAACTTTGAACTATCTCAATTGGATTCATAATTTTACTCGCAAGGTTAATTTATATTAAAGATATTATAACTAAAATTAGTATTTAATCAACTACTAGCTTCTAAAATAGCTATAATCTCATCATTTTTACTAATATTTACCTGATATGCAGCAATATCTACGTCGCATTGATCTTTTTGACCATTAAAATAATCAATATTTGCTTGTTGCTGAGCAATTGCAGCATCAATATCAGATTTTTGTTGAGTTTTCTGTGCAACTAAAGCATTCATCTCAGTATTTTCTTCATTCATGTGATCAATTAGTTCTTGTTTTGTACTCATAGATTCCTCGTATTTTAAGTTGTTGTGTATGTAAATAATAAACGTTTTACTGTTATTGTTCTATTGTTATTAGTACTGCTGCACCATAACTCAATATAATCATTAGTATTCATGGAAACAGTTGTGGTTATAGATAGAGCTAACAAGTCATCCATAGCTTGACTTGATATTAATGTATTTGATAATTGCAAACCATTTTTATATAAAGCAAAGGTTGTTTCTTCACCGCCTCCTCCATTACGGGTTGCTGTAAAAGATACGTTTATCAAAGCTATATGTGAAATAGTACTGGTTACGGTTAATCTATTTGAAGAAGGTGAAGATAAGCCATTTAAGTTACTGGTTACTGTTGTCCCTGCTACTTTATAATATGTTCCAGCTGTCGTTGCAGTTGTCCCTATAGCATTATTCTGCATACTCATAGTACCAGATACCCTGCGGCCATATATAGTACCAGCTGTTAAAGTATCCCCATTACCACTTATTCTAAATAACTCATTAGAAGTAGTAGAAGAGGTGGCAGCATAAAAAACATGAGAAGTAGCTGTACTGTCAACTTGATAACGTAGGACACTTGAATTTATACCAAATCCATAAAATTGATGGTCATTATTGGTTGTTTCCCATAATGTAATCCTTCTATTAGCAATTATATTTCCAAATTGTAAAGCAGAATTAGGAGAAGTAGAACCCCCTAAACCTACATTACCAAAGGAATTTATAAGAAATCTATTTGTAGCTGCCGTTCTATCTAAAATACCAAAACTACCATCTGAATTACTTCTTAATTCATAAAGTTTTCCACTGGCAGAAGTATTAGACAATTCTATCTTTACACTATTTAAAGCACTTATAACTCTTAACGCTGATTCTTCATTAGTTATATTTTGAACTCCACCATTAATTTGAACTTTAGCAAGTGTTGGTGTTATTGTACCGAATCCAAATAATCCTGTTGCAAGGAAAGCGGCTATTCCTGTGCCATTTACTCTAAAAGCAAGTCTATCATTTGAAGTAGAAGCCAGATTTATATAAGAATAACTATTAGACCCGTCATATCCCATCTCAAGATAATTTGTAGACGTGCCAGCTCTGTATCTAAGAGCATTCCTAATTTCAAAACCTCCCATATCAACAGGGACAGCGATGCTCATAAGGTTTTGAGACGTAGCAAAAGGATATATTTCAATACTAAACGGGGTAAAGGTTGAAGAAAGAACCTTATAATTTATTTGATAAATGCCGTTAAGGTCAGAATTTCCTATTAAAGTATAGTTATGATTCCATTCTCTGCTACCTGTTAAAACCTTGTATTTAAAATTCTTACTTTCTTGACTATCTGTTAAAGTGTTTATTAATTCATATGGAGAAGGATTAGTACTACTTGCATATGACCAATTAAAGCTTAATTGACTGAAAGGCAAACTTACATTAGGACCAAATGAATTATCAACAGCAGAATCAACATAATTTACTACAAAATTTTTAGTTGCAGCGTCTTGTGCGTTAGTAGGATCGGCAACATTAACAATCCTATTAGTTTGTAAATCTAAGTCTCCACCTATATAAATATATGATATAGGTGTTCCTCCTGTTGGAAATGTTTGTATTCTAAAAGGAGTAGAAGTAATTGGCGATCCCAAAGGATGTGTAAAATCAAATCGTATTTCGCCGTAAGGCTCTGTAGGATCACCTAAATCATAAAATATATCCCATTTTCTAGTATTCAAACCAGTTGTAGTGCTAATACGATAAATATGTTGTTTTATAAAAGGTGATGTATTACTTAAAAAATGATTAAAAACAAACGGATCATATCCTGATGTGTTATTCCAGTTATAGTTAAGTTGAACAAAAGGTAAAGAAACATTAGGACCAAATGAATTATCAACAGCAGAATCAACATAATTTACTACAAAATTTTTAGTTGCAGCGTCTTGTGCGTTAGTAGGATCTAATAAATTTATAATCTTATGATTATTCATATTAAAATCACCTGATACGGCAAACCCTGGAAAACTTACTGGATTATTAAATGTTACAGTTCCATCAGCATTAAATAGCAATATATCTGTTCCCGTACTTTGAGCATTTACAAAGCTTTGCAGCTTATAAGAGCCAAAAGTATCGCCTGCATTTGTAGTATGCACCCAGCGGAATCCTGATAAAGTGTTATTTCTTGTTTCAAAATTAGTAACTGATGGTGTACCTACAACAGGCGTAAAAATATTATCTAACTTAAATGAGCCAAGTGGTTCTGGGAACTCATCTAACCCAAAAATAAACCTTTGATTTGCATCTACTTTTAAAGATGGTTTTATATTTGCTACTGTAAATGCACTTACTGCCATACTACCTCTACTTGATCGTGCATTAAATCCCATAAAAACTTGGCATTTAAAGCATCTTTTTGTTCTACATCATCAGATTTTAAATTAATAATTTTCTGATCGTTTAAATTAACTGTATTTTGTGCAATTTTTATCTGATCTAGTGTCAATTGCAATGTTGTTGATATAGGTGTTCCAGTATTTCCAGAACCAGTTACATCCCCTGTAAGTTCTATTGTTGTCGGTACATTATTAATATAAGATATTAATGTTCTTAAATTTACTCCGTCAGTTTGATTAACAGGATCAGCTAAATTAATAAGTTTAAAATTATAAAAGGAAACATCCCCATCAGCAGGAATATTATTAAGTCTTAAATTGTCTATTCTTTGATTAATAGCTATTATTTGTCCTTGTATAGCTAATATCTGACCTTGAATAACTGCAATTGCTGTTTCAATAAACGTTAAACGTGTTTCAATCAAAGCTAATTGAGCTTGTATAGCTGCAATCTGTCCTTGTATTGCTGCAATATCAGCTTGAATAGCAGGAATTGTTACATTTTGAATAAAATCAACTGTTATTTCTAAAGCACTTAAATCATCACTTTCAATAGGTCTTCCACTTGGAGTTCCACGCCATATTCTACCTTTACCTAAATAAATAGGATTAGTTGCAATACCAAGATCAGGTAAATTATCAATAATAAGAGTTAATTTTTCTATTGGTCTATTATTTTCATTACCTACCCATAAATAATTATAGGTAAGATCGGGTAAATTAACTGTAGTTATACTTAGCCTTTCAACAGGAATATTATTTTCATCGCCTATCCATAATTTATTATGTGTTAAGCTGGCGACTCCTATTGTTCCATCTGTTGTATGGCTAAGAATTCTATTAATAGGTAAATCATCAAGAAATTGTGCATTAGGCCATAAAACAGGTCTTAAAGCATTAGGGATCAACCCTGAATTTCGGAGTATCCAAGCAGCAGTCAAAAACCTTGATGTCAGTAATAATACGTCCGCTTCCAGTGCTGTTACTGCGTTAGATTCTTCAGGGCGATTGGAATCCGTACCTCTCCATATTTTACCTCTAGAAAGCACAATGGGAGTATCAGGATTGAAAGGATTTGGAATATTAACAGTACCAACACCCAAATCTGGCAAGTTATCAATACTTATTGTTGCTTTTTCAACAGGCCTGTTATTCTCATCACCTATCCATAAGTGTTTATTAGTCAGATCAGTTAACCCTGTAATAGGTATAGTAGGAGTAGTACTAATAATTCCCTCTGTATTATACATAAAACCATTTTCAAGGCTAGATAGAACCTGAGCATTAGGAAAATCTATGTCGGGGAACGCAATAATAAAAGAAGTGTCAAGTATGTCATTAACATCACGCCTTAAATTTGTAATATCCAATCTTATATCTATTAATATTGGTGATGGCATAGAAAAACCTTGCCCATCTCCAATAAGTATATAATCTTCTGGTATACAGAGCCTACCCGTTACTGGTGATATAAAATTAAATAATACGTCATATTTCATAGAGATAAATGCCCTATGAAAGTTGAAATATTGTCAATATCGTTATTAAATACAGTTTGCGCAGTCTGTTCATAATAAGCTAATATATCGGGGTCAGTGTTATCTAATTCAGTATTTTTAGTGGAATCCAATTGAGGTTGGAACCTATAATAATAAGTCTGCTGTAATGTATAAGAAGACTCTAGGAAAAAAGCACGTGCGATTGATTCCTGAGCACCTGTTGAAGCTATACTAAATAGGCTAAATATTTCTTCAACTGTACTAATTTGAGGTGGTGGGTCATTTGGATTGTCTGGTATTCCTGGGTCAAATCCCATTTGGCCTATTCCTGTACCTAAAGAAAGTATACAAACCCTTCTAGCAGTTGGTTTAATCATTTGAGCTAATGCCTTTCCAAATTGTGCAGGGTTATTACAATATATACCACCATCTTTATAAACATGACCATTCATGGTTAAAGGCGGTAAATATACTGGTGCTGCTCCAGTTGCTAATGCTGCATTACTTATTAATTCATTCTGTCCAGTAAATTCTGGGTAATTAAGATTTGAAAATAATACATATCGTTTAGTATCAAATTCATAAGTAGGAATTATAACTTTAGTTTTTAGATTTTGAAGAGTTGCAGGTATTCCGTTAATCTTAAATGTATCCTGAACAGTTTTGTATAATAATCCAGAACCATAATTTTGAGCAGTGGGTCCAGAAGATTGATAAAAAGGTGTATTTGTGGCAATTAACGCAAGTTTAGCAGGCAAGTTTGGACGCAAAGACGGAATAATTGAAGATAAACTAAAAATGTATGGTCCTTGTGTAGTAAAAAAAGGAGACATCTCAGCAGGAGTTAAGCCAAAAGCTAATGATAAAGCCATAATTCCGCCTACGGAAGTCCCGCAAATTACATCAAACTCTTGCCATATTTTAGATGGATCAACTCCCCATTGCTGAATAAATAACTCTAGAAACTTAAGTGGTAGATAACCTCTCTGTCCTCCTCCGTCAATTTCCAGTATTTTTAATGTATCTCTTCTAGACATAGTTAAAAATACCTTGGCCTATCATTATAACTATAGCGCATTTCTACCTGTCTTTTTGTCCTAGCTAGCGTTAATCCATCAAGCATTGCAAATTCAAGAGCGTTCATTAAATGGTCTCGCCCTTTCATGATTTTACCTTTATCGTCTCTTGAATATCCCCGCCATTCTTCCATAAATTTGCGGCAAGTATTAAATACCTTAAATCGCCCTGTTCTTATTCGTTCTAGCACATTATCTACAGCAAGCTCTTTGGCGTATCTTCCTTTGCGAAGTGCTAAGCCTGCTCTAGCATAATCATCAATTAGTTTCTCGCCATCTCTTTGAGAACCTTGATTAACAGCTGGATCGCAAACCCCTGGTATCCAATCACAACCCATTAGCATAAGAGAAGCAGCATGCTGGGCAGCAGTTTTCTCACTAACCGAATATTCCTTGTAGATGTAGAGTGTATCGTTATCTTTATCATGAGCGAGGAACACAACAGCAGTTGGAGCAAAAAAGCCAACGTCCATCCCAAAGACACAGGCAAAGTGTCTAGGTATCTCAAAAGGCTCAATTAAAAACTCAGACTCTTGTACTTGATAGACCAGACCAGAACCCACACTTGGTATTCCTTTTTCCCTAGCTTCCAGTTCATAAGGTTTTAAGGTAGCCCTTAGCTGTTCTTTTGTCTCATTTGATAAATGCAGGTTATCGTCCCAAGTAGCTTGGATGTAATATTTGCCGTTAATGGTTATTTCTGGGTCGCTGCGGACTATCTCAAAATTTTCATTTTGTAAGTCTTCCACAGAAGTTATTTCCTCTGATCTTACTTTAGAGACTCTTTGTTCTAAAAAGTAAGACATCATTTCAGTATAGCCCTTTAAAGGCGTCATCGTAAGAATTAACCGCCCTTGTCCTACTCCGTCAACGTCGCTAAGCCGCATAGCACATTCGGTATACACATCCTTAGGCGGTTCTTCATCCAAGTGAATTAGATGACATCTTGCTCCTTGGAATTTCTCCCTGCCCTGTTTGTAAGACTTAAAGTAAAGACTGGAGAAACCACCGCTAGAGTGTTTTATATGTACGTAATCAACAGCTCCGTTAACTCCTGAGAGCATTGCTTTTTTCAAGATTAGGCTAGGATGAATAAGCCCTTGGTCAAACGCCCCATCAGAGGTATAACCGCCAATCAATTTAAGCTGTAAAACGTTTCTGGTAATCTCATAGTTTTCAGATGCTACCCATGCAACAATTGGATGATTGAACCTATGCCCCTCCCACCAATCAGGATAAACTCCCGTTAGGTGTATGGCATCCTCAATACAACCGCAATAGGTTTTACCTGTTCTATTACCAGCAAGGAACAAACGCTCAATAGCAGTCTTCCCTGCTTTGTGAAAGCTTGCTTGTTTGGGATTAGGATAATAAAAACGGAACTCCTTGTGACGTTTAGTCTCAAGGTCTTTATCAGTAAAGAGCATTTATAAAATTCGCAAGGTTCTATTGTAGTAAAATTATAACTATTTATATGGATTAATACAATAAAATTTATTCATTAGAATAATCATTATTATCCCCTGCAAGCTGAATATCATCACTACCAAAACACCAATCTTTTAAAGATGAAAAACCATCTGAAATATAATTAGAAATTGATGATACATTATCGTATATTCTTGTAGATTCTAAAACTGTATGAGAGGCTAAAAGCGGAATAAACAAGCCACCTTTTAATAAAGTATTCCATTCTTCAGTAGCATTTAAACCTAGTGAAACTAAAGGAAGAGTAAACCAGACACCTTCCGCTAAAGCTACAGTACCGATTATTGCTTTTTTTAGTGTAAAATTATTACTTGTTGTTTCAAAAAGAATTTTGATGTTGTTATATTCTAATATCGACACTCCTGAAGACGTTAATATACCCCCTAAAGCAATCCCCAAACCCAAAGCAACTTCTTCATTAACTCCACTTACCAAGGCTAAAGCCTTACAAGCTTCTGTATAAGCAATTGATCTACCTATTAAAGATGTGGCGGCTAATCCATATATAACAATTTTACTCCCTATGCTAATACGATTTACAACTTCGTTATCATTTAAATTGATCATTTCAAGATTTTTAGCTTCTAAAACCTTATTAACATTAGTTATAGATTCTACTGTTTGATTAACAATAAGTGGTAATGTAGTAAAAGTAGCCCATGCCATAAATTGATCAAAACCGCTGGATTCAGCTATTTTTTGATTGTTCACTTCAGTAATCCAAAGCAAACCTAAAGGAAGAATTAGAGAAAAACTAGCACATACTTTACTTAATGCAATTATAAAACTGTCATTATCTAATTTAGTTTGTTGGTGTTTTTTTATAAATTCATTCATCGTAACAAATGATGAGAATGAGGCTACTATAAAAGTGTTCGCAGTTGATAAGTCAAAAATAATTTGATTATTATGCACATCTATCCCAAATTGTTCAGAATTTTTAACCAAATAGTTAAAAATAGGCATCATTGCAAGACCTGTACCTGTAGCCACTAAACAGCTTACACCTAATCTTTTTACTAGTTCTAAATTACAACTAGAAGAATTATTTATAAGTTTACTTGTTTCTATATATTCCTGTTCTGATATTTGACTTAACTGGTTTAAGTCTCCACTAGACATATAATCGTCTAAATCATAAATAATTTTATCTGATTTTGGAATTTCCACATCTACATTAATAAAATTCTCATCATCATCAGTAGTTATTGTAGGTGTATTAGTAAATCTTAATGGAGAACTGGCAACTAATGGTGAATTTTCTGTTTTTGGTTTAACAACATTCTGTACTATATCAATTGCCTCAGTTTTAATAGTCTTACGCGTAATAAATGTTTGTTTCTTTTTCATAAATTAGCATGAATCCCAAGGTTGACATGTATAACTGGCATTTTCTATCTTTTTAGCGTAAACAGGATGAACTGAATGTTGTTCTATTGTCTGTATAATCCATATCGTACAGACAAGTTGCATGATGATTACTAAAAATATATCTATCTTCATTGTGTTACTTGCAAGGTTACTTAACAAGTATTATACAGATATCGCTTGACTTAGGCAATTATATTTAGTATCTGTTATTTAACAATTGTTAGTAAGTTCTAGGACTTGATGCACTTTTTCTAGAACTTATCTTTATATCCCCCAAAAATTAAAATCCTAAAAAACAGATTAAAAAATATCGTGTAAATTTGAATACATAATAAAGCTTATGGAAAATGTTGCCAATTTATCACGCTAAAAGGTTAAAATTTTAAGGAAATTTTAATAGGATTTTTAGTGAAAAAACTTAACTTCAGTATGATCATTTTCATCCTCTAAATTTTCATACTCTTTACCGCAAATTCTTGCTTTAAGTTCTTCCTTAGCGAATTCAAACTTATCATAATCAACCAAATATTTTTTCCAGTCTAAGTACCACTCTTCTATTTGGTAAAAAATAAAATCCACTTGTTGTTTTGTAAATTTTTTCATTTTTCCTCAATCGTAACCATTTTTTAATTCCTGCAACATTCTCTTTTGTTTCCTTTCCGCAAACTCTTGTTTAAAACGTTTCAAGGCTTCCTCATCAGCATCTATTTTAGGAGGAGGAGCTACTAATTCCATTCGCTTTTTTTTCGTTTTATATTGTTTTCCATATCTTCTTAAAGGCGGTTGTGTATAAGTTAAATTATGTTTCTTCATAAATAGATTAAAAGCCCTTGGATATACACCAAGTTTTTTAGCTATATTATATTTGAACTCTCCACTATTAAGCCATTCTTGTATTTGTTCTAAAGTATATTGGGATAGGATAGAGGAGGTTTTTGCATTTAAATATTTTGTTCCTTTAGGAGATGGCATATTAAATATAAATAACTTAATATAAACAATTCAGCGAGCAGGTAATTGAAAAACTGCTCGCCTTTACTAACTGTAATATAATTATGCAGGAATGACATAACTATACAATTTCAGGATATAACGTTTAAATACTGAAACAACAAAAAAGGGAATAATTTTTGTTTATTCCCTTTTCTAGTGTATTTTACTTGTCACGATTTGTAATAATCAACAGCAAACCGAATTTATAGGCTACAACATGATTTACAACGATTGCAATTAATCTTTAAAATGTTCTCTTAAAATATAAAGCACCTGTGCTTTTCTTGTGCGCAAGTCTTTGGCCGCTTCCCTGTCTATCTTTTCCAATAAGTCTTGGTCTAGTTCAACATGTACAATGATTTTTTGTTCTTTGGTCATTTAATCCTCAATGTCTTGTAAAAATTGTTTTCTTTGCCCTTGATCTGGTATTTTCGCCACCTCCCAATCATTGGCTTCTATATCCTCAACAGTTACAGCCATTGGGTATAAATCATATTTACTAAACCATTCTTTTTCTCCTATTCTTCTTATTTGTTTTCCAGCTTTATAAAATTCCTTAGCTATATTAAATGCTATAGGTATCGGCTCAATCGCTTCTTCCCAACCCTCCAGTTCATGTGTACAATTTATTTCAAACTCATTACCTATTGTTAAAAATCTATAATAATCTTCGTTATCATCTTTCTGATACAGTTTCAAACTTTCATTTATTAAATGATATATGATATAAGGTGAGTTTTTATGATAGATTTTCTTGCCTTCCTGTAGTAATTTCAGTGCTTCTGATATGTTCATTTTTAGTCCTCCTATTTAAGTCTTTTGTATAATTTTCTTTCTTTTGTTTCTTGATGCCATCTAAAATAAATAGCGTCGCTTTCAATTTCATAAATTGGGGCACGACAATATTCATTGTAACGTTTATTATATATTTTTAAATTTTCAATTTTAATCAAATTACCACGCCTTATATTTACTTTGCGATTATTGTAAACATTTATAAATTTTAAAATATCGTCTTCATGATTGGCCCACACTTTAAACTGACTTAATCTTTTATTTGTCATCATAAGATAATAGTTGTTTTTGTTCATAATTTACCCCTCCATTTCTATAACTTTTAAACCTAACCTATCAGCTGCATAATTAATGTGCTTACTTGTTGTTTGAGACCAATAACCAAGTCTACATAATGTATTATTTATAAAATCTATTTTAGCCACCTTTGTTTGATATGAATAAACAAATTCATCATCATATCTTAAGTTTTGTGTGTATTTTTGAAATTTTTGCATTTTATTCACTCCTTTAATTTGTTGTAATTACATATTATAATACTTTTTAGGTATTGTCTAGTTACTTTTTAGGTAATTATAAAGTTTTTTATAGTTGTGACAAAATTATTACAAGAAAAGATAAATTATAGGGGTAAAACTAGTATAGATAATTGGAATGAGTTATTGGATGCTTTTAGGTTTATAAAGAGGTAGTTTTTAATGTGTCTAAAAAACGGCCGTTTTTCTTACATTTTAGGCATAAAAAAAGACGGGGAGTGAGTCCGTCTTTTTTCACAATCTTCATGAAAAACTATTATAATTTATTTGCTTCTAGTTATCAAGTTTTTTCTGTTTCGCCTCCTCTAGCCATTTATAGATTTGATCTATTTTATCGCCGTCTAGTAAGTTAAGCACACTTTCGCCCTGCTCTTTTAGTTCTTCTTTCTCTGGGGCGTTCTTAAACGCCTTAATTTCCTCCATGGCTTCCTCATGTGTTAGCTCAGTAAAGCCAGATAGAGCAGCGGTTACAGTTTCTAGTCTAGTTTTACCCTCTTCTGTTTTAACTTGTACGACAGGTTGAAAAGCTTTTTTAGGGACAATATCTTTTATGTACAACTGGAAAGCCCAAGACTCTCCTAATTCCATAAATTGACGTATTTGTTGATATACCATAGGAGCGTCATTAGCTGCCATCTTTGCTATTTCTGCAAACTTTCTACGATATTCGCTAACTGCTCCTTTAGTTCTTCCATTTGGGTTTGCTACTTGCCCTTTTTTAAAGGATGTGCTATTTGCTTTTGCCATCTTATCCCATTTATTTAATGGCTACTTCATTAACTCACGAATAGCTATAATTCCTAGTAATACAACCAAGAATACTATCATAACGCTATTTACAAGAAACCAAGTATCCATTATTTAACTCCGTTTCTAAGTAAAACACCAAGTACAGCATCTCTATCATCGCCAGTATCTCCGATACCTGCTGCTTCCGTTATTAAATCTGGCTTACTAGGGTCATCAGGCATAAAGTTATTAGCAAGCAATAAATCTAGATTAACACTATCTCCTGCTTGCACGAGAAGAGTTAATAATTCGTTAATTTTTGTTTGTATATTTGATGGGAATGCCATACTTATTTACCTTTTTTCTTTTTAGTTAATACTTTTTTACCATCTAAACTTTTATTAAGAAGTTCAATTACCTCTGGATGACCATAATAATTTGCCCAATACAAAGCGTTGTGTTTATCTACATCTGTTATTTCGTCATCAGCTCCAGCTTCCAGTAGCAATTTAACCATATCAGGCTTGCTATAGCTTGCTGCCCATATAAGAGCTGTGTAGCCGTATTCATCCTGATGGTTAAGATTTACTCCAGAAACTATTAATTCCTGTACTTTAGTAACATTTCCTAATTTTACGTAATCTATTAAAGTCATATTTATTATTAATTTATTAACATTTTACAATTTTTGTTACATATATGCAATATTAAAAAGGTAGCTCATCACTTACAAACTCATCATCGGTTTGTTTATTAGCTAATCCATTATAGTTAATTGCAACTTTTCCGCTTTTCTCATCCATATACTCACTATAGTTAGAGTGTGCTGGAGTAATGATAGTTTTGATTTCGTTACGTGGTTGATCGCCTTTATCGTTAATGGTGATTTCAGCTACGCATACTAGATTATCTAGATCAGCAAAGCTTTTTATTTTTCTTAACTTTGTTGCTTCTGGTGATTTGTCCGCTGGATGCAATCCATGAGCAGAATCAAGGATAGATTTGATCATGCTTCTACCAATTTCAGCAAATTTCTGTGAATTATCGCTATGAAGCCCAATATTGCCCCAGACTTTCCTATTCTCGTACTTACCGCTTAAGATTACAAATTCACAGGCAAGATATATACTAGTTCCTGCTTTACTTAAGGTTGCATAGCCGTCTTGAAACTCTCCTGCAATGTAATTTCCCTTTTTAATTAAAAGCCGAACTTTTGCTATAGTTTTATGTGGTATTAATTCGTATGACATTTGCTCTTCTGCATCGTTAAAGTTGTTCCATTTACTCATTGTTTTTCCCATATTTTTCTAAAATTAAATCACATATATTAGGTTTAAAAACTCTCATAACTATTTTATTTAAGTTTTCTGACTCGTAATCTTCAAAATAAATAGCACAAATACTTTTAAAATCATCATCTGTTGTATTGTTTTTTAATAATTGTAAAAGATTAATAAGTAATTCTGTGTTTTCTAAATTAAGATTAGCTATGATACTTAAAACACAAGTTTTTGTTTTTTTGTCCAATTCACCAATACCACCTCTAGAGCTTGTGTTTAAAATACTTGTTATCTCTTCTAAATAAAGTTCGTCATGTTTAGCTCTAAAATTACTCATTGTTTTGCTCCGTTAATTCTCTTAATTTTGTTAAATTATCCTTAATCTTTTGTTTTAAATGGTCATAGAACCAACAATATTTACTTTCTAAAGTAAAAGAAAAACCTATAACATCATGATCAGATAACTCATTAATAAGTGGAAAATAGTAATTTCCGTTATTATCATCACTACATAGGAGTTGATAATCTCTCATATCCTGCCTAATCTCTTCTCTTAAATTGCGAATTGACGTGTATTTTCTAGCTTCTAGTTCACTCATTTACTCCTCCCTTATGATTTCCCAGTTGTCTTCAAACGTGTCTAATAAAATTCCAATAATATCTGGTGTTTTAGTATTATTGTCGACAATATGGCATTGTAAGCCGTGTTCTAAAAGTTTTAATTCGTAGCTACCATTGGTTATAGTTTTGCCAGTTTTTAGTCCTTTTTTGTAGGCTTCTTTAAATTCCATTATTTTTCTCCTGTAATGATTTTCTATGATTTTCCAGCCATTCCCTATCCTTAAGGATTTTCTCAGGGGTTAGAACAATTGGCTTTTTGGTATTGTTAGCATATTCACTGCTTGTTCCTTTATAGTTCAGTTCTAGAGTTATTCTAGTTTTAACCACAGCATCTTCAAGGACTGCCATGTTACCAGCTTCTGTTAGCTGATCGATAAAGAACGGCGCAGCTTCGATGATGATTCCCCTTGAGTTTTCAGCAGCTTTTACCAAGGGATTTGTTAGCAGATTGATTAATCTTGTATCAGGAATAGCCGCCTTGAAAGTTTGGAAGCTTTGCCTCTGATAT
>Ga0209605_1003488_pt1 | contig 13749 bp, 17 predicted proteins | sample AD_UKC035_MetaG_FD_184408 | JGI IMG/M metagenome (GOLD analysis project Ga0209605, IMG submission 184408) | Active sludge microbial communities of municipal wastewater-treating anaerobic digesters from USA - AD_UKC035_MetaG (SPAdes) (version 2) | ecosystem: Engineered > Bioreactor > Anaerobic >...
AGCGACTGGTTAGCCGTCCCGTTGTATCGTGTAACACGCATTGAGCCTGAGCTGACGAGTATCATGCTTCTGCCAGAAAACCGACTCCGAAATAACGCCGCCACGTGTCGCGCGTGTCGGGCCGAACGGCCAGTCCGTGTAAAAGAACACTGACTGCACTGGCGATGCGTCGAGCAATGCGCGAACGAGACGACGAAAGCTCTCGCGGAACTCTGGCGCAAGCTCGAAGAACCGTCGCCTCTGCCGGTGACGACTCTCCTGACTTAACACCTCGTAGGCGAAAAAGGCTCCCCGATAACCCGGCTTGGCGCACTGAGGATTGCCGACGTGATACGTGCAACCTCGCAGCAGTGAAAGCTCGCGCTGGAACAAGGGCTGCGTCCGATGCGATACCGGCTCGCGATCTGCAATCAACGCGAAGGGTAAATCGGAAAACTCCAGCGGCTCTGACTGCTCTGTGCATACAAGCTCAATGGATGGCATGTGTGTGATGACGGCTAACGCTCCGGCTCACCGACGCCGGGCCAATGGTGTCCGATTGTCAACTGAGGCGCGATCCCGGCGTTCGGTGCAGCCGGTTTGTTCGGCGATCTTCTTCATCTTGCGAATGATGCGTCCTGCGTGGTGCTGAACGACTCTCCAATCCCATAGAGACGGATCTCGTAACTCTGGATATGTGTCAGCCCATCCCTCTGCCCGCCTCTGGGTGTTTACTGCGACGTGGCACTCGACCGCAGGAGCGCGTCTGAGGTCACCTTGGAACTGGATCAATCCCCAGCCCTGAACGGTGTATCGCCATGTGTGCCCGTCGCATGTCTTTGGATCGAGTGTGATCTTGCGCTCGGCAACGTGCCCCTTGGTATCGGGATAGTGGAGCGCGAAGCCGAGTGACTTCTGACCGTCCGCAAATGCCGCCTCAATGTCAGCGATCAGTTCCGACGGACTCCTGAAGCTGCGAAGGGGCTGACCGTAGCCTGAATAGGCATGGAACACCACAGGCTCGCCTGACTCGAACACGAACGCCGCCAACTCGGTGAAACCTTCGCGGCTCAATGTGGCGGTGGACTGCATACGCTTACGCCGAACGCAAAGGTCAGCGATCGGAGCCAGCCGGCACTGACGCTCGATTCGTCTCAGCGTGAATCGGCTGGCTCCGATTCGCTGCACCGTCTGGTTCGGTGATGTTTGTCTCTTTCTCTTTCCACTTCAAATACTCCAAGACCATATCGTTCGGCTCTTTGCCTGAATAATGAGTGGACTTGCCATTCCGAAGCCAGATCACGCGGAAAGGACGGCCCGTCTCTTTGAACTCCGCCTTCGCAAGCGTCTTCGGATCCGCCTTCCAGTCAATCTCGACGCGCTGCTTCAACTCGTCGATGGTGTCACGCGGTCGGAACTCCGCAATCCAAGTGCCGTCGCGGTTGGTCGAAGTGGTGCCTTTGTATGCCTGATCGCTGGTCGTCTGAAGCTCGTCCCAACTGCGGGGCCAGGAACCGCCGTGCTTCTCCATGTGCTCGATCACGAGATCGGCAGTCCACCAGACGGCGTAGGCGTCCCTGGGAACCTGCAATACCTGGTAGCCAAACCAGACCACGAAGCCAGCCCCAGCGAGCAGGGCCGCAACCACGATGAGGATGATGTTGCGCTTGCGGCGTGTCACGAGCGGCGAGGTTTCACCGAACGATTCAGCTCACCGATGGCGGCCCCTCAGGGACTCCCGAATTGCCTAGCTGCGTGGCGGGGCCGCCATTCGGTGGAGCGCATGGTTCGGCAATCTCGGGGTTTCGATTAAAATACGCGACGAAGTAGAGATGCTCCGTCGGGTCAGACATTGTCCCGCGCTCGATAGCCTCGGTGAGGTGCTTCCACTGACGCGCCTCAGCTTGAAAGTCCGTCTGCTCGACGACTTGCGTGAATGCGCTAAGAACCTCCGAGTTCGCTCGGCCAACGTAAGTGTCCCAATCCTCACCCTGCCGTCGGGGTGCAGAATCGGCATTCAGCCAATACATCTCGGCGGTGCCGATTGGTCCTCGGAACTGAAACTGCCCGCCGACACATGCCAACCTGTGGAATGATGCCCGCTTTAAGACGGCAGGGAAATCGGCCAGTCGCCATGCCTCCTCGTTGGATTCCCGATTTGCAGTAGCGAGCATGTCCTCTGGCAGCGTCATGATGTTGCCGAACGTTGATTATACGACGGCTGGTTCGTATATTGAATACAAGGAGGTTCGTATATGACTGCCACCGAAGCGATCACCAAACTGCGGGAAGTCATTCGCCGGCAACACAAAGCGCTCGCCACCGAGGCCAGCTACGTTCATTGCCTGCGGCGCTACATCACCGCCCTCGCTGACATGCCCCGCACTCTCACCAGCGAGCAGCACGTCGAATGGTCCCTGGTCGCCTTGGCGCAGCGCCATGATGTCGCCGCCAGCACCCAGAACCAAGCCTTCAACGCCATCGCCTTCTTCTACAAGGACGTGCTGGGCACCCCCTTGCAGAACGTGGACGCGCTTCGCGCCACACGGCCGGCTCACCTGCGTCATGCCCCGACCATGGCCGAAACCCGCGCCCTGCTGCAAGCCTGTGTTCTGAGCCTAAGCCGCCGGGATTTCCCACACGTACCCGCCGGCGTAGCGCTTGATGTGGCCCGTGGTGACGTTCAGGATGAGGTAACCCGTTGGGATGGTGCCGCTGGCCGGATCGGCGGGGACCGCCGCCGGCTTGATCTGGATCCACGTCCCGGGCGTCCCGGCCCCGGTGCAGCGCCACTCTCCGCCCAGCGCATCGCGCCAGAACTCGGCTGGCGAGGCGCGCGTCAGACCAAGTCGAGTCCTCAGGTCCGTGAAGAGCCCGGTGTCCCTCCCCACCGCCCGTCCTGCGCCTCGCCACTGTAGAGTCCTCGCCGGAAGGAGGGGAGGGATGGAACAGGAGGGACCGAAGCTCGAGACGTCACCACGCCTTCCATGAGGCGAGGACTCTGGGCGGACGTCCCCGCTGTCGGCGGGCCGATGATGGTGGTTGGGCTGCCGTTCTGGTAGCTGGCTAGGCGCAGGCCGATCTCCTCGGCGAGGATAGCGAAGTTGTCGGCGGTCACTTCGCGGAACAGGGCGGCGTTGCTGACGTCGGCGAGGCGGGAGTGTGAAGGGATCGTGGACATGATGGGGGTCCTTTCAAGGGCTGGGGCGGAGGGACTGGATGAGCCGGGTCAGGGCGTCGACGGTTTCGGCGACGTTGGTGGCTCCGTGTTGTCCGAGCCCGGATACTCCACGAGCTTCGCGAGGCATCGGTATCCGGGCTGTGGCAAAACCGCGCCGGGACAGGAAGCGGCAAGGACCCTCTCGCTTCATGAAGAAGGCTTCCTTCCCAGGGCTACGTAGTGGGATTCCTCTCTTTCCCCGTGTTTGTCTTTGGCGCGGTTTTGCTCTTCTGGCCCGCATCCATTCTCAACTTGGGTGCCCAAGCTGGCAGCCACCCGGAATGGGGAATCGATGCGGGCCAGGCCCAGAGTTCGAGCACGCAGGCGTCGGCGCGGCAATCGAGGTCCACCTCGGGATCGCTGCCGGCGCGGGCTTCGCTGGTCAGGGTCCAGTCGAGAACCACGTTCTGGCCGCTCGCGTAGGTCGGGTGCGCGCCGTCGCCGTTGGCGGTCAGGTTGGCCGGCCCGAGCGGCCGCAGGGAGCGGCGCTGGATCGAGTGCGTGATCTTGGCGACGTCCGCGAGACTGATCTCGCGATGGAGCAGCTGGGGCTGGACCTTCAGACCGACGGACACCGCATCCTTGGGCGGGGACCACTCTAAGAGCGGCAACTCGCCGAGTTGCACGCACCAACACTCGGCCCCGACGTCCTGCTGTCCTCGCGTGGTGCCGAGCTGCGAGCGCAGGACGTTGACCGTGTACCGGCCTGCGCTCACCAGGGTTGGTTCCCAGCCAAGCAGGATTTCATCCCCGATGAAACAGGCAATGGGGTCGCATCTAAATAGTTGACATATGGGGTGGTGAGAGGGTGTTGTGTGGGCCTAGGGCGAGGGCGTCACGGGCTGAGGCTGTACGCGCGTGGGGGCCTGTGACGAGTGGTGGGCGCTGAGGCGAAGCGTTGCTCCCGGTCGACGTGGATCGGCGCAGGGTTCCGGGTTCGGTGTCCGAATCGTCGGTGCGCAGGTGCCGCCTGGCGGCGTTCGGCATGAAATGTCAACTCTTTAGATGCGACCCCATTGGCCACTGTGCCGGCGGCATGTGTTGCCCGCATTGCATTTTCATCAGTGGGAAGGCATGCGGTCCTTCCGATCGAGGGCGTACTCGAGCAACCAGAGCGCGCCGACGAACCCGGCCAGCATCGCTACAACCAGCACCTTGGTCGGCCAGTCAGCGCCCGGATACGTCGATGCCGGCGACTCCAGGGCGTCGGGAAAGCGTGGTGGGGACTTCGGCAAGGGCGGGTCGAAGTGACGTGCGAGTGGCGGTGGAGTGTCGGGGTTTTCGAACGGAGGCAGGCCCAGCGTGTATTCGATGGGTGGCGGGTTGTGGGCATAGTAATCCAGAATGCGGCCCAATCCGCCAAACGCGCCGGCCAGGACCATGCAACCCACCACGACGAGGATCAGAGCCAGGAAAGTGTCGCGAACCGAAGTCCGCCTGGCGCGTGTCGGTTTCTTTGGGCGCAATTCCGGCCGGGGAACCAGCACCAAGCGGAGCGATCGCAACGGGTGGTGACAGGCCGTGCATACGTCAAGGCCGCGGAAGGTGAGGTGCCCGCAGGTCCCGCAGACAACGTAAAGGGCCTGCCCGCAATGAGGGCACGTCTCGGTTTGTGTGTCGACGGGAAGCAGGCATTTCGGGCAGAGGGCTTCAGAGTGAGCAGGGGACCGCTCTGAGGCCTCCGAGCATTGTGAGCAGGCATCGTCGTTCATGCAGAACGCCCTCGACGGCTGACCTTTTGCTCGGAGTTGAGAATTGTCAAGCGGCACCGGCGCAGCCGGGACGGACAATCATGATCACTTGGTGATGCGGCGGCTTCGGGTCCTGGAGGGCTAGCGGTGGAGTTCGTGGCGGGTGTATGGGGGTGCGGAGCGGGGGCCGGGGTGGCTGACGACGGATGTGGTGGGCAGCGCGTGCGGGGGGGCGTTGGGAAGAGCGGGCCAGGGCGTTACGGGGATGGAGGGATTGAAGTACGGGACCGCGGCGCAGGGAGTACGGCGGTTCCGGCGATGAAAGTGTTCACGGCTTCCTGACCTCAAGGTCTTTGAATCGAATGCGCAACGTGCCGCCGGGGTGGATCTGAAGCCCAATACGCCCTTTCATGCCGACGTTCCTGGCCCGGTGCGTCTCGTCGTCCAACCGTCCCGCCCCGTCGTAGTCGGCGATGGTGACGCCATTGACCACGGTGGTGATCCGGGTCTTTCGGCAGGTGATCTGGACGTCGTTCCATGCGTCCCGATCGCCTGCATGCTGCCAGGTTGATCCCGGGGGAGCGTGCTCCGGCCTGGCATTGGCCGGCGGCCCCACGTCGGGCCACAACCAAACCTGAACACCCCTGGTCTCGTCGTAGATGAACCCATTACGCCACGGGCCAGGCGGGTTGATGTCCACCTGCGGACCATCGAGCCACCCTGCGTCGTCGTCGTACCGGCTGCGGACCTGGATCCCGCTGTTTCCGGTGGATGCACTGTCCGTCTGGACCTTGAGCCGGAGGGTGAAGTCCTCATACTCTCTTTGTGTCAGGAGCCAGATGTAGTGGTGTTTGCTGCCGGGCGGGGTTTCGGCCGTGATCGCCCCGTCCACCACCTGCCAGTATCCCGCCTTGTCCCGGTCAGTTGGCCGGCACTTGACGGTCCACCCTTCCAGGTTGATGCCGTTGAACAGACGGGTCCATCCCGCCCCGGCGTCCACCGTCGTGTGGGATACGGCCACGACGCCCACGCGGTAATAGCCCCCGGCATCGCGCGCCGACTCCTGAAGCGCGAACTCCACCGGTCGCTCCTTCGCAGCGGCGGCATCAAAGAGGCCGATGGCCAACGGATAGTGGCCCGGCTGGAGGCCGGCTGGCAAAGGCAGGTCGAACCGGACGACAATCGGCTGGCCCGGCAGCCACGATTTCCCGGCCCTGCCCGCAACGTGCACCCAGTTTGTGTCCCCGCTGGAAAGCTTCACCCGCAGCTCATAGGGCGCGTAGGGCGGTGCAACTCCGCGGTTCTCGAGCGTCAGCGCCATGGGCACAGTGGCGCCGGTCACCACCGGGTCCGGCAGCTCGAGGGACTTCGGAAAGAGCCAATACCCGGACTTGTTCAGCAGTTCCCTCGTCAGCTCAGGATTGTCGGCCAGCCACTCGCGCGCGTCCCCGTGGTAGCCGATGTAGGTCGCGTGCAACAGTCCAAGCGCCCCGCGGCAATAGTCCGGGCCCTTCTTTCCCTTGCCGAACCTGGCCACGCCGGAGTCTGGGCGGCCGTCCCAGTTGCCCGGCTTCTTGACGGAACCGTAGTGTTCCAGCTCGAACACGGTCGGGGTCTGCAGATAAGCCTCCGCAAAGAACTCCGGGCTGCGGACGGTGAAGGTGTCGCTCGTGCCCTGCAAATAGCCGTTCACCAGAATGCTGTCGTCGCGATAGCTGATGCCGTTAGCCAGGAGGTAGTGGTGCAGCGCCGCGCGCTCGGCAGGGTCGTTCAGGGCGTGGACATAATCATCGGAAACGACCAGCCGGGCGCGTTTGAAATGCTTGAGGTGAAGGTCCACGTGCTCTTTCCGCACGGCGAAGGACAGGTCCTTTCGGCTGCCGGCCCAGCAGTGGCCCTCGCCCCAGTCACCGATGCTGCCGATGTCCACGTAGCGCAGCCAGGGCTTCGCGTCATAGCGTGCCGCGAAGGCGGCGAGAAACTGGTCGAGCTTGGCCAGGAAGATGGGATCGCCGAACTCGGGTTCCCACGGTCCCTCCGGCCCCACGGCCTGACCCATGCGGTAATGGCCGCCTCGGGCGCCGGCTTCCATGACCCAGCGGGGCGTGGCGAACTGCTGTTCCACCCGGTCGGTGCTGGTTTCCTTGCAGCTGATGCGGAACGCGATGCCCAACCCGTGCGCGGTCCACTTCTCGATGAGGCGATCGAGGATCTCCCAATCGAACTGGCCTTCCTTCGGTTCCAGGTAGGCCCACGCCAGCCGGATGTAGAGATGATCCATGCCCGGGAACGCCAGCAGGTCCTCGTCGCGGGCGATTTGGTACTTGTTGGGGTGGTTGTCCGGAAAGTGGTGGTACCACCCCTTGTGCGGATTCACGAGGACGCGCGCGGGATCGTGGAGCGGGGTGAGATCCCAGACCATGCGATTCGGGGCCGGCGATCCGGCCGCCGGCGACGCGACGCTCGTTGCCAGCAGGACAGCAACACGGAACCGTTTCCAGTAGGAGTTCATGGCGGGTTGGGTGGCGATGCGGCCGCTTGATTGGACGTGGGTTCGAGCTTGCGGACGACCTCCTTCAGCGCGGCAGGCCCGCCCCATGCTTGGCGAGCCACGCCTGCAGCGGATGATCCGGTATGAGAGGTTCGACGAACTGTAACGGGGCGTTGCCCAGGTCCCGATGGGTGAGGCGAATAGTGCCGTTATTGACGACTTCTCTGTAGAGGACCGGAAACCCAAGGGTGTCCCGCCCTACGGTCAATGCCATTTCGGTGTCAGGCACGGCGATGGCGAGATGATCGAGTCCGCGGAATCCAGGCACCAAAGTGGCGGGGACTTCATGTCCCGAGTTGGATGGGGCGTCGGCGCTCATGAATTCGTGGTCGATAGTGGTTGGTTCTCCGAAGCAGCCGTTGGTCTGCGCTCCGGTGGGGTGAGCTGACTGCGGGTCAGAATCACCTGGCAGCGCACCTCGCCTTCCGGATCCACGATGCGGATGGTGGCGGTTGGATCGGCGACGGTGGTGTCGAAGGTGCATTCGCCGAACAGGGCCTGCTTCGTGAGGCCGAAGGGCTGCATCGACGGTTGGGCTCCTATCGCTGCCGGTCCCGCGTGGGCGCCCAGGCTGCCTAGTTCGAATTCCCAGAACGCGAAGCCCGACGGACGCGGAATCCGCAGGATGCGCGCGCCGTGCCGGTCGCCGGACAGCAGCAGCACGCCGCCGAGGCGGCGGTCCTCGATGAGCGACAGGATGCGCTCGCGACCCGGCGAATCCCACACGCCCCAGGAGTCCTTGCCCGCCGAAATGTCGTCGCTCCACATGGTGCCACTGGTCAGGATGACGAAGGGTCCCCTGCAGGTGGCCAGTTGATCGGCCAACCACCGCATCTGTGCGGCGCCCAAAAAGCCATCGTCTTATCCGGGCTTGGTCCGGAAGTAGCGTGTGTCTAGCATGATCAGGTCGCACGGACTGAGCCGCGTCCGGAAGAAGATCCCCTGGCCGCGGTCTTCAAAGCCATAGGACGGATTGTTCCACGACTGGGTCCAAACCCTGCGTACCGCCGTTCGGTCGGCCTCGGTGAACCGGGACGGGATGCCGGACTGGTCATTGTTGAGGTAATCGTGGTCGTCCCAGGTCGCATAGACGGCGGTGGTGGCCACCAGTTCCCGCCAGGCGGGAGAGAGGTCCCGCAGCAGGTAATCCGAGCAGTGCAGCCCCACCCGGTTGTCGCGGTCGTCCAGGGCGTTGTCGCCCAACAGGAGCACCGCGGAATTCCCGCGGATCCGGATGCGGTCCAGCAAGGGGCGGTTCCACAAGCCCGTCTTGTGGAAGTCCGCTCCGAAGGCAAGGGTCATTCGGGTGGCTGCGCCCGGCGCGGGTGCGGTAACGATGGCTGCACCCGCTGGCATGGGAACGGGATGACCATCGACCAGCACGCGATACGGATGACGGGTGTCCGGCTGGAGCCCGTGGACCCGCACCACGGCGGTGAGATCGCTCTCGATCGTGCTGGGCACGGGGCCGAAGGGGCGTTCCTGGCCTGCCACCGAGACCAGCACCATCACTTGGGCTGGCTTCACTGTCCTGACCCAGACCCGGGCGCTGGAGGCGGAATCGTGCACGGCCTGCCGCGACACATCCACACGGAGGCCGTCTACGGGCAAAGCGGCGATGCGGCAGGTCTTCGCGTCTGCGGCTGCGCTGGGTTGGCACATCAGCCCGCATCATGCCGGAATAGCGGCTCACTGTCCATGCGGGATGGCGTATCGAGTAGGCGTGATTGCGGCAGTTCTGAAACTGCCGCGTCCTTCCTTTTCATGCCTCAAAGGAAACGCCTGCCTGTCGTCGCACTCCTGGTGGAGACCTCCAATGCCTTCAGCCGTGAACTCCTGCACGGCGTGCGGGACTGGATGCGTGCCCACGCGGGCTCGACCTTGGTGCCGGTCATCAAGAGCCAAGGAATGGTCACCTTCCCGAAGGAGTGGCCGCTCATGCCCACGCGCGTGAGGTCCAGGCGGCGGGCCAGCGGAGGGTTCGTGGTACGCTCCCAGCGCTCGAGCTGGTCGAGCACGGCGGTAACGTCCTTGACGCGAAGCAGGAAGTTCGCACCTGAGGATGCGTCGCGCATGGCGCGGTTGCGCTCGCGCAGCGGCTGGTTCTTCCACACGCCGTCGTCGCTTCCGGGGTGCTGGAGGAAGACGGCGACATAGCCGCGCGCGGCCCAGCGCCGTCCAAGATAGCCGGAGGCCTGCCGGTTGCCGCCGAGTCCGTGGCTGAACAAGACGACAGGCGCGGCCTTCGGGTCGGCGGGCAGAAAGACCCGAATTGGTAAGTCGCGGTGGCGATGGGTGTCTGTGACGGTCAAATCGGGCGGTGCGGGCGGTTCTGGCGCCCTGGTGATCGGAGCGGGCTGCGCAGGCGTGACGGGCCGCGGATCGCTGCCTTGGCTGGCCGCGCGACGCTTCGCGCACAAGGCCGTGGCCTGCTCCAGCGTCACTTCTCCGCCCCGGTTGGTATCCCACGGATCGAACATCAGTCACTTCGCCGCCTCCGCGAGCGTCACGTCACCGTTGTTGTCGTGTTGGCTGAATCGCTCGGCAAGGTCGCTGCCGACACGGGATTGTGGCAGGGATTGCTGGGCCGCGAGCGATCCAGCCCCAAGAACCATCGCCCCCAGAAAGACCCGGCGCAGACGCAGTCGATGCTCGTTCATGCCCATATTACGTCGCGCGGCGGCGATTCGTTACCGAGAGCCTCTCCGGGGGGGATGGTGTCGGCTGAGGAGTCTTGCTTGGCCCGACCGAAACGGGGTAGATTAAGCCCATGAAGCTACTGCTTGACAATCTGCCGCCATCGCTCCGCGCCCAACGGGAGACGCTCGCCCGTTGCCTGGAGGTGATGGAGACAGTCGCCCATTCTCGCGGCAGCTTCACCGCTGGTCCAGGGTCTCGACCAGGTCTATTTCGCAGTTCGCTATCCTGGCTTCGACTTTGACGACCCGGATTGGCCAGGCTTGCGGCAACAGGTCGAGGCCGTCGGCAGGCTACTCGACCTCGTGAAGGCGCGGATCGGCCCACCGCCAGCGACGAGCGCGAACGGGTAGAACCTGGTGGCCGTGGAACGGCCGGGTGGCGGTTGGCAAACATCAGCGCCAGAGAAACCAATGAGAAACCAATGGGGTCGCATCTAAATAGTTGACCTATGGAGTGGTGCGAGGGTGCTGGTGTGGACGTGGGGCGAGGGCGTAGCGGATCGAGGCAGCGCGCGCGTGGTAGCCTGTGATGCGTCGCGGGCGCCGAGGAGACGTGTTCCTCCTGGACGACGTGGATCGGCGCAGGGTTCCGGGTTCGGTGTCCGAATCGCCGGAGCGCGGGTGCCGCTTGTTGGTGTTCAGGCATGGAATGTCAGCTCTTGAGATGCGACCCGAATGGCAATGGCGCTTGTGGCTGGCAGAGGTCAGGCGGAGCCTGGCGGGGCGGGTTGGCCTGTTGCCATGGCTCCCTTTTTCCCGGGACGAACTCGAGGCTGGCGGATGGTCTGCGGAGGAGGTAGAAGAGCCTCTGTTCCGTGGTGCGTATCCGGCGGTTCACGATCGCGGGGTGGAACCGAGCCTGTGGTATGCCAACGACGTCAGCACCTATGTCGAGCGGGACGTTCGTCGAATGATCAACGTGCGCGATCTGTCGAGTTTCCAGCGGTTCCTGCGGATGGGCGCGGGTGGGGCTAGAGTCCTCGACTTGTGGAATGTGTGGTCAACAGGTCAAGTTTGGCCCCTGCCGTTCCAGGCCTCCCCACCTTCCGTCGAGGACTCTACATTAGCGAGGCACGGAAAAGAGGATGGGCGAGCACAGCAGGCTCTTCATGTGCCTGGGGACTCGACTGGGTCTGAGGGATGCCTCGCTAGCCAATGGTTTGGTCTCTCGTCGCTGTCGGCATCGTTGTGGGGCGCGGGATGAGACCCATGTTGGAGCGTGCGACAGGGCGGGGATTGGGGTGGGTGGCGGCGCAAGTGCTGCTGATGGCGGCGGTGGCGGTGCTGGGGCCCTCGAGTGTGGGCGGGTGGCGGGGGTGGGTGACGGCGGGGTTAGCGGTGGCGCTGGTGGCAGTGGGGGCGTATTTGGGGATCGCCGGCGTGCTGGCGCTCGGCCCGCATCGCACGATTTTCCCGCAGCCTCTTGCGGGATCGAAGCTGGTGCAGGACGGCGTCTATGGTTGTGTCCGGCATCCGCTCTACACGAGTGTGGGGTGTCTTGCACTGGGGTGGGGTTTGTGGTGGGGCAGCGGTCCTGCCTTGGCCGCGACGGCGGTCCTGATCGCGTTTCTGGGGTGCAAGTCAGCTCGGGAGGAGGTGTGGCTGCGGGAGCGGTTTCCGGAGTACGACGCCTACGCGCGGCGGGTCAAACGGCTGATACCGTGGGTCTACTAAGTCGCCCCGGGGCTGCATCGATGGCTTGACGGCGCTGCGGGAAACCCGTAGCGAAACCGGTGTGCAAACCTCCGACGCCCGACCCGAAGCCACCCGATCCTCGACGAGTCCCAGTCGGCGCGAGTTCTTGAAGTCCGTGGGGACGGTCACCGCGGCGTCCGCTCTCGCGTCGGTGGCGCTGCCGCACGTGCATGCTGCGGGGAGCGATGTGCTTCAAGTGGCCTTGATCGGCTGTGGCGGGCGGGGGACGGGTGCGGCGGCCAATGCGCTGGCCACGCGCAAGGGCCGGCTCGAGCTGGTGGCGATGGCCGACGTCTTTGCTGAACGCCTGGGTCGAAGCTACGAGACCCTGCGGACGGCCAGCGCTCCCCGGACGCAGGGCACGGCGGACAGCTGGATAGCCCGGATCGATCCCGCCCAGGTGAACGTGCCGCCGGACCGGCGGTTCCTGGGTTTCGACGCCTATCGGAAGGCGATGGACTGCTTGAAGCCGGGTGGCCTTGTGATTCTCACCACCCCGGTGGCGTTTCGGTGGCCGCACTTCACGTATGCCATCGCCAAGGGCCTGCATGTGTTCATGGAGAAACCGATCACGGTCGACGGCCCGACGACCCGGAAGATGCTGGCGCTGGCCGAGGCGGCGTCGGCGAAGCGCCTCAAGGTGGGTGTTGGCCTGATGTGCCGCCACTGCGAAGCGCGCCGGGAGCTGTACGCGCGGATTCGCGCGGGCGAGATTGGCGAGATCACGATGCTGCGGACGTACCGGCAGGTGGCGCCCGCGGGGTTCGTTGGGCCCCGGCCGGGCTCGATGAGCGAACTGCTGTACCAGGTGAAGGGGTACCTCGGCTTCTTCTGGTCCAGCGGCGGCGTGTTCCACGACTATGTGGCGCACAACGTTGACGAATGCTGCTGGATGAAGGACGCGTGGCCGGTCAGCGCCCAGGGTCAGGGCGGACGGGTCTACCGCGGAGATGCCGTCGACCAGAACTTCGACAACTACGCGATCGAGTACACGTTTGCGGACGGCACGAAGCTCTTCCTGAACTCGCGTTACATGGCCGGTTGCCGCGAGGAGTTCGCCAGCTACGCAACCGGCACGCGCGGTTCGGCGGTGATTTCGACCTTTGTGCACACGCCGGCCAAGTGCCGGTTGTTCAAGTCTCATCGTCTGACCCGCGATCAAATGGTCTGGGAGTTTCCGCAGCCCGAGCCCGATCCGTACCAGCTCGAATGGGATCACCTGGTCGAGGCGATCCTGCAGGACCAGCCGTACAACGAGGTGCCCCGCAGCGCGCAGGGCAGCCTTGTCGTGGCCATGGGCCGGAAAGCCGTGCACACCGGCCAGGTTGTGACCTACGACGACATGCTCGCGGGCGACGAGGAGTTCGCTCCCGGGGTCGACCGGTTGACGATGGACTCGCCGGCGCCGTTGCTAGCCGATGCCAACGGACGGTATCCGCAGCCCGAGCCCGGGGTGAAGAAGACACGGGAGTATTGATGGGCTGGGAGGGCGGCAGCCCCCTCTGTCGCTCTCGATGCTGCGGGTCGCCGCCTTCGCCGAGGCTGCGGCGCCCCCCGGAGGACGACCCGCGGCCTGGGAGGATTGCTGCCGTCATTCGTGCGCCTGGCCGGCGGCCTCGGCGCGAAGGCGCTGCTGTTCCGCGGCCTTGGCGAACGGGAAATAGACGGCCATGGCGATGAGGATCGAGAGCGCGCCCCAGACGGCGGCTTTCCAATCGCCGCCCGAGACCAGGTAATGTCCGATGATGGGCGGCGTGGTCCACGGCACGTTGACGAAGGGCCGGTGGATGATGTTCCAGTCCATCAGCAGGTAGGTGCCCGTGGTGAGGATCAGCGCGTTGAGGATGTAGGGCACCATGAAGACCGGGTTGAGGACGATCGGGAAGCCGAAGAAGATCGGTTCATTGATGCCGA
>Ga0209605_1003492_pt1 | contig 13739 bp, 12 predicted proteins | sample AD_UKC035_MetaG_FD_184408 | JGI IMG/M metagenome (GOLD analysis project Ga0209605, IMG submission 184408) | Active sludge microbial communities of municipal wastewater-treating anaerobic digesters from USA - AD_UKC035_MetaG (SPAdes) (version 2) | ecosystem: Engineered > Bioreactor > Anaerobic >...
CAAAAACCCTTGAGGGGGGTGCGGTGCAACAGCTCGCAAATGTTGCAACGATGCCGGGAATTGTGAAAAATTCCCTTGCCATGCCGGATATCCACTGGGGGTACGGTTTTCCTATCGGTGGTGTTGCTGCGTTTTCAATTGGAGAGGGGGTCATCTCCCCCGGGGGTGTTGGATTCGATATCAATTGCGGCGTCAGGATTCTCGCCATTCCGCTCCATGAAAAGGATCTGGTGAAGAAACGCGAACTGATAGAACGTCTTTTCAACGCGGTCCCGACCGGAGTGGGAGCAAAAAGCACCCTGCGGCTCTCTCATAAAGAGCTTGAGGGGATGCTCACCCGAGGAGCGAAATGGGCAGTCGATCAGGGTTTTGGGATGGAGAGCGATCTGGTCCACTGCGAGGAGCAGGGAGCCATGGCTGGTGCCGATCCAAGTGCCGTTTCTGCAAAGGCCCGCCAGCGTGGCATGCCCCAGAGCGGGACCCTTGGGGCCGGAAATCATTTCCTGGAAATCCAGGCTGTCCGGGAGATTTTTCATGAAGGGGCGGCTGGTGCATACGGGCTTTCTCCCGGCCATATTTGTATCATGATCCATTGTGGTTCACGGGGGCTGGGACACCAGGTCTGTACTGAACATCTGAAGGTTCTGGAAGGGGCAACAAAAAAATATGGAATTGTCCTCCCTGACCGGCAGCTTGCCTGTGCGCCTATTACCTCTCCGGAAGGAAGGGCGTATTTTGGTGCCATGGCATCCGCATCGAACTACGCATGGGCGAACCGGCAGGTGATAATGCACATGGTGCGAAAGGTATTCTCCGGGATGTTTGATATCCAGTACGAGGAGATGAATCTTGTCTATGATGTCGCCCACAACGTCGCCAAACTAGAGGAGCATGTTGTCGATGGCCGGCAGATGAAGCTTTGTGTGCATAGAAAGGGTGCAACCCGTGCATTCGGCCCCGGATGTGCTGACCTGCCCGGGGAATATGCCCCCTGGGGGCAGCCGGTCATTATCCCCGGGAGCATGGGAACCTCCTCATACCTCCTTCACGGGACAAAGGAAGCGATGGTGAAAACGTTCGGGTCAACCTGCCATGGATCGGGGAGGATCATGAGTCGCACAAAGGCCAAGAAAGCGCTCTCAGGAAGAGAAGTGAGAGAATCTCTTGCGGCTGAAGGGATCATTATCCGTGCCCCGCATGATGGCGCTATTGCCGATGAAGCGCCGGAGGTCTATAAGCCAAGTGATGAAGTGGTCAGGATCGTTGATTCGGCCGGGATTTCACGCATGGTAGCGAGATTTGTTCCGCTGGGAGTGATCAAAGGGTGATATCCAGTGCAGGACTCCTGTGGGATTCAAAGCTGCTCTTCTCCCGCTACATTGAGGAGAGCGGGGTGCCGTGCGAGCTTGTCACCCCTCACATGGTAGCTGCGCCTTTCTTCAGGGGACGGTTTGTCACCCTGATCATCCCTACCGGTTTTGCAAATCCGGGATATTCGTGCCTCCTCCCGGCACTGAAAGCTTCATCGTCGCGAATCCGGCGGTTCGTCTCTCTTGGCGGGCATCTGCTCGTCTTTGGCGCATCATCTGAACGCGAAGATGCATATGACTGGCTCCCGCAACAGATCCGATATCACCATAATTATGGGTGCCGGCATCTTGAGATTGATACCAGCCACTATGCCTCTTCGCTTCTTGAGGGATATGATACCCGTGCGGTCGAATGTGATGGATATTTTACCGAATACGAAGGACGCATTGTTGCGTCTTCGTGCGGAAATCCTGTAATGATAGTACAAAACATTGGGAGGGGCGAGATTGTGGTCACCACGGTGCATGAATATCCTTCAAAGGTCTTTCTGAAAACATTCTGTTCAGCACCGGAGGAAACATTATTTTGACTGGAAGCATGGATTCTATGAAAGAGGTACCGATGAACCGTTTCATCATCTCAATTGGGTCCACTGCAGATGACCTTATCCCTGTAGGAATGGCATTGCATGAAATGCTCAATCGCCTTCCGATTACTGCACGATCAAAGCAAAAGCCTGGAGTCCGAATTGAGTCGGGAACCATCGTGGACAGGGAGTATACAGGGCCAGTGCTCGAACAGGTTCTGGAAGAGAATAAAGTGTTAAAAGTAACCCCGAAGTCTGGCGCGTATAAGGGCGTTCCCGTTGTGGTTAGTCCAATCCGTGACAGCGACGGGCATGCCATCGCCGCTATCGGGGTCGTTGATATAACGGGCATATTTGACCTTGCAACCCTTATGGAGCACCAGGCATTCATCCTCGAGCAGGTATGCGGGAAGGATCCCTGCCCTCTTCCTTCCGAACAGATCAATGCAAAAAGGTAATGAGAATGTACGACGCGGCATTCAAAGTCCTTGAAGTTCTTGAGGGAGCAGAAGGTCCTGTCTCCGGAGAATATATCAGCAGTAAGCTGGGGATATCGCGATCAGCCGTCTGGAAACACGTCAAAGAGCTGATCAGCATGGGATATGAGATCTCTGCCTCACAAAAAGAAGGATACCGCCTCACCAAGAAAAGCAACCGACTTCTCCCGTATGAGGTCCATAAGAAACTCAGGACCAGCTTTATTGGGAAAAAAATGCGCTACTTCGAAAATACTCCTTCAACTATCTGGGTGGGAAAGCAGCTTGCGAGCGAAGGGGATGCCGGGCTTCTTCATGGCATGGTTATTATAGCCGAAGAGCAGACGGGAGGGATTGGAAGACTCGGACGGTCCTGGGTATCGCCAATCGGGGGCGTCTGGATCACCATAGTACTCAAACCCCGCATTCCCATTGATCGTGTTTTCATGGTTACGATGGCGGCATCGGTTGCCGTCGCTCGTGCAATCAGGAAAGAATATGATCTCGGCGCGCTGATCAAGTGGCCGAACGATATCTATATCGGTGATAAAAAGGTGGCAGGTCTCCTTCTCGAACTCTTTGCCGAAGCAGATGATATCCACTACTGTCTGCTCGGGATAGGGGTAGATGTCAATATCTCTCCCCAGGATCTCGAGGGGGTAAAAAGCGCGGTCACCTCGATCTCGGCCGAGATGGGTCATGATGTTGACAGGGCATCGTTTCTTGCACGGATGCTCCGCGAATTCGAGAGCCGTTATCTCCTTATCGAAGCGGGGGAGTATGAAGCAGTTACCCGGGAATGGAAATCCCTCTCATGTACTCTGGAGCACCGTGTACGGATCAATACCATGAAAGCGACTTTTGAGGGAGAAGCAATTGATATTGATGAGTTTGGAGCGCTCCTCATCAGGAAAGATAATGGTAAGATCGAGAGGGTGATTGGCGGGGACTGTATCCAGCGGTAATACTTTATCGTCAACATGAAAAAAATATAGGGTTGACGATGTTCCAGGGACCGGAGCGGGCGCTCCTTCTCACCCAGACCGCTGCATTCACCGGGCTTATTGCATTAGGATCCTGGATATCAGTCCCATTTGTTCCCGTTCCTTTCACTTTACAGACACTGTTCGTTCTCCTCTCCGGGGCTGTCATGAAGCGCTATGCACTTCTGCCCAACGGATTATACGTCCTGATGGGCCTTTTCGGCATCCCTGTTTTTCACAATGGCGGTGCAGGACTGGGGATCCTGCTTGGGCCCACAGGAGGGTATATCCTTGGCTTCATTCCTGGTGCATGCATCACAGGAATTTTTTTCGAACGTCGGGAACGATTTTCAAGGTTCCTAGGAATACTGCTCGGAGATGGGTGCATTTTTCTTTGTGGAATCGCATGGCTGATTCTCTCCACCGGGCTCTCTCCCTCTATCGCATTTCTTGTCGGAGTGCTCCCTTTCATCCCAGGTGACGTAGTGAAAGGATATGCTGTCTGGGTTATCGGAGAGCGCCTGGATAGGCTGCATACAATGAAGAGAGAAGAGGTGCCTGGCACATGATCGTTGTCCGGAACTTAACCTTTCGAAGGCTCTCCATCCCGGAACTAACGATACCCCCCGGGTGCGTCTCACTGATTGGTCCGAACGGCAGCGGGAAGACAACGTTTCTCCGGGTTCTTTCGGGTCTCCTAAAACCCTCAGAAGGGGCTGTCCTTATCCATGATATGCCCCCCTGGGAATGCCGTATTGGTTTTGTCAATGAGTATCCTGATAAAAATGTGCTTTTTTCCCGGGTTTCGGAAGAGCTGGCATCAGCGCTGCGATTTTCTCATCTCCCGTGTGAAGAGATTACCCGGAAAGTGGACCTGACTATTGAGCGTGCAGGGCTCTCCCGCCTCGCTGATCGGCGCATCCATACCCTCTCAGGAGGGGAGAAGGTGCTGGTAGCACTTCTCTCGGCTACCATCCATTCACCGGAAGTGCTCCTGCTGGACGAGTTTGATTCACACCTCGATGAGCATACAGTTGATGCCGCAGAACAGGTCATCAGCAGTTCTGGAGCAGGATACGTAATACGATGTACCCAGAATATGGACATTGCGTCCCGGTCTGAGACATTGATCGCCCTTTTTAATGGCCGGATCCGTTCAATTGGCGCTCCTTATGAAGTATTTTCCACGCTTTCCGGGACCTGTTATGTCCCATTTGCATGGAGGTCTCGGGTTGAAACTGGTCCTTGACAGGATCACCAGGAAGCGGGGATCTTGGTCCTGCGCCGCTGATGGTATCCTGCTTCCTGGGATTCACCTGATAACTGGGAGGGTTGGATCGGGGAAAACGACCCTCGCCGAGCTTATCTGCGGGATTCTTGAACCAACATCGGGAGAGGTAGTCTTTGATGGGATCTCATCCTGGATGCTCTGCCAGCAGTTTCCTGAATACAATATCGTCGGATCGACACTCGAAAAAGAGGCTGAATCATATGGCGTTGTTCCCGAACAAGCGCTTGACAGAGCCGGTTTAGCTGGAAGGGGTGGGGAAGATCCCTTCTGCCTTTCCCGAGGGGAGCTCCGGAGGTTCCAGTTCTCCTGCCTTTCACTGTGTGACCGCGACCTGTTCGTCCTGGATGAACCTTATAGTGCCCTCGACTGCCGGGAGAAGCAGAGAGCGGCACGCCACCTTTCGACCCGCTCTTCTGCGATTACAATCCTATTCACTCATGAACAGCGGTTTCTCCCGAAGACTGACTATCTCTGGGAGATGTGCGATGGCGTCCTCAATTTCCTTGGAAAAGTACCTGAAGCACTTCCATTATGGGAGCATGCCCCCTCCCATATCAGGTCTCTCATCGGGAAAGGGGTGATCCCGGCAAACCTGACAGAAGAGGATTTGGAGGAAGCCCTGTGCAGGATCCCAGGCTGAGGATTTTATCAGTGCTCTTCCTTTCTGTGGCCGCTTATGCCAGCATAGCAGGTGCACTGCTCACCCTGATCTGGCTTTTTCTTTATCCGGCATATCTCCTGTCTGCAATCAGGTCAAAGGCTTTGTATATTCTCCTCCCTTTCACCGCAATTCTCGCACTCGTCATGCATATTATGGGAGAGAACGGATTATCGTACTTCATCAGGATTGGGATTCTCCTTCTGCTGGCCTTCACCATATTCCGGGGTTGGAGACCAGGGGAATTCCTTGACCTGGGGGTCTGGCTCTTTGGACCCGGGATCGGATTTGACATCGGGCTCGCCATCGAATTAACAGTTCAGGGGACCGATGATGCTGCCCGGGACTGGTCCCGCGTCATCACTGCGATGAAGCTGAAGGGTATGCGGCCCGACATTAGGAACCTGGCCCCTATCAGCTTTCTGATGATTCATCTCCATCTGTTACGGGCGGGTGACCAGGCGGATTTGCTCATCACCCGGGGATACAAATCAGGGGGAAGCTGCTGCCCGCATTTCCAGACCTCAAATCGTGACATAATTGCGTCATTGTGCGCAATTCTTATTTTATTTGTCTCTTTTATGGCAGTTCGTGATATTTTTATACTTGTACTGTAAAAGATTTAAAGGTTTGAAAAAATCCCTCATTTATCATCGAGCCGGAGTAACCTGATGCACACCAGACTGCTGATCACCGACACCACCCTGCGGGATGCCCACCAGTCCCTGATTGCCACACGCATGAAGACCGAGGACATGATCCCCCTTGCCCGCACCATCGATAAGGTTGGATTCTTTTCAGTGGAAGCATGGGGTGGAGCCACATTCGACTCAAGCATCCGGTACCTTGCAGAGGATCCATGGGACAGAGTGAGACTCCTCAAGGAAGAGCTGAAACACACCCCGATACAGATGCTTCTCCGCGGCCAGAACCTTGTTGGATACCGTCATTATCCGGATGATGTGGTTGACCGTTTTGTAACCCATGCCTACTCTGTCGGGGTAGATATCTTCCGGGTTTTCGATGCCCTGAATGACATCAGGAATATGAGGGAATCAATGAAGATGGTGAAGGAGGTGGGGGCACACCTTCAGGGTGCGATCTGTTACACGACGAGTCCGGTCAACTCTATCCCGGGGTTCATCGAGATGGTCAAAGAACTGTATTCTTTTAACTGTGACTCCATCTGCATCAAGGACATGGCGGGATTGATCATGCCCCATGCGGCAAGGGATCTCATCACCGGTATCAAGGATGAAATAGATATCCCGGTTGACCTCCATAGCCATTCCACAAGCGGCATTGCTTCGATGAGTTACCAGGCTGCAATCGAAGCCGGGGTGGATATTGTTGATACCGCAATGTCCCCCTTCGCGCTTGGGACCTCCCAACCTCCGACTGAAAGTGTTGTGGCATCACAAAAAGGGACCTCCCGGGATCCAGGACTTGATCTTCATCTGCTGCTCGAAGTCAGGGATATCTGTAGCAAAATGAGGGAAAAATACGGGGGAATACTGGATCCAATATCAGAGCGGGTCGATAGTAATGTCCTGCTATACCAGTTACCCGGCGGCATGATATCGAATCTCGTCTCTCAACTGAGAGAGCAGGATGCTCTCGACAAGCTGGATGATGTATTCATGGAAGTCCCACGGGTCAGAGCAGATCTTGGCTATCCTCCCCTGGTGACCCCCACCTCGCAGATAGTGGGAACCCAGGCGGTACTGAATGTGCTCCTCGGAGGTGACCGGTACCGGAATGTGACGAACGAGGTGAAGGACTATGTCCGTGGGCTCTACGGAAAACCTCCCGCTCCTATCAGCGATGAGGTCAGGAAACTCATAATCGGAGATGAACCGGTTATTACGGTCCGGCCCGCTGATCTTCTGGAACCGGTATTCGAAAAAATGAAGGAGCAGGCTATCGCAGATGGTCTCATAAAGAAAGGGGATGAGGACGTCCTTACCTACATCCTCTATCCTGCAATCGCCCCTTCGTTCCTGAAAGGTGAGCGGAAACCTGAGGAACTCCCTGTGAAAAACCAGCGGCTGTCCTCACCAGCTGACATACCTCATGCCATGGAGGTGGAAGTGGATGGCGAGGTCTTCAACGTCCGCATTCTCTCTGTTGGTGGCAGTGCGGTAGCCTCATCAGCAGCTCCTGCTCAGAAGATACCCAGGGGAGATATTCAGGGTGGGATAAAATCGAATATGCAGGGGATGGTACTTGAGGTTGTAGTAAACCGGGGATCTGAGGTGAAAAAAGGAGATCTGCTCGTCGTCCTTGAGGCGATGAAGATGGAGAACCCGATCCACGCCACGACTGACGGCAGAGTCTCTGATATCTTTGTGAATGCAGGTGATGTGGTGCAGAGCGGGGATGTGCTCCTGGTGGTGGAATGAAATACTTCGAGAAGGTTCTCATTGCAAACCGTGGAGAGATTGCCATCAGGGTGATGCGGGCCTGCAGGGAACTGAATATCGAAGCAGTGGCCATCTACTCAAATGCAGATAAGGATGCCCTTCATGTCAAATACGCGGATGAGGCATTTCTTGTGGGGGAGGCCCCGCCCTCCAAGAGCTACCTGAATATCGAGCGGATTGTTGATATCGCAAAAAAATCCGGGAGTGAAGCGATCCATCCGGGATACGGATTCCTTGCCGAGAATTACCATTTTGCAGAACGATGCACCGAGGAAGGAATCACATTTATCGGGCCTTCCTGGCGGACAATCAGGGCAATGGGATCCAAGATCGAGAGCAAACAGATGATGCGGGAAGCGGGAGTCCCTGTTGTACCGGGTACCCCCGGTGGGGTGAGGGAGCCGGATGAAGCACGGAAGATAGCTGAAGAGATCGGCTACCCTGTCATCGTGAAGGCAAGTGCTGGTGGCGGCGGAATAGGGATGCAGATCGTCAACGACGAAACAAGCCTCGAGGATGCAATCAGCGCGGGAATGCGCATGGCCGAATCTGCATTTGGTGATGCGACGGTATTTATTGAGAAATACCTTGTAAAGCCGCGACATATCGAGTTCCAGGTACTCGCAGATGAGCACGGCAATGTTATCCATCTGTTTGACAGGGAATGCTCAATCCAGCGGCGTCACCAGAAACTTGTCGAGGAGGCTCCCGCCCCGATCATGACGAGCGAACTCCGAAAGCGAATGTCAGAATCCGCAATAGCTGTAGCAAAAGCCTCCGATTACTGGAACGCGGGAACAGTGGAGTTCCTCTACTCCGGAGGGAATTATTACTTTATGGAGATGAACACGCGTCTTCAGGTGGAACATACCGTCACCGAGCTCATTACCGGCATTGATATTGTCAAAGCACAGCTTGCGGTCGCCGCCGGAGAAACCCTGCCGTATGACCAGGAGGACATCAGCATCCGGGGACATGCGATTGAGTGCCGAATCAACGCAGAAGATCCGCTCAACAATTTTGCTGCCGATCCGGGAAAGATCCTTCGCTATCGTTCACCCGGAGGGCCAGGGATGAGGGTTGATTCCGGGATACACATGGGATACACCATCCCTACCAATTATGATTCGATGATTGCCAAGCTCTGTGCCTGGGGGATGAACAGGGCAGAGGCGATTGCCCGGATGCGCCGGGCTATCTATGAGTATGTTATCATCGGGGTCAAGACCACCCTGCCACTCCATCATGCAGTGATGCACAACCAGCACTTCATTAATGGGGATACCCATACGCATTTCCTCCAGGAAGAACATATCATGAAGACCCTCCCTCGTTATGTCCGCGAGGAAGAAAAGAGAATGCAGACACTCGCCGCCTCTCTTCGCCAGGGAAAAGAGATTGCGGCGATAACCGGTGCAGTCAATGTCTATCTCCAGAACAGGAAAAAGGCGTGATTGACTTATCCAGGTGTGGTCTCTCTTTTTTCGTTCTCCCACTTTTTCAAATCACAATTGCACAAGTTCCGGAACCGAAAAATCCGACGATAAAATAAACATTGAGCAAACACAAGAGAACCTTTAATAGGATTTGTATCGTTTCTATTATGCACTTTTGTGCGCTGCGGTGGCCTAGCTGGTTAGGGCGCCAGACTCATAGGGTAATGTGCAATTCGAGGCGCCGTCATCTGAGACATCTGGAGATCGTGGGTTCGGATCCCACCCGCAGCATTCGAACACCATGTTACGTGCTCAAGGTTCCCCCTTTATATAGGGTGGCCTGAAACTCTCTTTTGTATGCCTTCCACAACTGTGACAGCTGAGACGTTCGGTTGTATCAAATCTGAATATGCAGATGCCGCTATCAACCGGGGGATCACAACCGGGCAGATCAATAACAGAGACCTGCAACTCATCAGAGAATACCTTGCTGAAAAACGGGCGACCGCAGGAATAAGCATCACCCGCTGCAATAAAATCACCTGCACACTCATAAGCTGGCGACGTTTTATCCCACCCTTCCAGGACCTCACCATAGGATCGATTTACTCCGGCATCGAATCGCTCCGGTCCGGCCATAGCATACGAGGAAGGCCATTCAAACAGAACACCATTGCCGATCACGTCGTCATCCTCAAAGGATTCCTTTTCTGGTTGATCGAGAGCGAATATCTCGAACTGCCGGAAAAGAAGATCCGAAGGATAAAGAGCCCGCCCAGGGATACGATGACCAAGAGGGCCGCCGACCTGCTGACTCCAAAAGAGATCCAGACGCTTCTTGACGCCTGCATATGGAGCAGGGACCGGGCGTTATTGATGACCCTTTACGAAGGAGGATTCAGGGTCGGCGAGATCGCTCAGCTTACCTGGGGAGATCTCAAAGCGGATTCGAAGGGGATTGCCGTCAATGTCAAGTTCAAGACATCATATCCCCGCTATATCAGGCTTGTCATGGCGAAGGAATACCTCGCGGAATGGAAGGCAGATTATCCCGGTGAAGTGGCGCTCGACTCGCCTGTGTTTCTTAACGAACGCCGGGGGCCACTGACACGGGCAGGGGTGGCCATGCAAATTAAACGAATTGCAAAAAGAGCGCAGATAACCAAGAAGATCACACCACATCTCTTCCGGCATTCCCGGATCACTCACCTCCTCCAGGAAGGAGTGCCGGAGAGCACGGTCAAATTGATGATGTGGGGAACACTCAGCACCGATATGCTCAGTACCTACGGGCACCTCACTGGCCGGGACATCGATACTGAGATAGGGAAATTGTATGGGATAGAGGTTGAAAGCAAGGAAACGGTACAGAACCGCCTCACTCCTATTATCTGTCCGTCCTGTGCACATATCATGCCCCCCGGCGAAGAGTACTGCCGGAACTGCATGGAACCTCTGACTCCCGAAGCAATCGCAGAAGAGGCGACTGTGCAGCGGTTCGTGCTAAAGAATTTCTCAACATTCAGGAATTACCTGGACAAGGTTGAGAGGGAACAAATCCAATCTCTAGCTAAAAAACAATAGAGAGTGTAATGGGATTCCACAGGAAGTCTAGATTAATAATCCGAATATTATTTTGTAATTAGGACCCATTCACTCTACTATGTCATCGCCGGATAATATTGAAAACAATAATGATCCGGAGGTATGGAAAAATATTGGAAATGATTTTTTTAACAAAGGGCAGTACGACGAAGCGATTAGATGTTTCTTTAAAGCAATTGAATTAAATCACGACTATTTAGACGCCTGGAATAATCTTGGATACACATATTTTAAATTGGGTCAAGTTGAGGAAGCCGATAAATGCAATAAAAAAGTGAAGGAGATAAAATTAAAACTAACAGAAACTGAAGAGACTCAAATAATTCCCAAAAAGAAAAAATTCACAATGCCGGCACTTTCTCTATTGGGTATCCTAGTTATTGCAATTATTATTATAGCAGTAATAGCATCCTTAATGCTCGGTATTTTCAGTGGTGGAGAAACTACTCGGGATAAAATTGTATCCACAACCACCTATCCCACAAGTGCTTTCCCAACAACAATAGTCCATACTGAACTTCCTACAGTAGTCCATACTGAAACCCCCACAACAATCCAGACCCCATTACCGACAGTGGTTTCATTTTTTCAAACTGATGACGATGAAATTCTGTGGGATAGTATTGTTCCACATATGAAGGACATAGAATTTTATATTAATGCATTGGCTGACTTTTGGGAAGATGATGACTATCTTGGAATCAGAACTGCCTGCCAACAAGGAAGTAAATCTTGTGTAAAAGCAATGGAAGAAACAGGGGGTTTAAAGACAAGTCAAAAATTTAATCCATTGAAATCTGAACATTTTGAATACTTGAATAATTATAAGGTGTTTTTTCAAAAATATGAAGAAGCTGCCATTGCATATCGAAATGAACAAAATTCAATGGGAAGGGCTTTTATCCTTGAAGCTGAAGAAGCAGGAGACCGAGCACAGATAAACCATGAAAATATTATGAAAATGATTGATACCATGTAATTATCTATTTAAATGCAAATTTGATTTTTTCAACTCCCTATTTGTATTGTCCAATGGCCATCAGCGGTAATATCCATGTAGTATTTTCCTTTTTCAAGTCTTGTTGATTTTTTACCACTATAATGCCCTATTTCATTCACAAGTAAATCTTGGTGATAACCATCTCCACCTTTCACCCATACAATGAAATTGGAACGGCCACTATGAGACATGGAGAAAATATAGAGTCCGGCAGTCTGCACATTGAGGGGGATAACATCATCACCGTATCCCGATATTACACCATCATTCGATGAGCTGCTGGAACCACCTGTACCACATTCTGGTTGTTTCGAATCATATGAGAGGACGGTAGTTCCCTGACAAGTGTTTATGGTGTATTTTATCGGAACGGCATCCCAATTTATTGTTCCAATTAAAGTGGGATAATCACGTTCAACGGCGCTGAAAAATCTAATTTCGGGTAAATCCTCGTTTACTTTAAACCACTTCCTGGCATCAGGATCGTAATATAACTTTCCTACTGTATACTTTTCCTCATCATAGTTTATTTTCAAAATCACCCAAGCTCGGTCTTTATCATAAGTGGAGTCGGTTGTCGATTGCTGAATTTCATCCCCTACTTTATAATGATTAGATGCAAGGGGAACATTTGTGGCTGGAACATTTGTGGATACTATAGTTGAAGAAGGCATTTTGCCACTACGATAAATCGTTAGAGTGGAATATTCGGTATCATAAAGTGTGTCGGTGCCAGGATTATAGATGTAAGTATCTATTTCTTCTGTAAAAGAATACGATACAACATACTGGTTTTCCCTAATTTTAATCCACTGCCCGTTTATTGGACCATTTGAATCTTCCCAAATGAATTTTCCGTCTTCTTGGAAAATATATGTATAAATATTGGGGGTGGTGTCTTTTGAAGTCGTGACATCTTGAGTCCAAACACCAATAATCGGATCAGGTGAGGTTCCTACATCTTGGGTTTGTGGATTACCTACGCGTGAGGTATCTGGTTGAGTTGAACACCCAGATAGAAATATTCCTATTATCAATAAGATTGACAATAATAATAATCGCTTTTTCATTAATGCCCTATAGATTGTAAAAAAGAAAAAAGTGTTGTTATTGAGATATCACTCCCTTTTTTTTAATCTGATTTAAACGACAATCAAAAAATTTTTAATAACTCCTCCTCGTTTTCTCCCGTTCGGTCCGGGAGGGATCTCCAGGGTCACATTCAGTCCCCCTAGTAAAAATTTTTAAACACCATTATCCTCTTCTCTCTTGTATGCCGCCGATTCCCTCTTTGATTCATCCTCGATAATGGCCGGTATACAGGTGATATATTGCATAACAATGTGCTTCGCACTCGACGCAGGGCTATTGAAGCCTATGAGCGCCACACCGGGTTTACCGGCCTTGGCGATTACTTCGCAGAGCAGGGTTTGATCACAATCATCGACGAGGAGAGAGCATGCGCAGAATAGTGGGCTCCCCCATAAATGACACCGCCTTCCACAGCTATGACATCACGAGGGAGCTTAGCTTATCCTTCCCCCCAGGGACTAAAAAGGTTACGTCCACGGTAATGGGGTGAGAGGAAATGCGTGCCCGAATTTTCATTTTCCCCGTGCACCGGGAGGTTTTGAACCAAAACCGCGGCACCTGGGAGGGCCAGTGATGGCGAAAAAGAAGAAGTGCCCGTATTTCTCTGCACGGAGAAACGGGAAGTGGACCACGATGGTCTGCACCCTCCCGGCCGGCCAGCCATGCCCGAACCCCCACTGCCAGGCGAATCCCGAGTATCAGGAGCCGGACCAGGATGATAGTGAATGAGGCGGAGACCCGTGACCAGCGGGTTAATCGCGGCCGGGCCAGGACCGCAGAGCACGACGCTCGTGAGGACCTGCGCCGGCGGGGATTCACGGTGGTCCGGTCGAGTGAACCCGACGCCCTGGTCCACCTGGTCGCATGGAAGTTGACGA
>Ga0209605_1003499_pt1 | contig 13718 bp, 10 predicted proteins | sample AD_UKC035_MetaG_FD_184408 | JGI IMG/M metagenome (GOLD analysis project Ga0209605, IMG submission 184408) | Active sludge microbial communities of municipal wastewater-treating anaerobic digesters from USA - AD_UKC035_MetaG (SPAdes) (version 2) | ecosystem: Engineered > Bioreactor > Anaerobic >...
ACCCCGGCAAGCCCCATCGACACCGTGGTCTTGCCCACCCCACCCTTCTGATTGGCAATCGCCAAACGTATCCCCATTGCCGCGCTCATTCGCTTATGTTCGTTGGTTGTGGTGTGTTCCTGGCCTACTGCACGATGGCGGTCCAACAATCGGCAGTTGCCACCATCACGCATGCCTGTCAAACTATTCGACAAACTCACTTAATGTAAAAAATTTAACCGCGATTGCCAACGCTTTTTCTTGCCACCCCGAAAACAAAATCGTCCGTATGCCCCAAATTCAGTGTTAACCGAATCAAAAAAACTGTCGATCGCTTATTCTTGCTGCGGTTGCGAATAGGACACTTTTCACCCAACGTCCATTGCCATCAGATTGATTTTCTTTGAGATCCGGTGCTGCGCACCGAATCCGGGTTTGCTCAATTCGCCACAAATGTGGTGATGCTCGACGGCGGCAAGGTCGCGCGAAAAATCCCACTGCGAACGGGGATCTCTCTTTGCGCCGCACAATTCTGGCTTTGCGAAGTCACGTACGGCAGAACCACCTGCTTGTGACCATCCTGAAAAATAAAGGTCTGCTTTATCGCCTGTGCAGCGGTGTTGATGGCGATGAGGACGATGCACCCATCGCCGCGATAGGCTGAGAGATGAATCTGGGGTTGGGGGTTTTCCTCGACATCCACACACACGAAACCCGGGCGAATAAAGCGCGAAAACTGTGACATCACATAACCGCGTTTGGTTACCCTGCCGTCTTCATCGATCGGACCATAGAAACGGACGATGTACCACCACACGTAGGCACTCATCCCTGCCACCAGACAATCGTTGATCTCCTTGCCGGTGGCCAGAACCTTTGCCCAGCCGATATCGGTATCCAGATGTTCGGTCATCCACACCTCTTTGCCCTTTTGTCGAGCCGGCGGATAAGGCACCAGCCCACCGCCATAAATGTGACCGGCGATAATCGCGGTGTTTGCGGTTGCCAGAGAATCGCGCAAAATGGCGTCGGAAAAGGTGCGGTCGAAATGAAAGGATTCAGGAGCCATCACCGGTACCCCGATTGCCGGTGCGTTTTCACTGAGAAAACGAACCATTTCCTGACTGCTCCAGTCGCAGGATTCATAGGTCACCTGCACATCCGGCTCATTCTGCACAGAAATGGCATAGAGCGGTACTCCCTGCTTTGCCATATAGACGGCGAAGGAGGCCAGGTGTTCTGCATAGTCAGCGTAACAGGTATCGATAAGCCGACCGCCTACAAGGCTGTTGTTGGTTTTCATTCTGGCCGGCGGTGACCATGGCGACGCGATGATCATGGCGCCCCGTTCATAGGCCGCTTTGGCAGTGGCCACCTGCAATCGGAAGTCATTGGTATTGGAAGGAATCCGCAGACGCAGAATGGTGAAACCGAGCTGTCCCGGATCGGTGCCAAAGGCCGTCTGGATCTGCGCCGCAGTCATATCAGGACGCCAGCCGACGATGTTGGCGGCACCAAATCCGCAGATGGTCTGCTGGCTGTTGTGCAAGAAAATGGTTGCGGCGTGCGGACTCAATTCTTCGACGATATAGTTGAGTGGAAAATTTTCTTGCACCGGCTGATCGGTAAATTCGGCGGGCAGGATGCGCGGCACTGTGGTTTCCGTGTTTTCGATGCGCACGATAAAAGTCGGAGCTTGCTGAAATTCCGAAATCGCCGGCAAAAGACGTTCTGAAGAAAAAGGAAAAAATGGGCATCTCGTGTTCCGTTAGGGGGAGCCGTATCCGTTAGATAGAGCAGTTTTTTTACCCGTGACTCTCTCCCCACCTGCAGCCGATAAAAATAAAGACCAGGTGCGACTTGGTTGCCGAAACGATCTGCACCGTCCCAAATCACCTCCCGCACACCACCACCCGCAGAGGCGGAAAATCGTTGCACCTCTCTGCCCAACACATCGTAAATCGCGATCCATGCTTCTGCCGGATAATCATGAAAATAGGCGATGGCCGTTGAAACAGAAAAAGGATTGGGATAGTTTTGTGCCAAAAAATACTCCTCTGGCACAGATGTTTGGGATTCGACCAGGGTTTGAATATCGATTTGGAAAGCACCATCGCCATCGGTCAGGGTCGAAAATAGTCGATCCCGATCGTCGCTGGCGATAAAGGTAATCCTGGCGTTTTGCACGGGAATGCCGGCAGCGGTTACCTTACCGGCTACATGGATAGACTGCGCCCTCAAGGGTCCGACTACCGCCAGGAAAACAATAGACAAAAGCGTTTGCCCTGCCCGCATCTTTAGCGAGCGTATTCGAATGAGTTTCATCACAACATATCCAAGTTATCCATTATAAATCAGGGGCACCAAATTGTCAATCGATAGGCCAGCAAAAATTCGAAACAAAGCTGTTTCGCTGCGTTGAGGTTCACTGGGTGCATCAATGATCCAGATTCGGTGTCAACCGAATCAAAAATCATTCAATCACTTATTCCTTATGCGGTTGCACAAATGGCAGTTTTCACCCTCTGTGTATTGCTATCAGATTGATTTTCTGTGAGGTTCGGTGCTGCGCACCGAATCCGGGAATGACTTGCACAGCTGTTGCCGGCCAAATAAAAATAACAATTAAGGGTAGGCATTCCTGATAAATTTATCAAGTGATTTATCCGTGAAACGGAGTCGGAGCGCACAATGGCATCCTTTAGAGAATCTGCAGCCTGTCCAAGGTGCGATATTGTATGGCTTCGCTGATATGGGAAGCGCTGATTTCGCCACAACCATCCAGATCGGCGATCGTGCGCGCCAGTTTGAGAATTCTGTCATATGCGCGCGCCGACAAGCCAAGCGATTGAATGGCGTTGCGCATCAGCGCATGCGAGTCGCGGTCGATGCGGCAAAACTGACGGGTTTCGCGGGATTCCATGCGCGCATTGCAATAGAGATGGGGATGCTCGCGAAATCGCACCAGTTGACGATTGCGAGCCTGTATGACCCGGCTGCGGATCTGTTGCGAATTCTCGCCGTTTGAAGTGCTGCTGAGGTCGCGATAAGGCACCGCGGGCACGTCGAGATGGATGTCGATGCGGTCCATCAACGGTCCAGAGATGCGCGCCAGATAGCGCTGGATCATCTGCCCTGTGCACTGGCAGGCGTGATTGGGATCGGTATGATAGCCGCATGGACAGGGATTCATCGCTGCGGCCAGCATGAACGACGCGGGATAGGTCAGCGAAATCGCTGCGCGCGCGATGGTGACTTTGCCGTCCTCCAAAGGTTGGCGCATGACGTCGAGGACATTTTTTTTGAATTCAGGCAATTCGTCGAGAAAAAGCACGCCGTGATGCGCCAGGCTCACCTCGCCCGGCCGCGGCACAGTTCCACCGCCGATCAGACCGGCATCGCTGATCGTGTGATGCGGGGACCGAAAAGGCCGGCAGGTGATCAGCGATGCACCGGGTTTGAGCAATCCGGCAACCGAATGGATCTTGGTGGCTTCCAGGGCCTCCTGCAGGGTCATAGGCGGCAAGATGGTCGGCAAGCGTTTGGCCAACATGGTTTTTCCCGAACCAGGTGGACCGATCATCACCACGTTATGGCCACCGGCTGCTGCAACCTCGAGAGCACGTTTGACGTGTTCCTGGCCTTTGACATCGCTGAAATCGACAGCGCCCGGAACCTGATGGGTGAACACCGATTGAATGTCAACGACAAACGGATCAATTTTCTGGTGGCCTTGCAGAAAGTCGAGCGCTTCGCGCAATGTATCGACCGGATAGACTTTCAAATCGCGAGCCATGGCGGCTTCGCGGGCGTTGCCGCGCGGCAACACCAGTCCCCTGTTTTTTTGCTGCGCCACCATCACCGCGATCGGCAAGACGCCCTGGACCGGACGGACGGAGCCGTCCAGTCCAAGCTCGCCGATAATCGTAACTCGCTCAAGGCCGGTATTCTGCAAAACACCGCTGGCTGCCAGGATACCGACAGCGATCGGGAAATCAAACGCCGCCCCTTCCTTGCGAATGTCCGCAGGAGCCAGGTTCAAAGTGATGCGTTTGAGGGGAAATATAAATCCCGAATTCTTGATCGCGGCCTGCACACGCTCCTTGGACTCCCGCACCGCTCCTTCCGGCAATCCCACCATGACAAAATGTGGCAGGTTTCCTTCCAGATGGGTCTCCACCCTGACTTCATAGGCGTTGATTCCCAACACTGCCGCGCTGTGCACAGCCGATAAACCCATGCAAGCCTCCCGAAACAACCTTCGCATCACCCAAACATGCGACTTTCCTGATCTTTGAAGATCGAATCGACCGACCAGACTCTTTGCATGATGAATTATACACTATTTCGTTAATTATAGCAAGTCTTTTCGCAATTATCTTCGATTTGATCTGTTGAGAGAATGCGAACAGAGATTTTTCGGTCAGCTGTTGCAGTGGAAAGTCGAGCGATTGCGGGGGATGAGAATTTTGCCGTAGCGGCAGGAAGGCACGCCAGCAACACGTGGTCGCTGGCGTGTTCGATCAAGTTTTCAACCACTCGGGAAGATGAGCGGCGATAAATGCATCGTCGTTCAGGTGCGGATAGGCGTGATAGACGCGATCGATTTCCTTGGCTTGTGCCTCCGACAAGGTCTCATCTGGATCAAGAGTCCACGTGCCGGACATCAATCCCTGCCGGCGCAGCACTTCGTGAATGCCGACAATAACGCCGCGAAATTGATTGGCGACATCGAAAAACGCACCGTTGCAATCGGTCACTGCCGCGGCCAGGGTCAAAAGATCGGAAGGAATAGCCCGATTGGATTGGACAAGACTTCGGACCCGGTCAAAGTGTTCAACGGCCTTTTGTGTCCACACTGCATAATGGCCGAGCAAGCCGCCGACAATTTGCATAAGCGTGGTCCCGGCGGCCGTTTTAAGTTCCACCGGTGTCAGCAAGTCGACGATAATCGAATCGTCGTTGCCCGTATAAAGGGCGATCTCCCCTGCTCTGCCAGATTCAGCCACGCCCCGCAACACATCGAGAGTATAATATCGGTTAAAAGGTGCAATTTTGATCGCCAAGACATTTTCAATATGGCAGAATTGGCGCCAAAAATCGGTATCGAGTACGCGTCCGCCAACAGCGGTCTGCAAATAAAAACCGATCAGAGGAATTTTTTCAGCGACACGACGGCAGTGGTCGAGCAATTCGCTGTTGCTGGCGCCGGCAAAAGCCTTAAGGCTGAGCAGTGCGGCGTCATATCCCAACCCCGCCGCCAGGTCTGCCTCTTGCAGCGCTTGCGCTGTTTTGCCCACCACCCCGGCGATTTTCACGATCGATCGACTGTGCTGCTGTTCATATTTGATCGCTTCTTCGACAGCCAGACGCAAAACAGGTTGCAGCAGGTTGTGTTGCGGCAACCGTATTTCGAATTGGGTGGTATGCACCGCCACAGCCAAACCGCCGGCACCGGCCGCCAGATAATAACGGGTCAAGGCCCGTTGATGCACTTCGTCCAGTTTACGGGATTTGTCGAGCGCCAGCGGATGTGCAGGACTAACCACACCCTTTTGCAGAGCGCGAAGCACCTCATCTGAGGGCATCGGCAATTTTTTCATGCGCCAGATCCTTATGCTAGAATTTTCCCTTTCGCTCTTGAAAATGAGTCGGCTTGTTGAGCAATGGCATATCCCGTTTGAGCCAATCGGCAATCCACAGAATCATTTGCGACAGCGAAACCGAGGGGTAGCCGTACAGGCGAAATGATTTCGCGGCATTGTTCAGAAACGCAGTCGACTCTTCTTCACCGATAAAGACGGCCGGTTTGCCAAACAGTTCGGCGAATTGTTGCGCAGCCCAGCGCAACGAAACCGTCTCCGAACCAGCCACATTGAGGTAAACGGCCGGCGAAGCACACAGAGCCAGCGAATTGAGAATCATCGCATTGGCATCGCCCTGCCAGATAACATTGAAATAGCCCATGCTCACATCGACCGGCTGTTCGTGCAGAACTTTGGTCGCGATATCAACCAGAACCCCATAGCGCAACTCGACCGCATAATTGAGGCGGACGATGCAAACAGGGGTGTGGTTTTGCCGGCTGAAAAATTGAAACATTCGTTCCCGGCCAAGACAGGATTGCGCATAATCGCCGATCGGCTCGGGGGGTACGTTTTCCGTGCAGCCGCCGCTCTTGAGCGGCACCATCGGATAGACATTGCCTGTTGAAAAAGCGGTGATGCGCGAATCTTTAAACCGCTCTGCAACCAGAGTGGGAAGAAAAGTGTTTACCCCCCAGGTCATCTCGACATTTTCAACCGAACCGAATTTCATGCCGGCCATATAGACGATATTTTTGATTTCCGGCAGCTTTTCGATAAACTGGCGATCGAGCAAATTGCCCTGGATTGTTTCGATTCCGTGCTGTTCCAGGCGCGCACGCATTTCTGGTTGCGGGAAAAGATCGACTGCCAAAACCCGGCGTTTGTCGTTCTGATTTTGCAAAGCGCGTTTTGCCATACGGGTCAAGGTCGGCCCCATTTTGCCGCCAGCGCCCAATATCAAAAAATCGCCGTCGAGTCCGGCCATCGTCTTTTCCAGGATTGCTGTGGGCTGCGACAACAACTCTTCCAGTTCATCGATACTGACAATCTTCTTTTCCACCACGGTTGTTCTCCTCTTTATTCAGGCCGGATTCGGTGTTAACCGAATAAAAATTACCCAATCGCTTATTCTTTATGCGGTTGAGAAAAGGGCACTTTTCACCCAACATGCTTTGCCATCAGATTGATTTTCTTTTAGATCCGGTGCTGCGCACCGAAACCGTGCAGAACAAATTAGGCCAGCTGAGCATCGCTTCGCCTGTCAGAATCTTGCGGGCCCGCCGATCCTGCAGGTGCAGACAACCGCAAAAAGTCAGTTAAAAATCCGGTTAAGGTAAAAAAAATATCGACAACAACAAAAGACTTTTTCCCCGATTGTATCTTTTGGCGATTGTCCCGTCGACCGTTCCGCTCTTTGGGCATATCGTTTAATCAAAAGCGCCGCGGAACAGCCCGGGATGATGCCCGACAACATCGATTGGCCTGTTCGATTGTCGGACCGATCCATAACGAACGATCGCAATTCTATCGAATAAACAGCCGCGAGTTGAATAGAGCGCGATTGGCATTCACATCGGCGATCGCCAGACGGGCTCAGCGCCCGCCATCGGCGCTGAACGGTGATGTGGGGGCTGTTGTGGTGGATGCAGGGCGGAATCAAGATCGACTGATGTTTTGGCCGGAGGCGACATGCAGAATATCGGCAAGCACCCCGGCGGCGGTAATCTCTGGGCCCGCTCCCGGGCCCTTGATGACCAGAGGAGAATCGAGATAACGCCGGCTGGTGATTTTGATCAGATTTTCACCGGCGCGACAGGCGGCGAGATCACCAGCGCCGGCAACTTCGTGCAAGGCCACTCTACTGCGGCCGTTGAGCCATGAAGCCACATACCCGAGTCGACTGCCCTTTTGGCTTGCAGACACCCGCATTGCTTCAAATTGCTTGTCCAATTCCGGCAGCTTTTGCCAAAACTCCGCCATTGCAAAGCCAAACCAGACCGGCGGCAACAGGGATTCGACCTCAATTTCATGCAATTCCAGAGGCAACCCGACTTCGCGCAGGAGGATCAACAGCTTGCGGGCCACATCCAGGCCGCGCAAATCGCTGCGCGGGTCGGGTTCAGTCAATCCGCGGCGATGGGCGTCTTTGACAAGAGCGCTGAATGGCTGCTCAACGGACAGGGAACCGAAGAGCATGCTCAGGGTTCCTGAAAGGATGCCTTCGATGCAGGTGATCGCATCGCCGGTGTCGAGCAGGTCGCGCACAGAGCTGATGATTGGCAAGGCAGCACCGACAGTGGTTTCGTAGCGGTATTGCACGCCGAAATGCTGCGCTTTCTCGAACAAACCGCGATAAAAAGCCATTTCAAGGGTATTGGCAATCTTGTTGGGAGTCACGACATGCACCCCGCAGCTGAACAGTTGCGGATAAAGCCGCGCCACCCTCTCGTCGGCAGTGCAATCGATAAAAATGCGCCGCGGATGGGGGTCAGCACGGATCGCCTGCACGAATAGATCCAGGTCTGCAGTTTGGCCGCTCTGCAACACCGATTGCCACTTGGCGGGCGACAGCGGTTCGCGGCTGCAAACCATTTTACGGCTGTTGCTGAGACCCCAGAGCTGCAGATGGGCAATCCGGGTTGCTGAGCGGTGCTGTTGCAAGATTTGCAAAAGGGCAGAACCAATCTGGCCGACACCGATCAGATAGAGATGGGAAACTGCCGATTGGTTCAGGAGCATGGCTCGACCCGTTTCCCATTTTGCATAAAAGTGAGAATCTCGGCTTCGGAGCGCATGGCGCCGGTGGTCGAGGCGTCGCGCAGACTGATGGCGGCGGCTGCAGCGGCAAAATCGAGGCAGCGCTCGATTTCCCAGCGCTGATGAAAACCATGCAAGAATCCGGCGGAGAATGCATCGCCGGCGCCGGCGTTGCCGGCGATCTCTTCCGGTTTGACGACAAAATTCGGCCGTTGGATCAAAGTTTGCCCGGCGCGGTAAGCATAGTTGGGACCCACCGCCCCGCAGTGCACCACCGCCATACCCGCGCCGTGGCGATCGACCAGAGCACGGCAGGCAGCGGCCGGATTTGTGCACCCGGCAAGCGCCATTGCCTGATCGTCGTTGATGCAACAGATATCGACATATTTAAGCGTCTGGCGATATCGGATAAACTTGAACAGGTTTTCAGCAGACGGAGAAACAAAGTCGACTGCGGTCAAATGGCCGGCTTGCTGCAGACGCTGCAGCAGAAGCGCCATTCGCGTGCCGACTTGAGCCTCTTCGAGATCGAATTGCGGCAAGAGCAATCCGTATCCGACCATAACGATGCGATAATCGGCAAGCGGTTCGAGTATGACCTCCTCTGGCCGAAATGCACCCATAGCGCCCAGCGTGTGGCGAAAAATTCGTTCGATTCTTTCGTCCGCCATCTGGACATAGATCACCTGCGTCCAGGAGGTTTCATGCTGCGGATCCACGAGCAAAAAGTCGCTCGATATCCCGTGTTGGTGAAGAATCTGGCGGATCAGGTCGGCACGCGCATCAGCGCCGACTTTGCCGATAACCGCAACCGGATAACCGGCAGCGATTTTTGCCAAATCCACTCCAACATTCAATGCCATACCGCCGACACTGTGCTGTCGCCGCTCGGCTTTGAGCTCGGTATCGGAAACAAATCGATCGGCATCCACATAAGTCAGTTCACCGGGATGTACAACCGGCAGCAATTCATCAACCAAACAGCTGCCGACAAGAGCAACACCTCTCTTTTCCATGCCATTCTCTTTGATCTGGGTCAGGATTGAACGATTTTAGCCTCAAGCACGAGTCAGTGCAAAAGCCGTCGGCGTCCGGTTGCCGGACACCGGTGAAAATATCAACAAACTGATTTCCTCAGCAATAGACGGAATCAAATTTAAAAGATTTTGCCTTAATTTTCAAGGAAATTGAGGGTGAACAAGAACGCGGCAGGACCGGTCCTGCGGAACTGGGTGAACCGAAGGCCCACCCTATTCGCTGAATTCATTGCAGTCCGCTGATGGTGTGTAAACACCTGCGGCTTGCTGGTAAACCAGCTGCGCGCCGAGATGGCCTGTGCGCACAAGCACGGCTGATCCAATCAGCATGCAAATGATCATAACAACGGATAGCACAGTGCGAATCTTCAAAAGCTTGCCATTCAGGCCGAGCAAGGCAAGCAAAGAGGCGCCGGTAAAAAGCCAACCCACCCAATAGGCTGCATGTTCATGCGCTTCGAGCACGGTCGGATCGCATAGACCTCTTACGACAATCGCGTCCGCGAGTTTACCGGTGTAGATGGAAACCCAGGCACCCGCCGTACCGATGAACAAGAAAACACGCCCGACGGTCGACCACATGTTGCTCTTGATGATCAGGCCCAGCAGTGAAAACAGGGTTGAAAAAATCAAAAGGACCAGCGGCAAATGGACCGCAAGCGGATGCCAAATTTCCGTGCGCCAAAAATTGGGTAACTCACTCATGCTGTCCCTTTATCGCAACGGAGATGGGATCCAATCGCTTTCCGATTTTTTCAATCTGCACTTCAACCGTGTCGCCTTTGGCGAGAACGGAGAATTCAACGGTTTCGTCTTTTTTTGTCAACACGGTTTGGTCGGTAAAATAGAGTTCTAGAATTCTGCCATCCGAGAGCTCAACGTAAATCTCTGTTTTTTCCGGCTCGACCTTATAAATCGTTCCCTGATAAATACCCGATTCAACGACAGCGGTTTTTTCCCCACAAGAATTCATGGCAATCAGCGCGACCAGGACAACCAGTGGCAAAAGTGCTCTTTTCATATGACAGCTCCCTCTCTGTACGGAAAATTCGATTAAGGTTTGTTCTGAAAACAGGTGTGTCCCATTTGAAGACGGAATACATTTGTTTTGAAATTATCGTAAAGTTTTTATCCAAAGTCAAGTGCTTTTGAAATTCAACAAAGGTCAGGATTGCAGCAAAAAGTCGGTATGGGATCAAAGCATTGGAGTTGAATGGCTGGCCCCCTGAACAATGGGCATTGAACCAATCGGACCAAACTCAAGCGATTCGATTCGGCAAGTCTTGCATCGATCGAACCCACAACCTCGCCTTATGGAGATCGGGGTAGCGAAAAGCGCTGGCCCCAGTTTTGCGCAGACACGCCCAATCCCCTTGCGCTTGTCTGCAAGACCCGATAGTGCCGGCACAAGATTTGAATTCCGCGATTAATCAAAGGCAATCCATATAGCGCTATTAATACCTTATTCAAAACGATCAAATCGATAAATAATTTAAGGTTAGCAAGAAAAAAACATACTTGATTCGTCAAGTGGAAAAGGCTAATATAACAATAGATGGAAAACCCGGAATCGGCAAGCAACCGCGCACCGGAACACACAACCATCAGGAATGCGGCTCGAGAAACCAAGCCAGTCGAGCATGTGTGACGCTTGCTTCAGGCTCAGCAAAGTTGGGTGAACCGATTGCTGAATTCGATTGAAACACGAGAGACAATTTTGATAGTTCTTGGGGAGGTTAAACATGGTCGATTTTTCTGCAAGTGTGAAAGCAATGCGCTCGTCTGCCATACGCGAGCTGCTCAACACGGCGGTCAGACCGGATATCATTTCTTTTGCCGGCGGGATGCCCAATCCCTCGCTCTTTCCGATCGACGAGGTTGACGAGATTTATCGATCCCTGACAGTCGAACAAAAACAAACCGGTTTTCAGTACGGCCCAACCGGAGGCTACCCGCCCCTGGTCGAGGCAATCAAAGCATATCTGCAAAAGAAAGGTTTGCCGCTGGAAGGCAACGAAGTAATCATCACCACCGGTTCGCTGCAAGCCATCAACATCATGAGCAAAATCTTTATCGATCCCGGCGACACCGTCATCTGTGAAGACCCCAGTTTTACCGGTGCGGTGACTGTTTTTCTCTCTTACCAGGCGAATCTGGTCGGCGTACCCCTTGACGCCGATGGGATGATTCTCGATGACTTTGACCGGATCCTGGACAAGACGCAAAAAGTTAAGTTTGTCTATATCACGCCCAATTTTCACAATCCGGCCGGTATCATCTACAGCCGCGAAAGGCGCCTGGCTCTGTTGCAGCGCCTGCAGGCCAAAGATCTCGTGCTGCTGGAAGATGATCCCTACAACGAGCTTTATTTTGACCCTGCGGATTGCGCGGTCACCACACCGCTTAAAACTCTCGGCAAGGAACAAACGCCGATCTGTTATACCGGCTCGCTCTCCAAGATATTCGGCCCCGGCATGCGTATCGGCTACCTGTTGGCGCCAAAAGAGATCATCAACAAAGCCGAGCTTGCCAAACAATCGATGGATGCCTGTACCTCGACCTTTACCCAGGTACTGGCATGCGAATTCTTCCGGCAGGGCAAACTGGAGCCCTATCTCAATCGGCTGCGGCAGGCTTATAAACACCGCGCCGACATCATGCTGGCCGCTTTGCAGCAGCATATGCCGGCAGACGTGCGCTGGAACACGCCCAAAGGCGGATTTTATGTGTGGGTGGAAATGCCGGAACACATCGATGCCAACCAGGTGCTTAAAACTTCGCTGGCCAAGGGAGCCATATTCGTGGTGGGCAAAGCCTTTGATCCCTTGGGTCAACGCAACCATTTCATCAGACTGTCGTTCTCACACATGCCGGAAGCCAAAATCAGCAGAGGCGTCGAAATCGTCGCCCAGGCCATCGGCGAAACTCTCTAGCGAACCAATCGAAGTGGCGACAGGCATGCCACAGCGATCTCGATCTGCTACAATTGTTCAGTCCCGGGAACCACCGATATCAACTTTCGGCGATCGACTCTGTTGAGCCGGATTGCCAGAAGACCTGTTTCATCCGATCAAACCCATCTTTTTTGCCTCAGGACAAAAGGATGGGTTTTTTTATGGTTTTGCGATGGTCCAGGCCAGGCATTGACTTGAAAACCAAAACCGAACAGAAAGATTGACCAATGAATGGAATTTTCTTGCATATGAAAAGTAAATCTTATATACTTAATCATATCAGTCGGCTGACATCGATTCTGTTTCTGAACAGCAAAACCCTACTTTAATGGTTCAATCGCAAGTCCCGGTTTCGGTGCGCAGCACCGAAACTCCCCAAAAATCAATCGTAATGCAATTCACAAAGGATTGTAAGCGTCATTTGCACAACTGCATAAAGATTAGAAGGTTGAATGCTTTTTGATTCGGTTAACACCGAATCTGGGAAAGAGAAACACAGGGGTGAAAACAGGATAATTGCAGCCCTTCAAAATCGTAAAATAGATTTTATTCTAATTCTGTTAGCATCCCATCCTGAGTCACGAACGCATCAAAAACAGCCAAGTGAACAACTCTTCTGTTGCGTGCCTTCGATTTTGGGAAAGGAATAGATGGATCTCGTGTTGAAAGTGCTGCACACTTTAAAAGAACTGATGCAATCGCATCCGGTGAGAACTGTTTTTATTGCTTTGTGCTTATGGTTGTTTTTGCTCAAATCTGGCCAAAACCTGGTCAAATGGGCCCGTTGGTTCCTTGTTTTTCTTTATGGCGGTTTCGCATGTAAATACCATTATCTGTTAGCGGAGAAAAACATGGAAATCATGCGCCGGATGGGATTAGAAAACTCACGGTTCTTTTCATCGTCTCTGGATTACAACTGGTATCAAGGATTCATGACCGGCGCCACGTACACAACCCTGTTCTGCATCTTCCTTGTTATTGCAATTTATGAGTGGAAAAAATCTGCCAAAAAGCCCTCAAATCTCGACGCCAAGACGACTGGTACGGTCAGGTTCCCTATTTAACTCAAATTTCCTTCGCGCTGTCTCCCCTGCCAATCCAACAGCTGATCAATCGCGCACTGAGGATTTGCAAATGCATCAATCGGGGACTCTATCAAAGCGGTTTTCACCACGCGTCTACCATGTCTGGCAAAAAAACAGCCGCTGTTTTTTATACCTGACGCGTCTGCGGATCGAAACGGCGATGCAACTCCCGGGCAATGGTCCGGCGGTTCTGGCCTGCAATCACCTCAACTGGAAAGATGTCTTTTTGCTCGCCGGGGCTATCCGACGCCCGATTTCGTTTGCCGCCACAGAATGGCTCTTTGATGTCGAAAAATGCCGACAGGTTCTCACAGCCTA
>Ga0209605_1003501_pt1 | contig 13714 bp, 13 predicted proteins | sample AD_UKC035_MetaG_FD_184408 | JGI IMG/M metagenome (GOLD analysis project Ga0209605, IMG submission 184408) | Active sludge microbial communities of municipal wastewater-treating anaerobic digesters from USA - AD_UKC035_MetaG (SPAdes) (version 2) | ecosystem: Engineered > Bioreactor > Anaerobic >...
GCAGTGGTACAATGGCAAACGTCCTCACATGGCACTCAACTACCAGTCGCCACTTCAATTTATACAAACTCATTTTCCGGAAAGTATGTGCCTATAACAGTTCTACGAAAAATACTGTCGATTAGTGTACACTAGAATGATGAAGTTACTAAAAACCCTACTGCCAAATCCCCTTGCTTTTGGAATTGTTGGAATCTATTTTTTTTTGTCACTGATTCTCTCGTTTGATAAATTACTTTCTCTCTGGTTTCAAATTCCCATTTTAGTTGTTGGTTTAGTGTTTGGTCTGATTTTGATAAACATCGATCGCTTATATCTCCACCACTTGTATCGATCAAGCGAAGACGAAGGTTTAGTGACACAATCCTTGTTATTTCTTGGCTTATTTATTCCGCTCTCTTTTTTTGTTGTGACTTCTACTGGCAGTATTCTAGGCGGTGGAATTATTGTGGGATTTTTGGCAAGCACGACGGCCTCGATCTATGCCTTGAGATCAGACAAACAATTACTAGAAAAAACATATTTTTACCAGCTTAAGCGCCACCTTACCGAGATGGAGGTTCAATTGGTTATGGCAGCGCTATTGATTTGGAATAGTTTGGTCTGGTTATTTGCGCTCTTATAATACAATGGTTGTATGTTTGGACTGTCGTTTCACCCCTATGGGTTACTTATTGGTATCGCACTTGTGGCTGGTTGGGAATGTGTGCAACGAGCGTGTTTGAGATACGGGTATTCATTCAAGAAAATGCAAAAAATGTATGTGCTCATTATCACGATTGGATTTATTTTTGCTCGATTGTGGCATGGGATAACTGACTGGAGTTTGTATGTCCAAAACCCTGCTGCATTGCTCTATGTTTGGAATGGTGGCCTCAGTATTATTGGAGGGATCGTTGGTGGTGGGTTAGCTACAATGGCCATACTTTTCACACAAAAGAAGCGAACAAGTTTGGGACGAAAACCACTTACATTGTTTGTAGTAACTGACTTACTCGTACATGCTTTGCCAGTGAGTCAGGCAATTGGCCGGGTTGGAAATTTTGTAAACCAAGAACTGTATGGTTTGCCAACCAATCTGCCTTGGGGAATATATATCGATCCAGAACATCGATTACCGTCAGTTATCACACAAAGCTATTTTCATCCGTTATTTTTGTATGAAATAATTTTAAATCTAGCCATCGCAGTTATACTGTGGCGGAGGAAGTGGGCTATTGGAGCTGGTGGAGCAACTGGATTGTACTTAATGCTCTACGGTATTGGCCGCTTTTTACTTGATTTCCTTAGAATTGACCATGGCGATTTGGTTTGGCTTGGTTTTAGCCTCAACCAGTATGTGTTGCTGATGCTGGCTTTTGGTGGTTTGATACTGCTCTGGAGAAGGCGTTACCATAACACATCTACCAAAACGGGCAAGTGATCAGAGCCCACGGATGGTAAGATTTCTCGATAGGAAACAAGAAGTGCTTCATTGGTTAGAATATGATCGATGGGAATTCGCAGTAACTTTGGCAGCTGACTTGGCCAGGATGGTTGAGTTCCTTGATTATTACGTGAATCAATTAAGCCAGAATTTGATAATAATTGTTGAAATGCAGGCGACCACCCAGTGCTATTAAAATCACCCATAACCAAGAGAGGGTTTGTTTGCGACTTTGAATACTCAGCAAGGTTATCAAATAACGTATTTCTTGCACTCGTGTATTCGCCAGTAATTGGAGGTGGAGGATGTATAACAATTATCTTTAGTTGTTTAAATGTATCTGGGTCTTGAACAGTTGCGACTAGTGAAGGAAATAGATGATCTGAGAAATATTGAGTGCTTGGCTGATCAGAAAAAGGTAATTGAGAAAATATTGCCAGTCCAAGTTTGCCTCTACCAGGTACGTGATAAACATATGGAAAGCTTGGCAGTTGATTTTTTAGCAAAATGAACTTTTCTGCAGATAACTCAGCAACACCGATAATTTGAGGTTTGTATTGTGTGACAGAGTTGACTAGTGAGGAAAAATCAGTCGTTCCATAATTGATATTGTTAAAATATACTCGGACGGTAGAGTGCTCAGCTTGGATGGTAGCAGAAGCTTTGGGTTGAAAATAATATGGAAGTAAATAGATAGTTTGAGTGATGAAACCGATTGTGGCAACGAAAACTAAGAGGGGTTTTTTCTGCAACAGAAAAAACCCAACTAGTACAAGAAATCCCACCATGTATTGAAAATGAAAATGCGATAGCAGATCAAGTAGAAAGTGTGTGGATCCAAAAAAACTTAAAATAGAAGTTAGCAACAGTACAGCCAAAGCAAGATAGTTCAAGGTAGATACAACATGACCAACGTTTTTCATAGAAAATTAGGCGGCAACAAAAAATCAGTATATCATGTAGTAGTGAAAAAGCTGCTTTTCTTTCTCTCTTTAGTAGTCGGTGTATTTTTTGTTACTTACTTAGTTTCCAAGTCTGCACAGCTATCAAATTTACAAGATGGTGATACTGCGCAATTACTTATTACTAGAGAGGGGACAAAGAAACTAATTGGATCACTCTTTGTCAGTGTGGTTGTTTCACCAAGTGCTCTAGAGCGTGGCTTGAGTGGACAATCTGAGGTACCCATGCAAGGAATGCTATTTGTTTTGCCAGAACGAGCCATTCCAAATTTTTGGATGAAAGATATGCTATTTGATCTGGATTTGATTTGGATCGACAATTCCACAATTGTAGATATAACTTCAAATGTCCCGGCACCTGACAAACAGACACCGCTCAGTGAGCTTGCTCGATACAGTCCAACAAAGCCTGTGACGTTGGTCTTGGAGATTCCCGCGGGTCAAAGCGACCAACTGGGATTGAAAATTGGAGATAGTATTGTCATTAAGTGACAGTTCCTTCTGCTTCTCTTCATACCCTCAAGATGCTATGATTGAATTATGACAACTGCCCCGACAGGACAGGCGGTATTTGATCCGTTTGCTCCACTAGCAAGCACGTTGCCACAGTCGGTGGCAGCTGATCCGGTGGTTTCCTCTCCAGTGAGTGCCACTCAAGCAGTCAATCTGCCAGATAATTCGGACAACAAAAATTCGTCAACTCAAATCAATGTGACTCCTCCAGTTCAGGTTGCGACCACCCAAGTTAATCCAACGGTTGCACCGACCGAGAACTCAGATGATGCTTCGCTCCATGATACCCAAGATTCAGATCAAATTAATCAAGAACAAGAAGATGTGACAGTGGATTCACCAGGTCAAACTGTTTTACAGCAGGTTCAAATCAATGCAAATCAAACACTAGACGTTGCCGGAGAACAAGACTTTGATTTGACTGAAGATGAGTGGCTGGCACTGCTTGACCAGGTTCTCACAGAAACCGAACAAGCTTCAAGTGTATTTGACCAGGTAATGCCAGCCGCTATTATTGCCACTGATCCACTCAATCCTCAGGGAGCAGTTTCCTCAAGTGCTCGAAAACCAGAGACAGTTGCTTCAAATAGCGCTCCACAAGAAGCAGGGCTGATTGGACAGGTAGAATATGAGCCGTCATCCGAATTACCAGTTGAAGTAGAAGGATTTTTGGAGAGAGTAGAAGATCACGCGGATAAATTACCACAAGAAATTGTAATTGCAGATGAACATGCGCAACTCCTGCCTCAGTCACATCCCACGCAAACAGTAATCATGCTGCCAATAACTGAGCAAGATGAAGAAAATCCGGTTAAAGATGTAAAACTGAGTCTCACTTGGTTGCTGGAATGGAGTCACAAGATCATTAAAAAATTTGTAGGAAAAGTAGTGTACCGACATGAATCCAACTCTTAATACAACCACGCTCACAAGTTCTGTGGTGACTTTTTTTAGTCAACTTGCTCTACTACTATTCGTTGGCACGATTCTAGCCGTATTAGGCTATATGATTTTCCAATGGTTCAAGCATCGGAAGAGAGAAGCGTATGCCTTAAACTTCGTGACGTTAATGATTCGGTTACCCAAAGATAATGAAATAAAAATAGATGCCGCAGAGCAAATGTTTTCTGGACTTTATTCCGTTAAGCGAAGGGGCATTCTTGCTTGGCTAAAACCAGAACATTCTTTTGCCTTTGAAATAGTTGCCTTAAAAGAAGAAATTGCTTTTTATGTGAGTTGTCCAGCAGCACTGAGAGATTTGGTTGAAAAGCAAATACATGGTGCCTATCCCAATGCAGACATCAAAGAAGTTGAGGAAGTGAATATTTTCAGTGAAAAAGGAAAAGTAGATTTTGCCGCGATTTGTTTTGAAAAATCCAATTATTTTCCTATCAAAACATATAAAGACTTGCCTACTGACGGATTGTCACTTATCACGTCGGCGCTTTCAAAGATGGGAGATGGTGAGGGAGCAATTATTCAAATTTTATTGACGCCTGAAAGTAAAAGCTGGCAACAAAAAGGCAGGGGTTTTGTTCAATCAGAAAAGAAGCGCGAGGCAGATCCTGACAAAGCAACGTATGGGCACGATCCCAAGGAAATGGAAGCGATTAATTCTAAGGTTGAGAAGCCAGGATTCAGAGTGGCTATTCGAGTGGTGGTCAGTTCACCCAACGAAACCACAGCCGAATCACACGTCAATAATATTGTGGGCGCATTCTCTCAGTTTTCTTCTGCATACAATAGTTTCAAGCGAGGTAGGGTGTTTTTGAAACACCTATTTATGATCGATTTTATTTATCGATATTTACCGTTATTCAAACGTAACACGGTGATTCTCAATACAGAAGAAATTGCCACAGTGTTTCACCTTCCAAATAAAACGGTAGAAACGCACCATATTAAATGGCTCAATGCCAAGAATGCGCCCGCCCCAAATTCAATTCCCAACACTGGATTATATTTGGGCGCCTCACACTACCGAGGAGACGTTCGGAAAGTCTATATAGGTCACGAAGATCGTCGACGCCACATGTATATCGTGGGAAAAACTGGTACCGGTAAATCTGAATTCTTGAAAGAAATGATCCTGCAGGATATTGAGCAGGGCAAAGGTGTTTGTGCGATAGACCCACACGGTGAATTTGTGGAAGATATTTTGCAACTGATGCCACCAGAAAGAGCTGATGACGTGATTTACTTTAACCCATCAGATTTGGACAGACCGATGGGTATGAATATGATGGAGGCAGACACTGAGGAACAACGACATTTTGTCGTAGGTTCCATCATCGGCTTGATGTACAAATTGTACGATCCACATCGAACGGGAATTATTGGTCCGCGTTTTGAGCATGCTATTCGTAACGCAATGTTAACGATTATGTATAAGCCAGGATCAACATTTATTGAATTAGTTCGAGCGCTCACAGATCAAAAATATGTTCAAGAATTGTTACCAATAGTGAAAGACCCAGTAGTTCGTCGGTACTGGACAGATCAGATTGCCCAGACCTCTGATTTTCACAAATCGGAAGTACTTGACTATATCGTTTCTAAATTTGGTCGGTTCGTTACGAATAAAACGATGCGCAATATTATTGGTCAGCCAACAAGTGCGTTTAATTTTCGCGAAGCGATGGACCAAAATAAAATTATTCTTTGCAATCTGTCCAAAGGTATCTTGGGTGAAGAAGATGCAAAATTTTTGGGTCTAATCTTGGTACCAAAAGTACTCACCGCAGCCATGAGTCGGCAAGATATGGCAATGGATAAACGCAATGACTTTTATCTATACGTAGATGAGTTTCAAAATTATGCTACAGAAGATTTTGCAGTCATTTTGTCCGAAGCTCGGAAATACCGACTCAATTTGATTGTGGCCAATCAGTTTGTGGCGCAAATTGATGAGGATGTAAAAAATGCAGTTTTTGGAAACGTTGGTACCATGGTTTCTTTCAGAGTCGGTGTGCCAGATGCAAACTTTTTACAGCATGAATTTGCGCCTACATTTAATGAAATCGATTTGACGAATATTGAAAAATATCATGTGTATATGAAAACCATAGTTGGTAACGAGCCAGTGCCACCATTTAGTATGTCTTTGGCCAAAGATATGGATAAGGTGAAGGCGCGGATGAATCCCAAGCAGGCCGAAATGATTAAACAACTGTCTCGGCTGAAATACGGAAAAGATAAAGACGAGGTAGAACGAGAGATTCAATCGAGGAGTAACTTGTAATATTAGCCAGTTGTGACCGCGTGTCACACTGGCTATGATAATAACACACACATGAGTTTAGACACTGCCGCCCTACAACAAATTCTGATTCAATCGGGAAAGATTAAGTCTGAGGATCTTACGAAATGGGTAGATGAAGCCAAAAGTAATAAGCGAGATCTGGCTAGTGTTGTAGTGGAAGAAAAATTACTTACTGTAGAAGAACTTGGTGGTATTCTTGCGAAGTATTTTCAAGTTCCTTTTGTTAATCTATTAGACAAAGAAACTGATCAAGCTGCACTAGAGCAAATTCCCCCGGAAGTAGCCAAGCGACGGCGAGTAATTTGTTATCGCCAGGATCCAAAAGAAGGTTTGTGGATAGCCACTGATGACCCGCAATCTAATCGATTGTTTGTTCAACTGCTTTCTAAGAAAAATGGTAAGCCAGCACAGTTAGCGTATACCACTTCGGCTTCAATTGATCAGGCGCTCACAAACTACACGGTAAACTTTCAAAAATATTTTGAACGATTTTTGCGTGATGATGATAGCTTTGTGATTCGCACGACGGTACATGATCCTCCCGTCAAAAAATTAGTTGACCAGTTAATAGAAGTGGCTCACGAACAGAATGCTTCGGATATTCACATCGAACCAAGAGAAGATGATTTTCTTGTTCGGTTTCGAATCGACGGCATGTTACACGATATATTCACTTTGCCAAAATATTTGTTAGATCGGGTAGTAACTCGCATCAAAGTGCTTTCAAGATTGCGTACCGACCAGCACTTGGCAGCCCAAGACGGCAAAATGACTATGATGCTCAATGATGACCGCCTTGATTTGCGTATCTCAATCATTCCTGTAGCAGAAGGTGAAAAAGTCGTGGCTCGTTTGCTTACCTCAAAAGCTCGCTCATATTCACTTGAGGATTTGGGCTTTAGTGAAGAAGCGCTTAAAAGAATTACTAATGCATACAATCAATCGTACGGGATGGTGTTGAGTACTGGTCCAACCGGATCCGGTAAAACAACTACCATGTATTCAATTCTCAAGTTAGTTAACACGAGAGAGCGGAATATTACTAGTATAGAAGATCCAATTGAGTATCGTTTGCCAGGGGCCAATCAAGTACAGGTTAACACCAAAACCAACTTGACGTTTGCCGCAGGACTTCGTTCTTTATTGAGACAGGATCCGGACGTAATCTTTGTGGGAGAAATCCGCGATAACGAAACTGCCTCGATTGCTGTAAACGCCGCGCTCACTGGCCATCTAGTGCTCTCAACGCTGCATACAAATAACGCTGCAACTACTTTGCCAAGACTATTTGATATGGAGGTTGAGCCATTTTTGGTTGCATCAACGGTGAGAGTAATTATTGGTCAGCGTCTGGTAAGAAAAATTTGTGTACATTGTCAGCAAGAAGAAGAAATTGACAGTAAAGAATTTTTAAAACAATTGTTTATTGATACTTTGCCAGCAAATGTGGAAAAAAAGTCTGGCAAAATCACCATTAGTAAAGGAGCTGGTTGTCGATTTTGCCATCAAACAGGGTATTCTGGTCGAATTGGAATCTATGAAGTTCTGGCTGTATCCAGAGAAATTAGAGATTTAGTTTCTGCGCGAGCAGATTCTGATGTTATACACGCCCAAGCGGTTAAAGAAGGAATGGTGACGATGTTTGAAGACGGCGTAGAAAAAATCTTACAAGGCTTGACAACCATAGATGAAATTTTGCGCGTAACTAGAACAGAGGAAGTGAAATAATGAGTGAGTTAAAAAAAGTGAATACTAACTCAATTCGCATTTCTGCTGAAGAAAAAATTTCTCTTTTTAGCAATATGGCTACTATGCTTGCCTCTGGAATTGCTATTTCTGAGGCAATTGATTCGTTGCTAGATGAAGCGAAAGGAGGCAGGAGAACGGTACTGCTCACATTGCAAGAAGATGTGGGGTCTGGCCATCATATTCATCAATCATTTGCAAAATTTCCCAAGGTGTTTGACAAAGTTACGATAAATTTAATCAAGTCTGCAGAAGAGTCTGGAACTTTAGAAACATCACTGAAAGATATTCAGGCAAACATGCAGAAAGAATTGGAATTTGCAGACAAAGTTAAATCGGCACTGATGTATCCATCGCTAGTCATGGTGGTGTTTGTGCTGGTACTAATTGTAATGCTGGTGGTGGTAGTACCAAAGATTTCTCAAGTTTTTTCAAGACTAAAGGTGGACTTGCCACTCGCAACCCAAGTCTTGATTGTGATGTCAAATGCCCTCACGGGTCAGCCTCTGTTAACAATTGGAACTTTGGTGTTGATTGTTACGGGCGCCGTCTTGCTTTATCGTTATAAACGAGAGGCATTTCACAACTTTTTGTATGACATGCCAGGTGTATCGCAATTAATTCGAAAAACTGACTTAACTCACTTTACGAGAAATTTGTATCTTTTGTTATCCTCTGGTATTCCCATCGTGATGGCATTAGAACTAGCTGAGGATGTGGTAAGAAAATCTGAAGTAAAAGCTTTGATTAACCAAGCAAAAAACCGCGCAGTCTCTGGGTACCCGTTTTTTCAGGGCTTGCGCAGTAAAGACAGAATCGTGCCAGAAATGATGATCAAGCTCATGGAAGTTGGTGAAAAAACGGGCACTCTGGAAACCGCCATGCAGGCGGTTTCCGAGCACATGGATTACGAAGTAACAAAAAGTCTGGCAAAATTTACAACTATTCTTGAGCCAGTCATGCTGGTTTTCGTTGCGCTGGTGGTTGGTGGCATGATGATGGCAATTATCTCTCCGATATACGGACTTATCAGTCAGGTTGGAGTAATGTAGTGATGAAAAGAGCTATTACAAAAAGGCAGACAGTTTTAACAAAAAAGGGTTTCACGATGGTTGAGTTGCTACTCACCATGTCAATTCTGGCGATCTTGTTTACGGTAGTAACAACGAGTCTTTCAACGGTAATATCAAAATCAAACATTCAATCAGCTGCAGAAATTCTCATTGCAGATATGAGAGAACAACAAATAAAAGCGATGGCAGGATATGAATTAATTACTGGAGGAGGGACTGATTATGGGGTGATGGTATTTTCAGATAAATACACACTTTTCTCTGGCGATAGTTACATTGAAGGCATGGATGATAATTTTACTGTAAACCTACAGCCGGGACTGGAGTTTGATACTTCTAGCCTTCCATTTTCAATGGTTGTTTTTGAAAGAATGAGTGGTGAAGTTGCTAGTTTCAATGACTCGTTACATACAATTATTATTCGGAACCCAACTACGCAGGAGTCGCGCAGTTTGGTGTTTAATTCGCTGGGGGTGGTCGAACTTCTATGATAAAAATAGGAAGCTCCCAACACTCGTGTGGTCACACATTAATTGAATTGTTGGTTGCTTTGGCAGTACTCGGAATGTTATTGCCAACTTTGCTGGCGAGTTTATCTTTTTCGAGTCAAAACCACACTCAGCAACAGTCTCGCCAGCGAGCCCAAGCAATACTCATTCAAACACAGGAAGCAATGAGAAGCATTCGTGCTGCAGGGTGGGCCAATGTATCAAGTCCGGGGGTGTTTCATCCTATTTTGGAAGCTGGTGAGTGGCGTCTAGAGTCGGGAGTTGGTGAGGATCAAGGGTTCACAACCACCATTACTCTATCAGCAGTGAGAAGGTCAGACCAAGGAGAAATAATAGATACTGGAGGATGGGTTGATCCTTCAACCATGAAAGTTGACATTGTTGTAAGTTGGCTACTTCCTCAAGAAGCTTCGGTTACAAGTACCTCATACTTCACCCGATACCTCGACAATCAACAACTTGTTGAAACATCAGAAGCGCATTTTCTAGCAGGAACCCTAACTGCTACGGCAGTAACAAACACAAATGGAGGCGAAGTCATTCTGGGTGCAGGAGGACAGGGTGATTGGTGTAAGCCTAATCAGTTTATTTTAGATGAATTAGACTTACCAGGATCCGGAGCTGCTAGAGATGTGGAAGCAATTGAAGGCAAGGCATTTACTGGAACAAATGCTGGGTCTGGCACGTATGCAGAAATAAGTATTTCAAATGAATTGCCTCCGGTAGCAAATATAGAAGCATTAATGACAGGATATGATACAAATGATGTATATATTGATGGTAGTTATGCGTATGTAGCAACTCAGGATGTTTCTCGAGACGTGATTATTATTGATTTAAGCAACAATCAAGAAGTGGGGTATTTTAATGATCCAGATTGGATAGGGTCAGCTCAGGGAGTTTATGTACGAGGTAATGTGGGCTATGTCACAATAGGGCCACGACTTCATACATTTGACTTGAGTCAAAAAACAGGTTCAAGATCACAATTAGACAGTGTTCAGTTGGAGGGAGGCTTCTTTTGGTTCCTTGCCCAAGGATACCGATTACAAGTGGTAGGTGATTATGCCTACGTTGCAGTGAATATTGGGTCGGCTGAGCTTAGACTAATCAACATTGCAAACCCAAGTGATATTAGGAGAGCTGCTCGTGCTGATGTGAATGGCGAACAGGGAAAAGAAGTGTTTGTTAATGAGACCGGCACCCGAGCATACTTAGCGACGAGTGCATCGAGTAGCAAGCGGGAGCTTTTTGTAATAAATACTGGAGTATCTACTAGCAATAAAAATAATAGTTCGTACTATTTGCCGGTATTGTCGTCTTATGAAGCAAATGGCATGAGCCCCAGAGGCATAAAAGTCGTACCAGGAAATCGAGCAATTCTAGTTGGAGAGGGGGGAGAAGAATACCAAGTGCTAGATACAAGTAATGAGCTCAACATCGTGCGATGTGGTGGTTACAATACTGATACGGGCATTTTTGGTGTTGCAGCTGTTCTTGAATCCGATGAAGATGCATATTCATATATCGTAACAGCGAGTCCGTCGGCAGAATTTAAAATTATTCAGGGTGGACCAGGGGCATCCGTAGCAGCAGAGGGATGGTTTGAGTCAAACATTTTGGATACGGGACATGATAGTGGGTTCAATTATTTGGATTTTGATTTTCAACTCCCCGATGTTACTGTGCTAGAAATGCAAGTTTCTGGTGCTGATGCGGTTAGTGGTAATTGTGATCTCGCCACATTTACCTATGTTGGTCCAGACAAAACTAGCAATACTTTTTTTACTGGTCCTGCGGCACTTCCGTTTGATAATGATGGTTTTGGTTACGAAAATCCCGCTCGGTGTTTTCGGTACAGAGTACACATGACCTCTGGAGATGGTTCGAACTCTCCAGTGTTGGAACAGGTAGAACTAAATTATTCACCATGACAACCAAATCACTTGCGCGAAGCCATATTCGGCATAATCAGAAGGGCCTGACTTTAGTTGAATTATTGATCTATTTTGGATTGTTTTCGATTCTATTGGTAGTGATTAATTCAATATTTATTAGTACACTCCAAGTCCAAACTCAACAATCTTCTAGATCTGCGTTGCAACAGGAAGCAGAGTATGTATTGGCAAAACTTCATTACGATCTTTATAATGCAGACTCAATTATCATGCCTGCAAATTCTGGTGACGTTAGTGAGATACTCACTATAGAACAAGACGGTGAATCGAAAACCTATTGGATAGATAACCAGCGATTATTGCTTGACGACAATAGTTCATCCCACTCAGTGACGAGTGGTCGAATCCGAGTTAATTCGTTTACTGTACAAAATGTTTCTGCAACAACAACTGAACAAACTGTTCGTTTTGAATTGCAATTAGAAACGAATATTGACGATGGTAGTAATCCTGCAGTGAGGGTTGTTGCCTCCACTGTGACTAGAAGATGAAAACACATCAATTAACATTTGACCAGTCGGGATACATCTTAACATCTCTGCTGGTGTTTATAGTGGTAATACTTGTGATTACCACAACCAGCGTAGTTGTTTCTATATCTGGTTTTCGATCTCAGACGTATTTTCAGGGTGGGCTTGAAGCGTTAGTTGCAGCCGATTCTGGAGCAGAAAATGCTATACTAAGATTGCTGAGAGATCCTGCCTATTCTGGAGAAACTCTTCAAGTTGGTGAGGCAGAGGTAGTAATTACAGTTGGGGGGGTTGGCCCACAAACTATTACAGTTGTGGCTGACTCAGGTGCCTATGAACGATCAGTCCAGGTGTTGGTCGATCGGGTTGATGGCATGTTGCAAGTTCTCAGCTGGAACGAAATCTAACGTTTATGGCAAAAACTTTAGCACCATTGGTTCTCTTCTTTGATCGCCGAAAAGTTGATTTGTATATTGGAGATCAAGATAAAACTGTATCTTGGCAAATGCCTTCAACTATTTTCCATCATCTCGAGATTCAAGATGGTAGAGCTTTCAGAAAATTGTTCGAAGATATTATTTTTGCAAATAAGATAAAACCTACCAAAATAATCGTCATTTTTTCTCAAAACATAGTATTTGCGATCGATCTTCCTGACTCTGCTGTGGAACCAGATAAACGAGAACAATTGCTCACCCAATTTAAGGAACAAATACCGTTTGCCAGCCCGTTTGTGAAAGAGGTTAAGCTAGATAAAAAAGACATGGCTATTGCGCTTAACAGAGATGTTTTTGAGTTGATGGTAACTCAACTCAAAGGTTTGGGTTTTGATGTGAGTACGTTGGTTACGTCGCATATTGTTCCATTTGAAATTCCTCCGTCAGGGATGACAAGCGTGCAGGCTCAAGAATGCATTAAAGAATGGGCAAAGCTTGAACTTCACGACTTCCTTGAGCCAGAACAAAAAAAGTCCCTACTGGTTTCGCGGGATCAACAGGATCCCAAAGACCGAAACAGAATTTTTCTTTACTTAGGATTATTTGTCGTGATGTTAGTAATTTTGGGAGTAGTACTTTTTGGGTATCTGCAACAGAATGCAAAGGACAAAGCAGCCGTAGAGGCGGCAAAAGCAACACTGATGCAACAGCAACAGCCAGAAGAGGTACCGAACAGTGAAAAGTCTAATCAAGTGGTTGGATCTTCTAATCGGGGCACACAAGCGGGTGTCAACGACAGTCAAACAGAGGAAGCGAGTGTTGTTCCAAGCTTGAACCCTGAGCAGCTTTTGGAGAGAAGTGAGTACACAGTCGTTATCTATCAATCTGCAAAATCAAGAATATCAATCACTGAACTAAACTCAAAACTCAATGAGCTTGGATTCACAGCAGTAGTGCAAAAACCAACTTCAAGTGTTATCAAATCCTTGGAAATAACAACTGATAGTGATGTTTCAGCCGAATCCAGAAAAGTACTAAGGTTGCTAATGCAAACCTATGATGTTGAGGCTTCAGTCAAGACAGTAACTGGAAGTGAAGCAAATATCGTTATTCGTCTTCCAGAATGAGTTGTATTGTTTCTTAACGCACTACTTTGAGTTATTTAATTGCCACTTGACTATACTAGATGATTATCTGTAAGCTTATTAGAGACAACTATAGTATTAAAAAAGGAGGAGGACATGAAGACATACAGTAAAAAAGCAGGTTTTACCCTGATTGAGTTGTTGGTGGTTATTGGTATCCTGGCTGTTTTGCTCGCAATCGTTTTGATTGCTATCAATCCTGCAAGACAATTT
>Ga0209605_1003528_pt1 | contig 13638 bp, 16 predicted proteins | sample AD_UKC035_MetaG_FD_184408 | JGI IMG/M metagenome (GOLD analysis project Ga0209605, IMG submission 184408) | Active sludge microbial communities of municipal wastewater-treating anaerobic digesters from USA - AD_UKC035_MetaG (SPAdes) (version 2) | ecosystem: Engineered > Bioreactor > Anaerobic >...
ATAGATGATCGCCTCCATCATGCCACCTCCGCGCGCATGTTGCGTGCCGCCAACTGATCACTGTAATGGGCCTTCAGGTGCCGCGTAAGCAGTTCCTGGGCGCTGCAATCCCTCCGCTCGATCCACCATGCGGCCTGATTGCGTGCACGGATCTGATCATGCCATTTGGTGATCGCCTCGATCTGCCACTCTGAGCCTTCCGGGGTGCCCTGCTCGGAAATCTTTTGCAGCCCCTTTCCCACCATGCCATCGATCTGCGGCATCACCTTGGCCCGGATCTGCTCGGCCCATGCGATCTGCTTGGGTGTGCCCTCAAGCGCTGGCAGGTAATCGGCCTTATTGGCCTCGGCAGCCTTGGCGGATTCCTCGATCCTCTCCTGATCCTTGGCAGCCTTATAGCACGCGCTGCACAATCCCTCTCTCTCCAGCCACTTGATCTTCCTCTCACGGTCTGCGAGTGAGCCGTACAGCTCCACCACCTGGCTGTGCCCGCATGAGTGGTTGATTGTTGTCTTGGCCATCTTGTTGGCCTCCTCTCTCTATCTTGGTTATAATGTATAACCATTACAGATGGATGTCAAGAGGATTTTGTGGGGGGGGGTGCCCATTGATTTCATAGGCCCAATAATCTGAGGAGCTTACGGGCCAAAAAAAAAGGCCCCCTCGCCTGCACAAGGGGGCTGACTCATGGTGGGTGGGGGCTTCCCCTGACAGCCCGCTAGGGACCCCAGGGAAGCCGTGGTGAGGTTTTCTTTCTCTAGCGCACCTTCTGAATGATGATCTGCCTCGCCCCGCTCACATCGATCACAATCGGCGTCTCGGTCGGTGTCCGGGTGGCAGTCCCTGTCGGGGTCCTCGTCGCCGTCGGAAGGCTTGGCCCCGCCTGGCCGAATTCATAGGCCCCCACATCCCATATTCCGTCGGCTCCGCGCTTGTTCCCGTAAGCATCCACGTCAAAGGGCGTGGACAGAAGAGATCCCGCCATCAAGGGGTCCTTGAGCCGCCAGTCCTTGGCCCGGTAGTCCACAAAAGGATCTCCACTACCGGCCTTCGAGTGGGGTTCAGCCACCGCCGCGCTGAGGTCCAGGTCCACACCCACCGGAGTCTGGTTGTCCCCGTACCAGTTGTAATCCATGTCGAGGGGCGCGGTCAGGTGAATCGCTCCCCCGATCCCCCTCCAGAACAGGTTGTTCCGGACCACCACGTCTCCCGGTGAAGCCACGTTCACAAACCGGAAGCCGGTGTTCCCGGCGATGTTGGCGAAGGTGTTGTTCATGATCCTCCAATTCCTCGGGACGATCTCCGTCAACCCTTTCTCATACTTCAAAAGGATCACCGCCGGGCTGATCTGGTTGTCGGCCTCGACCAGGTCCCCGCTGTGACAAAAGACGTTGCCATAGATCGACCAGTTGGACGCCTCCCCGAAACCGTTGACCAACCCGATGAACGCCGTGTTCGAGATGTCTTCGAAAAAGCAGTGCCGCAAGACCACGTTACTCTCGTTGGAGCCTGACCAGGCTTCCCGGTGGGAGGTCAAGCCGCCTCCCCCGTTGCGCGAGAACTTCGAGTATTCGATCAGGTAGTCATGTCCGCTCCTTGTGAGCAACTGGCAGCCTCGCACGTCATGCAGCCAGCAGTAGGACAAAACCAGGTTGTAGGGCGAGCCAATGGCATAGAGGATCTGGTCCTCGGTGCTCTTGGAGGTCCTGCCCCCGCTCTCGAAGTCACAGTGCCGGAAGGTGATGTCGTGCCTCGGTCCCTCCAGGTGGACCAGGTGCCAGCCGGTGAAGTCAAAGGCAAACCCGAAGCCGGATTCCCAACTTCCAGGTCCGCCGCCGGTCACCCCGTCTACGATGTAGTAGTCCGTCGTGAAATAGAGATAGCCGTTCCATTGGGCTTGACCATCCCCATACGACCCATCCCAACCGGTATCCGTGCCGTGGGCCTTGACTGTGGCCTTCTGGATCGTGATCGGCTTGGTCCCATCGTTGGGCGTCTTGAACGTCCGGGAGCCGTAGGTCCCATCCGCTACCAGGTAGGTCATGCCCCGCTCCAGCATGGCCGGGAGATCCCGGTAGGCGTTAGCCCAGTCCGATCCGCTCCCGTTGCCAGCCGCCCCGGAGCGTACATACAGCGTGGCCCCGTGTGCCACCGTGCAGAGAGCCAGCAGGATCAGTCCCATTAACCGTTTCATGTTTTCTCTACCCTTTCTTCTTGATCGCCTTGGGCGGCTCTTCCGGCGCTTCTCCCGGTGGCTCCAGGGCCAGGACCGGCGGCGGCTTCATCAGCAGATACTTGGCCTGCTTCACAATGCTCTCCACCACCATCGGCGCGGCCCGCTTCAGCAACCACTTCTGGATCGACCCCATCTCCATCGCGTCGATCATCGCATTCAGCTTCTGTACCGCCGCCGTACGCTTCTCATCATTGGGACGGTCGCTCATGGTTTCCTCGATCAGGCTCACCGCGATCATCGCAGGTCCGGAGATCTTGGGGCTCTTCGAGATCACCCATTGCACCGTGGCCGACAACGCGAACAGTGCCGCCGCGATTGTCGCCACCCACTCGCTCGCTACCGATTCCGGCAACCCCAGGTTCCCCAAATGGGGAGCCAACCACGCGGAAACGAAAGCGATAATCATTCCAACAAGTTCTTTTGGCATTTCCTTTTCCTTTCTACCTCTCGTTGTTCCAGATTTCACGGACCTTCTTTAACCATCCGAATATCGATATCTTTTTGATTCCCTTGGCCCCAAACGAAAACCTCCACATAACAGAGACCTTGTTTTCAGGCCTTAACCGTTCCTCTGCCTGACGGAGCTTCTCTTCGTTGATCCCTTCTGGGATACGTAATTCATCCATTTCCGCCTCCCCGGAACGGAATAAACACCCCAGACAAACGATCATAGTAGGCACGGTCCTCCGCCCTCAGCACCGTGGATCCCGGATGCCACCCCGCGAATGCGAGCGCCTCCTCCAGGCTGGGCAACGTCAATTCCTTCGAGACATGCTCACGGCCATCCCAATAGGCCACCAAACACTCCATCTTTAACGCCTCACACGCCCCTTCTTTTTCGTCCTGCACATCTCATCCCTCCCGGATAAGTTTGACTACACGCACACCACGCAACTTCACTTGCTTGTACCATTTCGAATTGACCGCCGCCTTTGATGCACCCCCGAAATCTCCACGGCCTATACATGCCAGCATGGTCTTGAACTTGGCCAACCCTGCCGCTCCGAGATTGAAACACATATCCACCATGGCGATCTTCCGGTTGTGGGTGAGGGTCGAAAAACCCGGCACGATTTTTCCACATTGCGAGATACACTCCGCAACCTCGGTGATGAGCAACCTCTCAGCGTCTCCCTCGGTGATCCCCTTTCCGCTGAGCACTTTGTCCACCATCCAGCCCGGAATCCCATTGGCCTCCATGTTGTAACCGTAGCCAATCGTCCACTTCCCCGCCGGGCAACGGTAGGGCTTCAACTTCAACCCCTCGTTCTCCGCTATGAAATTCAGTAGCTCATCCCCCGGCTCATCCATGATGAATCATCCCCCCAATGAATTGCGTCAATATCCCCAAACAGGCCGTCCCGATGGCCGTAATAATCCCCCAGGTCAATTTGCGCTCAAATGCGGTCCGCTCCTTAATGTAATCATCTAGCCGGGATTCAATCCGGCCAATGATCTTTTCTTGATTGTCACTTCTATGCTCCAGCAAGGAGAGCCTCGGCGTGATTCCCGTTCCGGCTCGTCCACCACCAGAGATCAATTCACTCAGGTGGTCAATCTTCCCGAACAGCTCCCTGGTATGGCTCTCCTCAAGTACCTTTTGCGCTTGCAAATCGAGCGCCATATCATCAAGTTTATCCGAGATCGAATCCATTTTCAGACCGCAGATTTTCACCTGACCATCACCACATGTCATTTCATCCAACTCATCCCTGTTCATCAGTTCGTCCCCGCTTTGCTCTGTACTTGGCGCTGCACATATCCCATAACCCGCGCCAATGAGTCCAACCAACTCTTCTGAGGCTTGTAAGTGATCACATTCCCCACACTTCGGCTGGTATCGCCGATCTCGATCTGCACCTTCTCCGGCTTGGCCAGATCCCGCGTCACCTTGTACACCCGGCAACTGACTGCCAAGCCCTTACGGTTGCCATCTCTGCGTAGTAGGTTCACCTTGCTGCCCGGCTCCAAAGCCAGTGCCTCCCATTCATACGAAAGATAATCAATATGCGACAAATCGATGGCCTGCACCTCAATCACAGTTTCGGGTACCGAACGCCGCAGCAACTCGGATTGAGTCAGGTTGGCAAGATCGCTCAACACCATCGTGTCTGGGGCTTCATAAAACCCTGTCCGAATCCCATAATCCGCCTGACTGTCCGTGTCGTTCTTGGTGACCGTCTGATCCTCGCCGTTCACTACCCCGGTCCCAACCAGCCTGTTATTGATCGTCCGGTAATCGATGCTCCGCGTGATCTCCAATGCGTTCCGTCCATACCGGACATTGTGGCCTTCTTCATTTCCGATGGTGGCCTTCCAGCATAAACGCCGCTGAGGGGTCACATAATAATAACCGCCGATGGCCTCATGCAGATCACGGAAGGCTTGCAACATGGTCTTGTTTTCAGCCGCCGCCGTGACCTGTGTGAACTGGATCCAGGGGTCAATCTCCCCAATATAGATCCCCGGCTGAATGAGCTGGTGTTCATTGATCCAGGCATCCAATACAGTCCGCACTGTGACGACTCCCCCCGCGTCGTAATCACGCAGCACCTCGACTCCCCACTGAGCTAGCAACCCCTCGCATTGGACTGTGACATCCCGCGTCTCACCATCCTTCCAGCTCACCGCCTGGATCATGAAGGCCCGCAGCGGATTGAGCGCCGGTCCACGGTACAACCAGATTTCGTTCGGGTTCACGAAATACGCTGCTTCCGCGTTGTCCGCTGGGTAGGTGAATTCTAGGCTCCCAGACGCGTTGACCTCATCGATCCACTTTCCGGATAGAATATCCGGCAATTCCGCCAAGAGTGTGCCGTTCGAACTGCGGACCTCCAGACGGTAATCCCCGCGCCGCAGGACTGCCAACTGCATTTCCGAGAGGACTGGGTAGTAATTCAACCAGACCGTGTTTCCCATCCAGGCGTTACCCTGATAGGCGATGGGATAGGCGCACACCGCCCGCTGGAGGACCACACCATTGAACAGGCAGGCCCGCCCGTTAAATCCCCCCCGCTGATTGATCCCCGTGGGTGTCCCGTACCCGGCCCCCAGGGTGATCTGATAACTACTGACCACTTACTTCCCCCGTTTCACCGGTCTGGTCTTGGCCTGTATTTCCGCCTTAGCGCAACTGGGATTCCCCATAACCATCCTCCCAGCCGGAGTACTGATCGCCCGGTAATGAGCCAATGCCTCCCGGATAACTTCGACCGACTTGGCCAGGATCAAATGCTGCTGCCTGGTGAGCGCCAATTGCCCCACCGCCTGATTCAGATTCTCCAATGCCTGCTCTGGCTCCATGTTTCTCTCCTCTCATTTCCACGTTTTTTCCTGGAGGGACCCGCTCTGTCGGGTCCATCGCCGGGTCCATCATCGTGTCCGGACGCAATGGAATGCGTCCCTCCATCGGGTCCTTTGCCGCCTCATGCAGGTGTGTAGTACGGAATCCAATAATCCGTATTATTGATGTTGATCCGGATTCTTCCGGTGTAAGTGCCAATAGCCGACGTACTGATGTTTTTCGTGTCGTCCGCCGCCGAGGTCCCCTGGAATTGAATGAATGGCTCGTCGTTGTCAGATTGCTCGATACGCACCACAGGGATGTTCGTTCCAGAAGGCCCCTTAACCGTGAACCAGGCCGCCGAAAAATCGGTATCTCCGATGGCTACATGCTGGCTCTGTCCGATGGTCACGGCTGCATCAGCCGGGGGGGATACCGCGCCATCTTTGCAAACCCAGAATCCGAGGTTGGTGGGCATGTCGCTGCTCGGAGTACCGGCCACATCCGCCTTGATGCGTGCCCCCACCCGCCAGGTGCTCCCCTCGTAGAACTCGAAGGTGATTCCCGTGCCATCCCCGGAACCCGAGTTCGTGGGTGAAGTGGTTGAGGTCCGGCAATGCCGCAACTGGAGGCTGTCGATATCGCCGGTTGATGCTTCCAAGGTCAACAGACCGAGAAGAGTGATCTCCTCAGTCTCTTTCATCTCCGAGGCGCCAATAGAATCAGCTCCCGGAGATCCCCCAGCAGCTGCAGCCCAAGACACTACGCTCCCATCCGTGGTCAGGTACTCCCCGGAGTGCGTGGCCTGATCTGGGATGACCTGAGTCCATGAGAGCGAAGAACCATCTGTGTAGAGGTGCTTCCCTGCGTTGCCGGTCACACTCAAAAGAGTGGCGAGCGTAGCGAATGCCGCTGACGCTTCGGTCGCTCCCGCTGCCAAGACTTTCCCATCATTTGTAGTTCCCGTTTTAATCGCAGCCGTGGGCACGTATCCGGTCGCGTCCCAGACCTGAATTTCCGAGGCTCCCGCCGTTGCTGATTTGTCGTTGTACAGTGTCAGTGCCACCTCTGGAGTCGCCGAAGAATTCGGCGTCACCCTGAATTCCATCATACCCGGAGCGTCGCCCGTTGCCGGTATCTGCCCGTCGGGAAGTGCCACAATTTCCGCGACTGAAACCGCCGCCGTGGAGGTGTAAGCTTGGAAGAGCACAGACCCAGAAGGATCTGTGCTCTGGCTCGCGGTTGGAGAGGAGATAGACCCCCGCGAGTGTATCAGCGTAAGCGTAGGGTTCACCCCCGTGCCCGCCTTGCGGATTTTCACCGCCTGCGAATATGACAGATCCGTGAGCGTGGTTCCCTCTTCAAGTGCCGTAATGGCCTCTTGAATCTGGTCAACACCTCCAGCCGTCCAGAGTAGTTGGACGTTACTCCCTGTTGGCCATTGGGCTGCCGAAGTCCCCTGTTGGCCGCGCAAACAGCTGGACATGGTGTCGCCGGAGATTGAGCCGACCAGAATGATCTCATGCCCCTCGGCCACCGTGGTTCCAAACACGGTTACCCAGAACGGTCCCGCCGCCGGAAAGAATCCACCCTCTCCGGTTGGCACTGAGAATGATGTAGCCGTGTTGGTCAGTGTCGCGGTGAGTTCGCTCCCTGCGTTGTTGACAAATTGTTTCCACTCGGTCACCACTTAATTGCCCGTCCTCAAATAATCGATGCGGGAGAGAAACCTCTCTCGTCTGGTTGCCGATTCGATTCTCGCAGGCGCCTGTTCTACCACCCTGTCCATGACTTCGGATCTAAGCGGAATCCTCCGGGTCACGGCGGCATTCCCCAGCCGCCAGTAAGAACGGCTCACAAATGAAGTCTGCTTTGACGTATTGAACCATCGGTTGAGTTGAGCATCATTGATGGCCACCGTAGCCGTTCCAGAAGGCACTTCCGCGCCGGTTGCGATCAGAAAAAGAAGATCCGCGACAGAGGCCGCATCGTAATTCCACAGGTCTTCCACCGTGGCCTTGAACTCCGCCGCCTCGGTTGCATCGATGACAAGATCATTACTCCATGTCTCCCCATGACACCGCTTACAGTAGCAGCCTCCAAGGACTGCCCCCAACATGATGATGAACGCTACTCGTCGCATAATTCCGGGTCCTCCAATTCTTGTCGCCAATTCCATAATTCTTCTCCCTGTGTGTCATACAACTCCAAGAGGTGTGTCATGTCACGCATGAGTTCTGTTTCCATCCCAGGAGGCCCGCCCCAGACCCCTTCCTTTTGGAAATCTGCTACCCTCGTTCTGATACGTTCAAGAACCGCATCGGATTCCATTAGTTCCCCTCCCCAAGGATCTCTGTAATCGTGTAAGCCCCCATAGTGGGAAGCGGAATATCCTCCCCCAGAGTGAGCACGATACTTTCGGTGGGGCCATCCACAAACCCGGCTTTGACTGCCCGGTACTCAATCAGGTTATCCCCCGGATGCAGCCGGTAGTAATCACCCAGCGGTATCCACATGCCTTCGATTCCAGGGATTACCATGTTCTGAAGAAGCATTCTTACTTGATGGTCTACCGTCACTGCCCAGTGTGTTGGATCAGCGGGGGAACCACCGCACTCGGTTGCCCGAAGGGAGACCCGCGCCGATGGAGCCAGAAAAGCCACATCCGAGTTACACCCGGCCCCCCAAACCCAGTTTGCTACAAAAATGAAAATAGCGAACACGATGGCAAAGAGAAGGATCTTTTGCTCAATCCAGTGGTCTTCCCGCCGTTGGTAAAACTCACGCCTACGCATTTCTGTATCCTCAATCTCCGCCTCGGTTACATCCAATAATCCGGACAGCATTTAGTTGTCCACACTGCTGCTGATCTTTTGCCAGTTACTTCCGTCGTACAGGAGTTGAATCCAGTCGTTGGCGGAGTCCAGGACCACATTGGCTCCGCACTGAATGTTACCAGCCCCATCCGTTACCGTGACTGCAACCGCCGCCGAAGTTCCCGACAAATAAAGCATGTCTCCACTCACTCCGCCGTTGATGGTGTTGAGCGCCGTAGGGCTGGCCGCCGTCACTGAATGTCGGCTTTTTGTAACCGTTACCGCATTGGATGAAACCGTCAATTCGGACCCGGCGGAAAGGTTGAATTTTCCGTTTGTTTTAATAGTTCCGTCGTCACAATCGACAGTAGCATTATCTGCCGTGGTAGAATTGCCGAATTGAACTGTATTATTGGTCGTGTTGACAGATACCTGTTGGCCGCTGTCCCCTAATGTGAGTGTACCCTCAACAGTTGCATCTTGGAGATTCGCCCCACCGGTGAGCAACGTCAAATCATGGCCAAGAACCACATCTCCAGCATTTCTGGTCATACCACCCGGAATAAACCCTGTTGATGGAGAAGTAGCCGTTGCGACAGGCTCAAGTTGTATCCGCCGCAAATGATAGCCATCGCCACCGGATACTGAATTGTTAAAGAAAATTCTGACATAATTGTTCGCCGCGCCGGAATATGAGATTGTCCACGTATATCGCTTCCACTCATTGGTCAAATACCACGTATAATACCTGTCAGTTCCGCTGATTCTGACAGCTGTGGAGAGAGATGCGCTACCAGTATCGCATCTAGCCTCGAAACTCAATGCGTAATAGGATGATGCTGATCCAGTTGTCGTAGTTTTGATATTGGGAGTATTCCCTGCATATACAACATCTGTCACGTACAACTCTGGAATACCGTCAACCGTCTGATATGTGAATGTCGCTGGGCTAGCAGTGTTGTTGCTAATTGTCCACCCGCTTGTTGGGATGGATTCCGCGTATGGCATAACATTTGTCCCAGCCCCGTCCACACTCACACCTGTATTCATTACAGTTAGAGCACCTATCGTTGTCCTGATTCCTGCGCCAAATGTGCATTGCAGATTATCACCTAATGACAGGATGGGTAATCCATCATCGTTAAGGAAGTCCAACCCGCTCGCGTCCACCGCTTTTAACGTCTCCGCCTTGAAGGTTGATCCGTTAGCCATGGTGACATCACCGGCCACCGTGAGGTTCCCTGTACCCGCGTTCAGCGTCGCTACATCGGTCGAACCATTGTTGACGGACAGGACCGCTGTCGCGTCGGTGTAGACAACCGAGTCGCTGTTCGGGAGCAGGATCGAGGGATTAGTGGCGGTGGTGAAATCCAGCCCACCCAGTTTATAGATCGCCGCTCCAGAACACAGGAGAGCGATGAGCGCAACTGTTAAGGAATGTTTAACTGTTCGTTTCATTGTTTTCCTCAAACTACTGGATCGAGCGCGATCCGGTACTGGACTCCGTTAATTGTGATAATAGCCGATTCCGTCGGCTCGAATACATCCAACAATGCTGTTGTTTGCTCGAAATCGATTCCCGCCTCCAGCGCATTTACCGCCGTGTGGAGGTCCTCAAGGTGTTGGGCGGTCAACAGTAATTGCACCGCCGATCCCGTGGACCAGGACGCCGCTACTGTACTCTGTTGGCCGCGTACCAGGCTGGTCAGAACATCCCCAGTTCTTCCTCCAACCTCAATTACCTCGCAGCCGTCGGCTGGATCTTGAGAGAACACTGTCACCCAGAAAGGACCGGTTGCAGGGAAGGTACTCCCCTGTCCACTCTCCAGAGTGAGCGATGTGTCATCATCATCTATCGCTGAGTTGAGGTACCCCGCCGCGTTGTTCGCAACTTCCTTAAATGCTGTCACCATATCAAAGCCACCTGTCGTAATAGGAATAAGTCCAGGTGTAGCCCGTCCCGCTCAAACCCACACACACAAACTGATTCTCCCCCGGATGCAGCAACGCCTGCGTGGGCAGGACGTAAGGATCTGCTCCTTCACTGGGTGTATCACTCACCGACCGGTATATCATAATTGAGGTCCAGGTCTCACCATCCGCCGAAACCGAGATCGTCTCCAAATCGCTGTCAAATTTGCAGTATAGATTCGCCCCCATCCGGTAGGGGAGATAATTGTCAGCCCCAGAAATGACACCCCAACGATTCTCGATCCCGGTGTGAACCTCAAGCGTGTTCTCGACATATAATTCCGCATAGGCACTGTCCTCTGATGATTGTTGACCAATAAATGATATCGGCGTGTCGGCGCTGCCAGCATAAGGAGTTCCCCCCAACGCCACCCTCCAATCATCAAAGGAATTGCTGTTGGTAATCGTACGGGTATGCAGCGTGGTGCCGTACCACAGCGGATCCCCGGCAATGAACTCCAGATCCATCTCCAAACCACGCCCCCCATAAACCTTGCCTTCAATCGCCTTCGCCAAACGGCAATTTAAATACCGCCCCGGCCAGTAATCGAGTGTGAGTTGTTCATCCGTCCCCGGCACAAACAAGGCCCGCAATGCGTCCACCTTCGCCAGCATGTCTGCATGGGAGGAACCTTCCACGATCACCGGAACCGTGAGGGTACGTTCCCCGATGTAGTTGCCACGCACCACAGACCCATGGCCGCCCGAACGCGCCGATTTCGAGAGCCTCGGCTCGGCTAGCGCCTGGATCGGCCCTTCCACCACCGTGACACCGTAGGTGCTACCTGACAGATCCACCCCGCCGAAACTCAGGGAATCGGCCATCTCATGCCCTCCCCACCTCATTGAGCGATAGCCCCAGACTGGAGAGTTGACGCTTAAACACGTCGCTTACCTGCCTGACAAACCTGTCCACATCCGCCGTGTTGGAGGCATCGACACGGTCCACCTGGACCAGTGGCGAGTTGATAGTCAGCGTGGTGCTGTTTCCAGATGATCCACCCCCGTTGGCTAGGTCCACCAAACCACCTTCGGCCAAGGCCCGGACCGCCCTCGATCCTACCACCCCTCCATCGGCATACCCCGCCACCGCCTGCATCATGGCCTCATGACTCATCACCCGCGTACCCATCGGCAAAGACGCCAATTCAGGGCCACGTTCCCCCACCAGGACCATCCGGCTACCCGTAACTCCTCCCTCGGCGTATGAGGGAAAAGGAATCCCATAATGATTCTCGAAAACCACCCTCTCGGCTCTTTCAATCGGCTCCCACTGATAACTGCCCGCATTCGACCCCCAGAATAGCGGCATTTTCACATAGGTCTGTCCGCCCGATGTCATCACCAGACCGGCATAAGGATCCGCTCCTGAAGACCCGCCTCCACTCGCCTCATTCGCGGCAGCCATCTTCTCCCACAGATTCGAGATCCCCAGATCAATCAACTCAATTCCCTCTTGAGGCATCCAGGGTAATTCCGTGGCGGCCAAATCCGTTAGATCAGATCCATTGCCAGATCCCGACCCACTCCCTGATCCACCAACCACTGATCCAACAACTTCCCAATAACCAACCTGTGGATCATCATCACTCGGCACATTCAACGTTGAAACCGGGAAATTCGATACAAAATAGGTCCCACCCTTGGGGGCCTTCTTGCGCAGATCATTTAAGCTCTGAATCAACCAATCATTCCCCCCAACAAGACCACCTTCCGCGAATCCCATCACCGATGACGGAGTATTCTGAATCCGTTTCAATGCAAACCAGAGTTTCAGTTTCGCAACCGCCCTGGCTGCATTCGCCTCGGTCGATGCCGCCCAATATCCTCGCAATGGATCCCATAACATGTGATCGCTTTCGGGTTTCGCGCCCGCCATGAGCGCACGATCCTCGCTCGCCTCCCAATTGAAATATCCACCTCCCGGTCTGTCGATCGTTCCAGTTTTGCGTTCCCCGATCCCCCATTCCAAGGCCCCAGAGTATGAACCGAAGATCCCCTCATAAACCCGCTGGAGCGTCTCCGCGTCAATCTTGTTGTCTCCCGCCGATGTAGCCGCTGTTGCCACACTTGCTGCTTTTTTCAGGGTCAACCCCGCCGCCACCGCCGTGGTCTCCGCCGATGTGGATGTGTCTCCTTGTACAGTGGAATCCCCAGCTCCCGATCCAGTTTGACGATCCCTGTAATCAGCGGCTAATTGAGCAAAACTCTTCCCAGCCGCGAAAATATCCCGGCCCGATTCCGATGAACCCAATTCATATGGAGATGTAAGATCAAAGTTGTCCTTGGTGATGCCAGAAATTCCAAGCATTTCTTGAAGAGCCTCATATTGATCGGCTCCACGGGACAATTTGGCGATTTCTAAAAGTTCTGTCCGCTTTGATCTCACCACACCATTCAGCATGGATAACATTGTACGGAGATCCATGTTTAGGATCTGTTGATAAAACGCCGCCTCTCCGGAACGCCTCATCCAGGCAACATAATCATATACATCACCAACCACGCCCCCGTCCGCGAACCCCCTCACCCCCATGCTCGCCGCCGCCATCATGTCCTCATGCGAGAGGATTCGTGTCCCAACCGGTAATGCCGCAAGTTCAGGCCCTCTCTCCCCCACCATCACCATCGGGTGATCCGTCACGCCACCGGCGGCATAGGCCCTGGTCTTCGTTCCGGTTGCCGTGGCCACCTTACGAATCGCCTCGTAAGCGTCTTGCGCGGCGGTCACGATAGTCCTGGTCGTGGATGACCAGTCGCTCCCCAACTTCTGCACCGCCGTGGACAACTTGGTCAGTGATTTGCTGCTGTCACGGCTGCTGTCCTCGGTCGCGTCCGAGGTGGCCTCCAGCAGGTCCACCATCTTACGGTAATAGTCCTGCATCACATCGGCGGCCTGATCGAGACTCAGGCTCTGGGTGCTCGCGTAGACCCTCCAGAACTCGTTCATGATCCGGTTGTGGTCGTCGTAATACTCAACCGCCAAAGCCTGCCACTCCTCGTACCCCAGCTCAAACTTCCTCGCCGCCTGCTCCGCGTGAGCTGCAAGTTTCTCCTCGGTGATCCCCAAAATCTTCCTGATGTAGTCCGACAGCGTGAGAATCTCCACCTCCATCCCGCCACGCGCCGAACGCAGCGTCTGTAGAATATGCCGCTTCCATTGCCAGATCAGGTTTTCGGATCCCCCTAATGCCGTGGAGGCGGCGTCGTAGATTTCCTCGAAATCGGACAGGGATTCCGTCACTGAACCCGCAAACCGCGAACTGAAATGCTCGAGCTCCTCCGTAACCTTCCCCACGATTTTCCCGAACATGTCGTACTTGTACCCGGCC
>Ga0209605_1003541_pt1 | contig 13610 bp, 12 predicted proteins | sample AD_UKC035_MetaG_FD_184408 | JGI IMG/M metagenome (GOLD analysis project Ga0209605, IMG submission 184408) | Active sludge microbial communities of municipal wastewater-treating anaerobic digesters from USA - AD_UKC035_MetaG (SPAdes) (version 2) | ecosystem: Engineered > Bioreactor > Anaerobic >...
CGCCGTCTTCGCCCAGCACCGACCCGACGTGGTTTTCCACGCGGCGGCGCACAAGCATGTGCCAATGATGGAGGCCAATCCCTTCGAGGCGGTGAGTAACAACGTGGGCGGCACGCGGACGCTGGTTCACGCGGCGGAGACGTGGGGCGTGGCGCACTTCGTGATGATCTCGACCGACAAGGCTGTGAATCCGACCAGCATCATGGGCGCGACCAAGCGCGTGGGCGAATATCTGGTGCGCGCCGCCGCGCAGCGCAGCGGGCGGGCCTTTGTCGCCGTGCGCTTCGGTAACGTCCTGGGCAGCCGGGGCAGCGTGATCCCGCTGTTCCAACAGCAAATCGCGGCCGGCGGCCCGATCACCGTGACCCACCCGGACGTCGAGCGTTACTTTATGACCATTCCGGAGGCCGTGCAGTTGGTGCTGCAAGCGGCCACGATGGGCCAGGGCGGCGAGGTTTTCGTGCTGGACATGGGCAAGCAGATCAAGATCGTGGCCCTGGCCCGCGACCTGATTCGCCTTTCCGGCCTGGAAGAAGGCAAGGACATTGACATCGTCTTCACCGGCCTGCGCCCCGGTGAGAAGCTCTACGAGGAGCTGTTTACCGCCGAGGAAACGCACGCGCGCAGCCGCCACCACAAGATTTTCTTCGCGCAGAACGGGCATATTTCGGCGGAGGGGATTGAACGGGACGTGGTGCGGCTCTTGGATGCGGCGGCGAATGGGAGCTATGAAGCGCTGTTGGCCTGTGTGAAAGCGCTGGCCCCGGCTTATGTGCCGGAACGTGAGCGGTTGGCGATGCACCATGAAGCAGCGGTTGCCCCCCTCCGTGAACGCGCTGAGGCGCAGCCTACGGCGGAGTCATTGTTCCGGCGGGTTGAAGCGCCAGCGTTGAATTGAGGCTGAAACGTTGGAACGTTGGAACGTTGGAACGTTGGAACGTTGAAACGTTGGAACGTTGGGGAAAAGACGCATTCATAGACTGGTATAATGTAAAACGAGGATTGAGGAACGTGCTAACGTTCCAACGTACGTTGGGGTGAGAAACGAAAAGGAAACGCAAATGGCGAAAACTGCACTAACACTGAATCGTGAAGCGTGGTGCGCTTATCATCCTGGGGCATGGAGAGATGCAGCGGACACATCCTACACAGCCTCCCGTTGGGATCTCGCATGGCAGGTTGCATGCGAGATTGCCTATCAATTGCACAAAGAATTTGCCCCAACACGCGTGGTGGTATTTGGATCTCTGGCGCATCGCGCGTGGTTCACACCGTGGTCGGATATTGACCTGGCCACCTGGGATATACCACCCGAAGCCTTTTATCGCGCAGTTGCCCTGGTCATAGGTCTGAGTTCAGAATTTGAAGTTGACTTAGTTGCGCCAGAAGCCTGTAGTCCTGCGTTACGACATGTCATTGAGCAAGAAGGAATTGAGTTATGAGTAAGCAATTACTCCGCATTGTGCATCGCATTCGCGAGGTTGCAAGCGTTAGTGACACAAACACCGGATGTTTTCGCACAAACGAGTGCCTGAAAGCGCATTTGTTGAAGCAATCAACCCTTGATATGTGAAGCGGATATGATCTAATGTCGGATATCGTCATCCGAGCCAAAAACCTGGAAAAGCACTACACCATCGTCCGCCAAACGGAGCGCGGCCGCTACTTGGCCCTGCGACGCGCTGGCGCACAACGCAGGCCCGCGTCGTGCGCAAAAACCCGTCGCCTTCCAAATCAGGTGCTTTTCATCAATATGGTGCTCAAATAGTTCATTGCGAATGAGCTTACCCAGAGAATGGCAAAACAACAGGCCCATAACTTACTAATTAACCATTACCGAATTCAGTCTGAATCATCTTTTGCACTTAAATTACCAGAAAGCTATTAGGAATTCTATTTATGCTGATTGATTCACAAGCTAAACCAGAACCGTCACGAACGCAACGAGCATATTTAAACATGATTTCATCTTTTCTTGATTATGGGGCGCGAATTGGAGTCTCTTTTATTATCACACCCCTTCTCGTTTCTGGTTTGGGCAGTACACTCTTTGGTATTTGGCAAGTTCTAAATAGAATGGTCAGTTATATGTCGGTTGCTGATGGTCGTCCAACGCAAGCTCTCAAGTGGGTCATTGCTAACCATCAGGAAGCCGATGATGTGAACATCCAACGTCGGGCCATCGGTAGTGCTTTGCGGGCCTGGTGGCTAATGCTTCCTTTTATGACCTTAATTGGGGCAATTCTCGTATGGATATCTCCGTTAGTGGTAAAAACGCCGCCAGAATTCATCACTGTGGTTCGAGTAGCATGTTCCTTGCTAGTTTTCAACTTGATGCTATTGGGAATAACCTCTCTGCCCACATCTGTTCTAAGAGGCATGAATTTAGAGTACAAATGTATGGGCGTCGTAGCAGGTATGAACGTCCTGGATGGTCTGCTGGTTGCAGGCGCACTATATTTAGACTGGGGCTTGATTGGTGTTGCGGGGGCACACCTTATCCAGAATTTGCTAACGGGGCTTCTTTTCTGGTATCTGGTTAAAACTAGTCTGCCCTGGTTTGGGGTGGCAAAAACCTCGCGGCAAGAAGCTCGTAATTTCCTCAGCCTAAGCATCTGGTATGCTGGATGGAACTTGGTCCATAACTTATTGCTTTTTAGCGATGTGATGCTTCTTGGTTTGATTCTGTCGGCCACTGCCGTCACACAATACACCCTGACCGGCTATGTTGCACAGGTGCTCATTGAGGTCACAACTATGATAATTGGTGCCGCCGCCCCAGGTCTGGGGGGGCTGATCGGACAACGTCAGTATGAAAGAGTTGTTGCTTTGCGCAAGGAAATGCTGTGGATAAGCAGCTTTGTCGCAGGGGTGTTGGGGTCTATGATTTTGCTTTGGAATAAATCATTCATCACATTATGGGTGGGTGAGGAACACTATACGGGGCCTGTAATTAATCTGTTACTGGTTTTGATGGCAATACAATTGTTATTCCTACGTAACGAGAGTTACCTTATTGATCTCACTCTAGATTTACGGCGCAAGGTAATCCTCGGTATAATGTCGGTATTGCTTTCGATTGGACTAGCAGCAGTGTTGACCCACTGGATGGGGATCCTGGGTCTCTGTTTAGGAATCTTGGGTGGCCGTATGTTGTTAACCATAGCGTATCCGGCAATTACCACTGAGTTTTTGGGGGTCTCTTGGCTGTCCCAGTTTAAACCCATGCTTCGCTCAACTTTTGTAATGATCGGATTGTTTATATTAGCAACCTATTTGGGGCAGATCATCAAAGTGGATCGCTGGATCATGTTGATAGGCTATACAAGCCTCAGTATACCAATAGTTGCAGTGATATTTTGGGGTATAGGATTTTCATCTCAGGAAAGAAAGCAATTGGTGAAGCGGATAAGTAACCTCAAATTCCTGGCGAAGATTGTCTAGATGAATCATCAAAATGGAGGTTATGACCGCGATTTAGTTTATCACGGTCAGTCGATAAGCCCACAGTGGTTTATGATTCAGGATTTTATTGAAGTGCTCGAAAAACTAACTTGAATTTCCAGACAGCTATTTTTTCAGAAAGGTTTTGGCACGGTGATATCTCGATATTTTGATGCTGATGGAGTATCACGAGCTACTCATCCGGGCTCATTGTTTTGTGACCTATCGATGTTTGTCTTAAAAGTTCGATCCAAGTAGGTAGTCTATAATGAGGCAATGCTCTCGCGTTGATCAGATTTGTCTGAATTATGGTTATCCAGAAGAGTTTCGCACCCTGCTGGAACGTATCGTCAAAGCTATCACTGTTCCCGAAACCTTATCTATAGTGCTTCTAGGTAGCGCTAGTCGCGGAGAAATCGTCGGCCAACTGGGGCCTCGTGGCCTGATGTTGTTTAGCGATCTAGAGATAATGGTGATTACACGACATCAGAGTGAAGCTCGGACCAGGCAAAAAGCACTATCAGATATCGAGAGTTTGGAGGTTGAACAGAGAGCTATAGGTGCATGCACTTTCCATATTGATGTAGGCTATGACACGCAGCGATCGTGGAAGCGACCTCATAGTGAGTTCCATGCTTGGGAAATAAAGCAGACAGGATATGTTGTGTTTGGCGAAGATGTGCTTGATTTGATTCAAGTCCAAGTCCAACCCCAATCTGCTATCCAATCATCTCTAAATAGGCTGTGGCACTTGTTGCTCTATTTCCCCGCATCTCTATTGCGCAGGCAATCTACACAGCATGATGAGCAAGTCTTTAGCTATATATTGAGCCGGGCCATCTTGGATTTTCCGTTATGGTTGCTTGTCAGCAATAAGGTGTTGGTACCTGGTTTTACAAAACGCTATGATTTCCTTCAAGCAGAGCGTGAATTCTTCAGACAACAGGACTTTCCTGTAGATGAATTGATTGACTGGGTTAAATTGGCTCTGGAGATCAGAAACGCCCCAACATCTGAATTGTTAAAAGAGAGAATTACGCCAGTTTATGAGGCTGTATTAGGTTGGTACTCCAAAATGGTTTTGTGGACAACAAAAAGTAGGATGATTTCAGACGATTTGCCGATATTGTTACAACAGTACAGAAAACAATTGTATTCACCGTTGGGTTGGAAGAGGCGTCTTTGGGAGGCACGTTTAGCAGTGGAGTTTGCCAAAACACGGCGCTTGCGACAGGGCGCCCATTGGTTGTTTGAAAACAAGCAATTACTGATTACATCTTTCCTTTGGCATATGCATCAAGCTGCCATTAGTTATCTTAACGACGATGCCCCAGCGGCAACAAAGTGGTTAGCACTAGCCGCATCCAATATGGAGGAACTTTGGCCGCGAGACTATAAACGTAGAAATGCTGACTCCTTTGTCGATTCGTGGCTTGCCTTACGGAATCGTTTTTTCGATTTCATTCCACAATTCTATAGAGGGTTGGAGTCCAAACAAAGTTATTACAGATGGATTCTCAGCGATGGTTACAACAGTATTTAGGCGACTGGTCAAGAAATGCACTCCAGCGCTTTTGAGAATCAGCCGGCATACTTCCAAATAATTGAGATCACTAGATGCTATGCGACAAGTGTGAATATACTACTGGAGACTATAATGTCACCCATTCTTCTTGTTTTCATTGATAGCTTTCCTTTTGATTATCTAAATCACGCTCCGTTTTTGAGTTCTCTCGCAAACTCGTGGCGTGTTATTCCTGGCTTTGGGTATAGCTCCACCTGTCAAGTTGAGTTATTATCCGGTTTAACGCCGGACAGTCTCGGATATTTCGGCGAGTGGGTCTACAATCCTGCCGATGCACCGTTTCGCAAGTGGCATTCGCCCTTGCAGACGCTTTCTGTCACCAGACATATCTACTACCTCGATCGGGTGCTGCACAAAATTTTACAGCGCATATCAGGAATTGGTATAAAAAACATACCTTTGTCCTATCTGAGTTATTTTAGTTCCCCGTATGTGAGCGTATTTGACAAGAGATTTCCACACAGTTCTATTCCGAACCTGCCCAGGGTAAAGGGCGTGTGTTCTTATGATTATAGCAGCTTGCCGGTGGAAAAAGTAGATACCGCGGTCTATGAGCGGGCAAAACAGTGTATAGCGAATATCCCCGAAAATCATCATCTTTTTGTATCAATGACCAAGCTGGATCATGTAGGACATTGGAACGGCGTGGATTCCCCCGAATATCGTCAAAAAGTTGCCGAGTTAGATCAATGGGTCGAGGACTTATACGTGCGCTTTTTAAAGCGTTTTCCAGAGGGGGAGCTAGTCGTGATATCTGACCATGGAATGGTTAACGTGAAACAGCTAGTGACATTGGAATTGGAAAAGGTTTTTGGTAAAGTAAGACCCGACACTTACACCTATTTTCTGGATGGCACTTTACTCAGAATCTGGTCGGATCAGCCGCATCTGATCAACAATATGGTAGACTATTTAAGCAACCTGCAAATCGGCGTGTCCCTGACAACAAACGAACGTAATGCCTTTGGTCTTACTCGGCCTAGCTGCGGGAACATAATCTTCGTGTTAAATGAATCTGTTATGTTCGTGCCGAGTTTTTGGGGCGGGCGCAGCTCTAAAGGGATGCATGGATATCATCCTCTGATTTCATCTCAGCATGGAATACTTTTAAGTTCAACGGCTCTTTTTCCTGATTTCACATCTATAGAGGAATTGCGCGCCCCCCAAATATTCCAAGGATTGCACTCGATAATGACAGTGTAATGTTTGGAGGAACTCTGTTATGAGCTTGTCAAATGTCCACCCGCACAGGAGATCGTTGCCTGCTACTGTTGGTTGGCACAAGTCTGTGATAACTTCCATAGGCCTTGTACTAGCTGTTCTGGCAGGCATCATGATATCAACGCTATCTATGGGGGTTCTTGCAGACAGACAATTTGGAATATTCCTAATATTCTCGTTGCTCTTAGCTTTAACAGGAATTGCGCTAGCGCAGAGCGTCGATCGGGATAATGCTTCACATCTGACACAACTATTCTTGATGGCATTTGTCATTCGAATTGTTATGACTCTTATTCTGTATCAGCATTTCATGCATATAAACGGATACCCTTTTGTAGGTTCCTGGGGTGCCGACGACCAGGGATACCATTATCGGGCAACTAGACTTGCTGAGCAATGGGCTGCGGGGAATTGGTATTTCCCATCTCACGATTCGGCCGCGTATGATTCGTTAACGGCACTGTTCTATTTTACATTTGGATCTGTACCCTTGGTTGTACGCGCCCTTAACTGCTTTGCCGGTGCCGTGTCCACAGTTTTCACCGCCTCACTTGCCCACTACATATTTGGCGCAAGAATTGGACAAAAGGCTGGACGGTTAGTTGCCTTTATGCCTGACCTTTTGCTCTTTTCTGCTATTCAGTATCGAGACTCTCTGCTCACAGCGATGATTTTATATCTCATTTGGGCCTTCCGCTGGAACGGACCTGCGTTGCGGTCGTATTGGCATTTATTGATATCGCTAGTTGTTTTCTTTGGATTTTTATTCATGTATCGTAACGCTGCCCCTATTATGCTAGGGGTTCTTGGTACTACCGTGGTCTTCCAGATGTGGAGTCCAGATGTAAAACAGAGTTCCTCACGCGTAAAGTATTCCGTACTTCTCCTATCTTGTGTTCTATTGGGGATAGTTTTAGTACAGATTGTAGACACCCTATATGCTCAATCTATTTGGGATGTTGCCTGGCGAATAGAATCTAGTCAACAACATGCCTCTCGAATCCTCGCCGAATCACCCACTGATTCACTTAGTGCTCTGTTGTATACTGATCAGGGTGGGGTGCAAGGAATCTTGACAGCGCCAGTGCGATTTTTGTTCCCCCTAATATTACCTATACCGACTCCATCATTCTGGGGATCTCTTGAACTAGATGCCGTTCTGTTGTCTATGGGTTCATTGGTCTGGTATATAATGTTACCATGCGCCGGCTATGGCCTAATTTGGGCTCTGAAACATGACTTCAAAAAGGCATTCCCAATCTATGCTTTTCCTTTCTTTAGTTTAGTTGGCCTCTTTCTTATGTACTACTCAGGATCAATAAGGTATCGAACTCAGTTTATGCCGTTGCTTTGGATATTGGTAGCCCTGGGTTTAGACCGGCTTTCACATTGGCACATGGAATATATGTTGATGTTAATATCATTGGGGATTGTTTTCGCAGGATATATAGCTTTCAAGGGGAGCCTTTAATATGAGTAACTCTGTCCGGCTTGGAATAGTTCAAGATGGGCCCGTAGCTTTTGATGGTGAGAACTACTGGAATAGCCATCCTATGGGGCACTATCTAGAGCGTATATGTGCAGAATTTGGTCGGATTAACCTATATGCCCCAGTAGTAACTAAAGATAGTGCTTTTTATGAAACATTCCATGAGGTGCAACTTGATAGCGATTTGATTCATGTGAATCCATTACGAGTCGGTGGCGGGAATATTTTCTCGGCACTCTGGCGACAGATAAAACAAATTCCCCTCTATTGGCGCAACTTGGCAAAAAACGATTGGGTGCTGTTTTTTTTGCCCGCCACATTTGCATTCCCAGGAATTCTGGTGCGGCAGCTACAGAAACTTCCTTACGCACTCTATTTTGGAAGCGATTGGGAGGAAATAGCCCCTTTTGAGTTCCGCTGGAAGAGATGGCGTTTTTTGCTACCCACATATTTGAATATCGGCAAACAATTGCAGAATCGAGCAATTAGAGAGGCTTCTTTCTGTCTGACTGCAGGATTTGCTCTCAAGAATAAGATTGCGCGTCAGGGAAAACCGTGTTTTGCGACTGTCCCACGCATCAACTTGAGCCTAAAGGAGTTATTCTTTAGACCGGATACTTGTTTACATCAGGAGGTAGTATGCTTATTTGTCGGCAGTTTGATACCACGCAAAGGTTTGGACTGTCTCTTGGCGTCCATCGGATTATTACGTGAATGGGGCTTGCCTGCTAGACTGTGCATTGTTGGTGACGGACCACTAAGGTCAACATTGGAGACACAGGTAAAGGAGCAAAACCTTGCCGGTATCGTTGATCTTGTAGGACATATCCCTAACGGACCCCAACTATGGCAACAGTACCGGGAATCTGATATCTTTGTCCTACCCACAAGGTCTGAGGGTTTTCCACGCGTTCTGTATGAGGCGATGAGTCAAAGCCTTCCAATCGTAACGACTAACGTAAGCGGTATTCCGTATGTAATGGAGCATCGGCGTAATGCGCTTCTCGTCGCCCCAGATGAGACTAAGTCCATTGCTAATGCTATTACCGAACTAATGCAGACCCCTGCCCTGCGACAGAAACTGATTATAGAAGGTATCAAAACAGTCAGTGAGATACTGCGAGCAGATCCGGGAGAGCAACTAAAAAGTCTGGTATGCGCGCAATCACACAAATGAATGGCTGTATTTACCTACCAAATGCAGACGACCTAAAGTCGGACAGGTCAGGGAATGATACCTGTACGAAATGTGTACTAACATTACCATTTTCAAGATAGAAGCTGTCTGTTTAGGTATACTACACATTGTGGTTCGACAAGCAAGCGACGCCCCGGAAAACTATGGTATTATGTATGAATGTCAAGTGCTGGTAGAGCAAAAGGAGTTGTGGTTATGAGCAACAGCACATGTGTTGGTATTGATGCGTCTCGCTGTCGCTCCGGGGGTGCTCGAGCCCATTTGCTCGGAATCCTCAACAATGTGACTCCGAGAACTTATGGCATTGAGCGCGTCCACATCTGGTCATTTCAAAGTCTCTTGGACACGATTCCCGATTATCCTTGGTTAGTGAAGCACTCTCCCCCTGCATTGAGAAAAAGCCTGTGGTGCCAACTTCATTGGCAGGCTTGTCGCTTAACAGACGAAGTGAAACGGGCAGGGTGCCATATTCTCTTTACTGCAGATGCTTCTACCCTATGCCGCTTCAAACCACAAGTAGTATTGAGTCAGGATCTGCTCTCCTACGAACCTGATGTGCTGCGCCTGTTTGGTTGGGGGAAAGCACGTTTGCGGCTGTTAGCTATTCTGTGGTTACAGAATATAGCTTTTCGTCGTGCCGATGGTGTCATATTTCTGACCCGTTATGCTGGCAATGTAATTCAACAGTCATGTGGACGACTGCCCCGAGTGGCATATATTCCACACGGCGTTGACTGTAGTTTTGGACAGATCAAAAGGCAAGCAATGTGGCCACGGTCAAGTGAGCGTCCCATTCGTTGCTTATATGTTTCCAACGCAACTTTGTACAAGCACCAGTGGGTAGTGATTCGCGCCATTGAAATGCTGCGTAATCAAGGTATAGATATCACCCTGACACTTGTCGGGGGTGGGTCAGGTGAAGCACAAAGGAAATTGGTCAAACAAATGACAAAGTCGGATCCGGATAACCTATTCGTTGCGCAGAAAGAGTTTTTACCCTATGCTAAGTTGGCGAATTTCCTTGCACAGTCGGATATTTTTGTCTTTGCGTCAAGCTGCGAAGCTTTTGGGATCACGCTTCTTGAGGCTATGGCGGCAGGTCTTCCGATTGCCTGCTCGAATAGAAGCTGTCTGCCAGAGCTATTGGAAGACGCGGGCGTTTACTTCGACCCAGAAGACCATACTTCAATTGCCACGGCAATACGAAAGCTGATTGATGACTCGTTACTCAGGGAAGGCGTGGCAAGCAAGGCCAAACACCTTTCATTACAGTACTCGTGGCCACGTTGCGCTAATGAAACTTGGACATTTATTGCCGAGACTACTAAAAGGATAACCAAATGACAGAAAAAAAACCGTATCAGGTTTGCACCAACTGTGTGATGGACACAAGCGATCCCCGTATCGTCTTCGACGAAAATGGGATCTGCGATCATTGCATTGACTTCCAAACCAACGTTCAGCCACGGTGGAATACAGGCGAGCAGGGGCAGCGGCGGCTCGAAGTGATCGTACAATCCATCAAACGTGCAGGCAAAGGCAAGGATTTCGACTGCCTGCTCGGTATCAGCGGGGGGATGGATAGCTCTTACATGCTCCATGTGATGGTAACGAAGTTCGGTTTGCGCCCACTCGTGTTCCATATAGACGGGGGATGGAATACCGAGTTATCCGTACATAACATCAATGTGCTGATCGACAAGCTAAACCTGGACCTTTACACAGAGGTAATTGACTGGGAGGAAATGCGTGATTTTCAGCTCGCGTGGTTCAAATCCGGTGTGCCGCATATTGACATACCCCAGGATCATGCATTCATTGCGACTCTCTATAATTTTGCTGACAAATACCGTATCAAGTACATACTTAATGGAGGCAATATCTCGACCGAAGTTGTACGCCATCCTATCGAATATTGTTACTTTGGTACAGACATGATCCATATCCGTGACATCATTCAAAGATATTGCACAAAACCGATGAAAACATACCCGTTCAGTTCGATCTACAGGCACAAAATTTATCTTCGATATGTCCAGAGAATAAAAGTCATTAAACCCTTGAACTATCTACCTTACACGAAAGCGGCTGCCCTCAAGTTACTGGAAGCAGAATATGGCTGGAAACCGTATCCACAAAAGCACTTCGAATCGCGATTTACTCAGTTCTTCGAGGGATACTGGCTACCGACACGGTTCGGCTACGATGTCCGCCGCAGTCAGTTCTCAAGCCTCATCTTGACGGGACAGATGACTCGGGAAGCAGCCCTACAAGAATTAGAAAAACCATCCTACGATCCAGAGACCATTGGCCACGATTTTGATTACATCGCAACAAAACTCGGGATTTCAGGGGATGAACTTCGCAGTTACCTGACAATGCCAAAGAAATTTTACTGGGATTACCGCAATCAAAAAAGCATGTTAGGTATCGCCACCAGAATTGTGACGGCTTTAGGGCTAGATCGGAGTGGTATACGATGATTGGTGTTATTGATTATGGACTTGGCAACATCCTGGCATTCCTTAACATCTTCAAGAGTCTGAACATCCCTGCAATGGCAGTCCATACTGCTGGCGAGATTACTGCGGCAGAACGCATTATTCTACCCGGTGTTGGTTCTTTTGACTGGGCAATGGAACGACTTAATGCATCAGGGATGAGAAAAGCGCTTGATGAGTTGGTGCTGGTCAAAAAACTTCCCGTGCTGGGAGTATGCGTGGGTATGCAAATGCTGGCGCGCTTCAGCGAGGAAGGACAGCTGCCAGGACTCGGCTGGATACCCGCGGAAGTGCAACGATTCGACGAAACCTGGCTCACCCAGAAACCCCACTTACCACATATGGGTTGGAATGATGTTGAGCCACGCTCAACAAACGATCTGTTTCACAATTTAGCAGTTCCTAGATTCTATTTTTTGCACTCCTACTATCTCCGACCAGATAACGACGAACATGTTTTAGCAACAACTATCTACGGTAAGCCCTTTGCTTCTGCCGTACGTGTTGATTATGTGTTTGGTACTCAGTTTCACCCCGAGAAAAGCCATCATTGGGGTATCCAGCTTCTGAAAAACTTTGCAAAGGTTTGAGACATTGTTACGTCCCAGAATTATTCCTTGTTTACTGATCAAGAATGGTGGCCTTGTCAAGACGGTGCAGTTTGATAATCCGAAATACGTTGGAGACCCAATCAACGCTGTTCGAATCTTCAACGAAAAAGAGGTTGATGAGTTGATCATTGCCGATATTGACGCAACAGTTCATAACTGTGAGCCAGATTACAATATGATCCGCAATATTGCTATGGAGTGCCGTATGCCGCTCTGTTATACTGGAGGAGTGAAGACATTGGAGCAGGTCGAGCAGATCATTAGTCTAGGTGTCGAGAAAATAGGAATCAGCAGTGCGTCCGTTGATACTCCTGAGTTGATTACTGAGTCAACCAGACGAGTTGGTAGCCAGAGCGTTGTCGTTGTTATAGACGTCAGAAAAGTTGGGCTTCCTTATCACTATGAGATTTTCACTCATAATGGTACACAGAAAACAGGTCTCGATCCAGTTCAGTTTGTCAAAAGCGCTGAAGCTTTGGGGGCAGGAGAGATTCTTATTAACTCCATAGATCATGATGGCAAGATGCAGGGATACGATCTGGACCTTGTGGATCAAGTTCGTAACGTTGTCAACCTCCCGCTTTCTTTACTTGGGGGCGCAGGATCGCTGGGAGATATTGAGGATCTGATCCGTCGCTATGGGATTATTGGGGCTGCCGCGGGCAGTCTTTTCGTTTTTAAGGGCAAGTATCACGCTGTGCTAATCAATTATCCGAGTCGCAACGAGAAAGAAAACCTTTGTTACCGTGGAATGTACACAAAGTAGAACGGGGTGTTGCGCCATGTTTTTAGGCAAAACTATTCTCATCACCGGCGGCACCGGCACCTTTGGCAACGCCGTCCTGAATCGCTTTCTCAACACCGGCATCCGCGAAATCCGCATCTTCTCCCGCGACGAGAAGAAGCAGCACGATATGCGGCTGGAGTATCACAATCCCAAACTCAAGTTCTACATCGGCGATGTGCGCCGGCCTGAGAGTTTGCTGGACGCGATGGCCGGAGTGGATTTCGTCTTCCACGCGGCGGCGCTCAAGCAGGTGCCGTCGTGCGAGTTCTACCCGATGGAAGCGCTTTTGACCAACGCCGTCGGCGCGGAGAACGTGATGAACGCGGCGATGGCGGCGGGGGTCAAAAACGTGGTGATCCTGAGCACCGACAAGGCCGCCTATCCGATCAACGCGATGGGTATTTCCAAAGCGATGATGGAGAAGCTGGCTGTGGCAAAGTCGCGGGTGGCGGTGGAACGTGGCTGCACCATCTGCGCCACGCGCTACGGTAACGTGATGGCCTCACGCGGGTCGGTCATCCCGCTTTTCATCGAACAGATCAAGGCCGGCCAGCCGTTGACCGTCACCGACCCGACGATGACCCGCTTTATGATGAGCATCGAGGGCGCGGTGGATCTGGTGCTCTACGCTTTCGAACACGGGCAACCGGGCGATCTTTTCGTCCAGAAAGCACCCGCGGCTACCATCGAGACGCTGGTCAACGCGATGAAACGGGTTTTCGAGGTCGAGAACCCGGTCAAGATCATCGGCGTGCGTCACGGCGAAAAGAAGTA
>Ga0209605_1003545_pt1 | contig 13601 bp, 10 predicted proteins | sample AD_UKC035_MetaG_FD_184408 | JGI IMG/M metagenome (GOLD analysis project Ga0209605, IMG submission 184408) | Active sludge microbial communities of municipal wastewater-treating anaerobic digesters from USA - AD_UKC035_MetaG (SPAdes) (version 2) | ecosystem: Engineered > Bioreactor > Anaerobic >...
GAGAGAAGGGCATGCCGTGTGCCGGGTCACCCAATTAGGAATCTCATAGGATGCGCCGTCCTACAACGTCATGGGCTTCGATCTCGGCTTTGGCAGATGGGCTGGCGGAGTATTCGTCGGCAAAAAGGGTCCAGATCATCATCTCGCGCGGGCGGCCCTGGTGATCGGTGGTGCGGGCGTGTAGGGTGGCCTCGTGGCGGTAGCCCAGCTTGCGCGACACCGCAGCAGATGCCTGGTTGAGCACATCGCAGTGGATCTCAACCCGTCTGACGTGATCGATCTCAAAAGCCACTTTGGTCAGGGCCGCCGAGAGCTCGGTTGCCAACCCCTGGTTGGCATGGCCCTGGTCGATCCAGTAGCCGATCTCGCGCGTGTCTATGCCCTGGCGAGTGTGAAGGCCGGTGCTCCCCAGTATGTTTTTTCCATCCCGGCTGAAAACCCCATAGACAAAATCTTGCCCCAGGTCAAAATTGCCACGCCAGCGGCGCAGCATCCCGATCCGTTCTTCGAGTGGGCGTGGTTCGTCGGCGGCAAAGTTCAGCCAGGGCAATAGGTGGGTGATGTTGGCCTCGATGACTGCGCCGAGCTGGGCGGCATCGGTAGGCTGCCAGCAGCGCAGCAGCAGGCGGTGGGTAAAGATCTGGTAGGCTGGGCCTGGGATTTGTTCTGTCATCTGATCACCTCTGCCTCAATTCTTCTACGATCGCTTCCAGCAGATCCAGCAGTTCGACATCGCTCATTTCTTCCAGGTTGACCTGGCTTTCTTGTGCGGTGCTCTCTTGCCCTTGGCGCTGTGTATTCAAGGTCAGCTCGCCTCTCAGCCAGGCATTCACCTCCTCCACCGAATACACATCTTGCAGCACATCGCGGTTCTCAGCATTGATGATGACGTAAAAGCGCGTGCGCGTCGGCGGGTCGATTGCCACGAAACCGGTGAAATACAACACTACACGGCCATTTTCCAGGCGCGGGGCGGGCAAAAGCTCGATCACATCCGTATCGCCGCTGCGTACTTCTGTCTCGCCCTGGCTCACGCGCAGCCAGTTTACATCTGCCGGGTGGTTGGGTGCGGCCTTGATCTCGGTTGCCAGGGCATCCACCCCCTGGTAAGCCTGGTCGCCTGGCAGTTCCCAAACGAGCACCGGGCCATTGATATCGTTTGAAGCCTCCATCATGATCCCTTTGAGGCTGTCTTTGTTCAGGGGTCCAAAGGGTGTATACCACATCATGCCATCCGTTGAAACCAGGTGGTAGGGAGCGCTGTTCTCTTCGTTGATCGAGCTGCGCTGTACCTCCACCCGCCCCTGGCGAGTGAACAAGCCTGCCCAGATCCCGTTGCGCCATCCATAAGCCTCAGTCTTTTGGGCTGCCAGCCATTCTGGTTCGATCTGCACCCCTTCCAGGCGCGGGTCGGCCTCTGCTTGCTCGGGGGTCAGCCATTCGGCGCTCCCATCCGAGTGGATCAACCCAATCTCTGCCACGTAGGGCACGCGTGCCAGCCCGGCGCGCTTGAGCAGGCTGATCATGGCCATGTAGCCGCCCTGCCCATCCTGCACATACAGTACCTCATGGAACTCGACGAAGGGGTCATGCTGGCGCACGAAAAACTCGGCCGAATTCCACAGCAGGCCGTTCTCTGCAAAGGGCATTTCTTGCCGCACGATCTGGACTTTATCTACCCCTGCCGGGTCGTATAAGAAGAAACCTTGCGACGGGTAGATCAACGAATTCAGCAAACCAACCGGCCCAAACTCTGCCACCCAATGCCCATTGACGTAATCCAGGTCTCCAGGCACAAAACGCGTGTCGGGGTTTTGATTTTTGAAGTTCTCGCGCGCCTCGGCGTATGAGACGGCCCGGCTCTCTACCAGCGGCACCAGCTCTGTTACCGGTTGGTAAACGGTGCGCTCATACAACCCTTGCAGCATAATGGGCCCAGAAACGATGGCCCACAAGATCCAGATTGGGAACAGCACCATTGCCAATAGAGAAATCGCCGCCTTGGCTTGCAATTTCAGGCGCGTGACCAAGGCGATGCCCCCCCCCAGCATGAGTAAGACCAACAACCAGCCAATTGGGTTGCTGTAGATGCTGTATAAAATCGACCCCATGGGCCACAAGCCCGGCAAAAACACTGCCCAAATCAGCAGTGCCAAAGCCAGGATGCCCAAGATCACCAGGCAACCTTTCGCATCTAAGGTTGATGAATAACTTTTTACTAATTTCTTCTGCGGTTTTCGAACCATCACGTCCTCCTTCTTGTACGATCAGAGCACAGAGTTCATTGATCATGATTATACCCTCAGTCTTAGATCCTTTTGGTTGGGCCATTCTTTTGGAATCGCCAGGCGGGCGACGGTCGAAATAAGACTGGGGCTGTCTCAAGCATTCCCTTGAGACAGCCCCAAAGTGGTGGCAAAGCAAGTTTTAACCGGGCAGGCCGGCCTTTCAGAGCTTTGTTGATTGCTTGGGTGAAAAGTGCCTTCTTTATCCTTGTGCGGCCTGGTCAGCAATCGCCAGGGCTTTATCCAAGATGGCGAAGCCCTCGGCAAGCTGCTCTTCGGTGATGATCAGCGGCGGGATGATGAGCACGGTGTGCCAGTGGGTGTAGACAAAGAGGCCATTCTCGAGCATCTGCTTGCGCAGGGCGTTCATGGCAGGGCTGGAGCTGTTCCAGGGGGTCAACGGTTGGCGCGTGCGGCGGTCTTTGACCAGCTCGATGATGCCGAAGAGGCCGATATTGCGCACCTCGCCAACCGATGGATGCTGTTCGCCCAGGTCGTTGAGCAGGCGGTGCAGCACAGGGCCCATGGCCGCGGCATGTTCCACGATCTGTTCATCGCGCATCACCTGGATGTTGGCAATGGCCGCGGCGAGCGAAATGGGGTGGGCGGTGTAGGTCAGGCCGCCCTGGTAGATGGTATCTTTGTACGCATCGGCGATCTCGGGCTTCATGCCCACCGCACCCAGGGGAGCGTAAGCTGATGTAAGGCCCTTAGCCATCGTCATCAGGTCGGGGGTCACATTCCAGTGATCCACGGCAAACCATTTGCCGGTGCGGCCAAACCCGCTCATCACCTCATCGGCGATCATCAAGATGCCGTACTTGTCGCACAGGGCGCGCACGCCTTGCATATAACCTGCCGGGGGGATGATGATGCCGTTGGTGCCGGTGACCGATTCCATCAAGATGGCGGCGATGGTTTCGGGGCCTTCGTATTGGATGATCTCCTCCAGGTGGTTGAGATAATCCTGGGTGAATTCAGCCTCAGGAATATCAGGGTTGTTGCGGTGGAAGGTCGAGCGGTAGCGGTAGGGATCGAGAAAATGCACCACGCCGGGCATCAGGGTGGGTTCCCAGGGCCAACGACGCGGGTCGCCGGTGAGGGCCATGGCGCCGGCGCTGGCGCCGTGGTAAGAGCGGTAGCGGGTGAGGATCTTATGTTTGCCGGTGTAGCCGCGCGCCAGCTTAACAGCGTTCTCATTGGCGTCAGCGCCGCCCAGGGTGAACATGAACTTGCTCACCCCCGGTGGGGTGATCTCGTCCAGCAGCTTGCCCAGCTCAGCGCGTGGGCGGGTTGCCATGCCTGGGGCGGCGTAGGGCAGGGCGCGGGCCTGGGCCACAATGGCATCGATCACACGCTGGTTGCCGTGACCGATATTGACGCACATGGTCATTGAGTTGAAATCCAGGTAGCGCTTGCCGGCGGTATCCCAAAAATAGACGCCCTCGGCGCGCGTGACTGGGATGGGTGCAACCTTGCCCTGGGCCGACCAGGTCCAGAAGGTATGTTCGAGCGAGAGAGGTAAGATTTCGGAATCGGGAATAGTAGTCATACCTGCAAGTGTAAAATGGGTAGTGAGGCTGTGTCAAGTGCAATAAGTGCGCCTGGAGATGTGTCAAGTGTCATAAAAGGGGCTAATAGTGATATACTTAAAACCGGAAAGCAACAATCTTTAACTTAGGAGGCAAAAATGGCACAGAGTTTTCAACTGACAGTCAAGACCGGCCCGAATCCGGGGAAGATCTATGACTTGGTTAAAGAAGAGGTTGTGGTTGGCCGCGACCTGGGCAACGATATTGTGATCAGCGACGCCGACATCTCTCGCCGGCATGCTCACTTTGTTCTGCAAGGTGACGTATATCTGTTAGAAGATTTGGGCTCTACCAACGGCACTTATGTTAACGGAGAGCGCCTGACTGGCCCTCAGTTGTTGATGGGCGGCGAGACGATCATGTTTGGCTCGACGGTTGAGCTGACCTTCAGCCCGGTTGGCTTTGACGTAGCCGCCACGATGATCGCACCGCCGCATGCGGCAGCCCCCGCCGAGCCGGTGGTTGTGGCCCCGGCCCAGGTGGAACCGGCTGTCGTTGAGCCGGCTGAAGTGGCTCCGGTCATCCTTGAATCGGTGCCGGTGATCAATGTGCTGGCTGATGAGCCTGCCCTGGAACCTGCTGTAGAGGCGATCCCCGAACCCCCGGCAGCACCGGTGGTTGAGCCAGAGCCTGTGATTGAGATCCCCCCCTACAATGCTCCTGAGCCGGCCTACAGTGCTCCCGAGCCCGTCTACAGCACTCCTGAGCCGGTCATCTCTGAAGTCTCCGTGGAAACAGAGCCCCCGCAGAAGAGCAAGAAGGGCCTGTGGATTGGCATTGGAATTGGGTGCTTTGTGTTGGCTTGCTTGTGCATTGTGGGTACGGTAGCTGTGATCTTGTGGCAGTCAGGGGCCTTCGGCTAAACCTGAGTTTTATTCGTACCATATTAATCCAATCGACAAGGATGAAATAGGGCTGGTGATATTGAATATCACCGGTAGCCTGTTTCACCCTTGTTTTGGCTAAGGAAGGATTTCTTGTCTACCCCAGCACGTCCTTTTGATTTTCAGCAGACTTTGGTCCCCAACCGCTTGCTAGGGCTATGGCGGATGATGAGCGGCTATCGCTGGCATTATTTGGGGGCAACTGCCAGCCTGGCTGTTTCGGCTACCGCCAAGACCACGACCTATCTGCTGTTGAGCTATTTCATCGATACAGTATTGGGGGAAGGGCAGTATTTGATTCCGGGCAACCTGAGGTCCACCCTGGTGTTGGTGGCCTTGGGTTTCTTGGGCCTGGCAGCCATCGAAGGTACCTTTAGTTTTCTGTCGGGCAGGCTGGCCTCTTACACAGCCGAAAACATCACCCGCCGTTTGCGGAATTACCTTTTCGACCACATTCAGCGCCTGTATTTCCGTTACCATAAGAAAACCCCCACCGGTGATCTGATCGAGCGTTGTACATCTGATGTGGATGCGCTGCGGCGTTTCTTCAGCGACCAGGCAATTGGTATGGGGCGGGTAATCCTGCTCTTTACGATCAACTTTGCAGCCATCTTCAAATTGAGTTGGAAGCTGGCACTGCTTTCAATTGTGGCGATGCCGATCATTATCCTGACCTCGGCCTGGTTCTTTAAGCGCCTTACCAAGGTATACGAGGCGTATCAAGAGCAAGAGGCCATCCTTTCAACCACCCTGCAAGAGAACCTGACCGGGGTGCGGGTGGTCAAGGCCTTTGCCCGCCAGGAATATGAGCGTAAGAAATTTGAAAAGGATAATTGGGAGAAGTTTGTGCGCGGCCGGCGACTGACGCGCATGCACTCGCTTTTCTGGCCGATCTCAGATATTGTGTGCGGCTTTCAGTTGTTGGGGGGCTTCCTTGCGGCGGCCCTGATGGCCATCAACGGCGAGATCACCGTGGGCACTTACATGGCCTACAGCGGCCTGGTGGGTTGGCTGATCTGGCCCATGCGCAACCTGGGACGCCTGATTGTGCAAACCTCCACTGGCCTGGTCTCGTTTGGGCGCGTGCGCGAGATCATCAAACAGCCGCGCGAAGCCCTGACTGTGGGCCGCTACCAGCCCGAGAAACCGGTGCAGGGTGAGATCGTTTTTGACCAGGTTGGATTTTCTTACGAGGATGACAACGAACTGATCTTGCAGGATATCAGTTTTACCTGCCAGCCGGGGCAGGTGGTGGCGCTGTTGGGCTCCACCGGCTCTGGCAAGACCAGCCTGATCAACCTGCTGCCGCGGTTTTATGATTACACCAGCGGCAGCATCAAGCTGGATGGGGTAGAGTTGAAAGATTATGCCCCTGAGTTCTTACGCAGCCAGATCGGCACGGTGGAACAAGAGCCCTTCTTGTTTTCGCGAACGATTGGCGAGAATATCGCTTACGGCGTGGGGCGAGATGTGCCGCATACCGAAATCGAACAGGCGGCGCAGATGGCTGCCGTCCACGATGTCATCCTGACCTTCCCGCAGGGATACGAGACCATGGTCGGTGAGAAGGGCGTTACCCTTTCGGGCGGGCAGAAGCAGCGCGTGACGATTGCCCGCACCCTGCTCAAAGATCCGCGCATCCTGATCTTGGATGACTCGACCTCCTCGGTGGATACTGAGACAGAAGCTTTCATCCGCGATGCACTGCGCTGCCTGAACGTGGGCCGGACGACCTTTATCATCGCCCACCGCATCCAAAGTGTGATGAATGCCGATCTGATCGTGGTGTTAGATAAGGGCCGTATCGTCCAGAAGGGCACGCATGCTGAGCTGTTGGCTCAAGAAGGCATGTACCGGCAGATCTATGATCTGCAGACGCGCATTGATGAAGAAGTTGAAAAAGAAGTGGCGGGCGCAGCAGCCCGTTAAGGAAATGAACTGTGGCAGATATTGATCTCGAAGAGGATGATTATACCGGTAAGGTGACCGGCACGACTTTGCGCCGGATCATTGGTTTGGCGCGCCCACATTGGCGTTGGGTGGCAGGATTTTGGGGCATGATTGCCTTGACGTCTGTCTTGGACGCCTTTTTTACTTACCTGAACAAGAACATTGTAGACCAGGGCATCGTGGCTGGCGATACCCAGGCCCTGACGCGCCTGGTGATGATCTATGCGGGCCTGCAGGTTGTGCAAGCGATCTGTGTGTTTTCGTTCATCTATATGTCGGGGGTGCTGGGCGAGCGCATCCAGTACGACCTGCGGCGGGGTATGTTCAGCCACCTGCAAGACCTGTCGCTCTCTTATTACAGCCAAACCTCGGTCGGACGTTTGATGGCCCGGGTGACTTCGGATACCGTGCGCATCGCTGATCTGGTGACCTGGGGCCTGATTGACAGCACCTGGGCGGTGATGAACATCAGCACCTCCACCATCTTCATGTTGTTGATCAACTGGCGGTTGGCTTTGATCGTGCTGGCGATTGTGCCGGTGCTGGTGGTGATTGCGGTGCAGTTCCGCAAGCGCATCCTGGTGGAGTTCCGTAATGCCCGCAAGGTCAACTCGAAGATCACCGGTGCTTATAACGAAAACATTACCGGGGTGCGGGTGGTCAAGGCCTTGGGCCGTGAGGCCGAGAACCTGAAAGAATTCGACCAGTTGACCGGGGCCATGTACCGATCCAGCTACCGGGCGGCCTGGCTTTCGGCGCTGTTCTTGCCCACGGTGCAGATCATCGCCGCGTTGGCGCTGGGGCTGATCATTGGCTACGGCGGCATGCAAGCCCAGGTGGGGTTGATCACCGTGGGCGGCATCCAGGCCTTTGTTTCATACCTGACCTTTATGTTGTGGCCGATACAAGACCTGGCACGCGTGTACGCTGAAATGCAGCACTCGATTGCCTCGGCTGAACGCATCTTCACTTTGCTGGATTCGAAGCCTGAGGTCAGCGACCAGGCTGGTGCTGTTGACCCGGGCACGCTGCGCGGCGAGATTGAATTCGATCATGTCGATTTCTATTATGAAGATGGCAAACCGGTGTTGAGCGATTTTTCGCTCAAGGTCAGGCCAGGCGAGATGATTGCCCTGGTGGGGCCGACCGGAGGCGGCAAGAGCACGATTGTCAATCTTCTCTGCCGTTTCTATGAGCCCAAGCGCGGTGTGGTGCGCTTGAACGGGCGCGATTACACCGAGTTTACCCTGCACGGCATCCAATCGCGCATCGGGGTGGTTTTGCAAACGCCGCACCTGTTCTCGGGGACGATCCGCGAGAACATCCGCTATGGGCGACTGGACGCATCTGACGCGGATGTGGAAGATGCCGCCAGGCTGGCGGGCGCACACGACTTCATCGTGCGCTTCGAAAAAGGGTATGATGAACAGGTTGGGGAGGGTGGGGGGATGCTCTCGGTGGGGCAAAAACAGCTCATCAGCCTGGCGCGGGCCGTGCTGGCAAAGCCTGAATTGTTCATTATGGATGAGGCCACCAGTTCGGTGGATACACTGACCGAGGCCCTGATCCAGCGCGGCATGGATAACCTGATGCAGGACCGCACCAGTTTTATCATTGCCCACCGCCTTTCGACCATCAAGCGCGCCGACCGCATCTTGGTGATTGAAGATGGACGCATTGCAGAGATGGGCACTCATGCTGAGCTGCTTCGCCTGCGTGGGAAGTATTACCGCTTGTATACCCAACAGTTCCGCCACCAGCTCGAACAGGCTTATAATTTATTGGACCCGGCAACTCAGCCAAGTACTACCTCTTGAGGAGTTAAGCGTATGTCAATTGTTGGTCAATCTGTCACGCGGGTGGATGCTCGCAGCAAAGTATTGGGCCAGGCTCTCTATCCTGGCGATATCAACCTGCCCAACCAGGCTTACATGAAGATCCTGTTTGCCAACCGGCCGCATGCCATTGTGCGCGCGATCGATACCACCCAGGCCGAAGCCCTGCCGGGTGTGCTGGCGGTGTTCACAGCCAAGGATGTGCCAGTCAACGAATATGGCCTGGGTGTGGCAGATCAACCGGTGCTGTGCGGCCCTGGTTCCAGCATCCCCTATGCTGACCGGGTGCGTTTTGTGGGTGACCAGGTGGCTTTGGTGGTGGCAGAGAGCGAAGAGATTGCCGCCCAGGCGCGTGACCTGATTTTGGTGGACTATGAAGATCTGCCGGTGGTGACGGATATGCTTGAGGCGATGAAGCCAGGAGCCCCGCGCCTGCACCCTGGCAGAGAAGGGGTTGACCGGCCGGATTCGAACGTCTTCACCCATTTTCGCATCCGTAAGGGGGATGTGGAAGCCGCTTTCGCGCAAGCAGATGTGATCGTCGAAGGTGAATATCGCACGCCAGCTCAAGAGCATGCCTATTTGCAGCCTGAAGCCGGGGTGGCTTACATGGACGAAGATGGACGGGTAACCGTCCAGGTGGCAGGGCAGTGGGCGCACGAAGACCGCGAGCAGATCGCACATTCCCTGGGGCTGCCAGAAGAGCAGGTGCGCGTGATCTACCCTGCCATTGGGGGGGCGTTTGGCGGGCGCGAAGACATGTCGGTGCAGATCGTGCTGGCATTGGCGGCCTGGCGGCTGAGCCAGCGCGGCATCCATCGCCCGGTGAAGATCATCTGGAGCCGTGAAGAGTCGATCATTGGGCATCATAAACGCCATCCTTACATCTTGCGGACGCGCTGGGGTGCGAGGCGCGATGGCAAGCTTTTGGCGGCGGACGTGGAAGTGATTGCCGATGGCGGCGCGTATGTGTACACCTCGCCTAAGGTCTTGGGCAATGCCACCCTGATGTGCACCGGCCCATACGAGATCCCCAATGTGAAGGTTGACTCGTACGCCGTGTATACCAATAATCTGCCCAATGGGGCTTTCCGCGGCTTTGGCGGCCCGCAGGGCGCCTTTGAAGCAGAAATGCAAATGAGCCGCCTGGCTGAAGCCCTGGGCATGGACCCGGTTGAGCTGCGCCGGCGCAATCTGCTGGACGAAGGCTCTCTGCTCTCAGTGGGCACGCCCCTGCCCAAGGGTGTCTCAATCCGGCAGGTGGTAGACCAATGCGCTCTAAAACAAGAAGAACGGCTGCAAGCCCTGGCGGCTGCGCCTGCCCGCCCGCCACGCTTGCGCGGCCACGGTTTTGCCTGCGCCTTCAAGAATGTCGGTTTTTCTTTCGGTGCGCCAGAGCAGTGCACGGCCACGGTGGCCCTGCACGGCCGCGCTGAGATCGAGCGGGCCGTGCTGTATCACGCCGGGGCCGAGGTGGGCCAGGGCACGCACACGGTGATGGCCCAGATGGCTGCCGAAACTCTGGGGCTGCCCCTCGATAAGGTGGAGTTGGTCGTCTCTGACACAGCCACCACGCAAAATTCGGGCAGTGTTTCGGCCTCGCGTATGACCTTCATGGCGGGCAATTCGATCAAAGGCGCCTGTGAGCAGGCTTTGGCCAAGTGGCGTGCCGAAGAACGCCCGGCAGTTGCCACGTACCAGTACCGCCCGCCGCGCACCACTCCTTACGATCCTCAAACGGGCAAGGCGGAGCCGAATTTTGCCTATGGCTATGTAGCCCAGGCTGTTACGGTGGAAGTGGATACCGAAACGGGGCACGTGTACATCGTTGAGGTGGTCTCGGCCGATGATGTGGGCAAGGCGGTCAACCCGCAGAACGTACAAGGGCAGATTGAAGGCGCAGTTGTTCAGGCGGCCGGGTATGCTGTGCTGGAGAACTTTGTTCAGCAAGATGGGTATGTCAAAACCTCCACCCTGTCTACCTACCTCATCCCCACTGTGCTGGACGTGCCCGATGCGGTGCATTCTTTGATCCTCGAATATGCCGACCCGATTGGGCCCTATGGGGCGCGCGGCATGGGCGAGATGCCTTTCTTGCCACTGGTGCCAGCCGTGATGGCAGCTTTGCACGATGCCACCGGGGTGTGGTTCTATGAGTTTCCGTTGACCCCCGAGCGGGTGCTGCGCGGGCTGGGAAAGCTGGGTAAGGCATGATCGTCTTGCTGCGCGGCGGCGGTGACCTGGCGAGCGGGGTGGCCCTACGGCTGCACCGTGCCGGTTTGCGCGTGGCCATCACCGAGCTGCCCATGCCCCTGGCTGTGCGCCGGACGGTAAGCTTTGGCGATGCAGTCTACCAGGGCGAGACCGTGATCGAAGGGGTGACTGCCCGGCGCGTGGCCGAGGTGGAGGATACGCTCAAGGTCTTGCAGGTTTTCTCCAAAGGGGCCATCCCTGTGCTGATAGACCCAGATGGCAAGTCGGCCCAATCGCTGCACCCCAGCGTGATCGTGGATGCGCGCATGCTTAAACGTGCGCCTGAGCCACTGCGCCACAATGCCCGGCTGTTCATTGGGTTGGGGCCAGGCTTTGTGGCAGGCGATAACTGCCACGCCGCCATTGAAACCCAGCGCGGCCACAACCTGGGGCGTGTTTTGTGGCAGGGCGCCCCTGCCCCCGACAGCGGCACACCCGGCGCAGTGGGCGAGCATCATGGCGAACGTGTGCTGCGTGCCCCGGCTGATGGAACCCTGGCCTTGCATGTTCAGATCGGCGACCTGGTGGAAGCGGACCAACTGTTGGCAGAAGTGGGCGGGCAGCTGGTGCAGTCGCCCTTTGCCGGGCTGGTGCGCGGGTTGATCCACCCAGATGTGCCGGTGACGAAAAATTTGAAGATTGGCGACGTGGATCCGCGCATCGATCCGGCGCTGTGCAGGTTGGTTTCAGATAAGGCCCTGGCGGTGGGCGGGGGCGTGTTAGAGGCCATTCTGACGCGCCCTGAACTGCGCCAGAATTTTTGGAGTTAATGTGGATTTGCGGCGCGCCTTGCGAGTAGGGCCCAAAGCCCGCCTGGCTTTGGTTGGCGCGGGCGGCAAGACGACGACGCTTTTTGAATTGGGGCAGGCCCTGGTTGCCTCGGGCCAGGCCCAAATGGCCCTGCTGACCACCACCACACACCTGGGGGCCTGGCAGGTGCAGGATGCCGATCATCACATGGCGCTCGAGAATTCGGCCCAGGTGGACGCACTGGGCGCAGACCTGCCTGCTGGTGTGCTGGTCTGCACAGGAGCGGTTGAAGCAGGGGACGATGCTGACCGGTTGCCTGGCCTTGCACCGCAGGTCCTGGATGCCTTGCGGCAACTGGCGGATGAACGCGGCCTTCCCCTGTTAGTGGAGGCAGATGGTGCACGCATGCGCCCTCTCAAAGCCCCTGCCGCACACGAACCGGTCATCCCGCCCTGGGTAGAGCAGGTGGTGATTGTGGCAGGCTTAAGCGGCCTTGGGCAGCCGCTATCGGTTGAAACAGTTCATCACCCTGAGTTGTTTGCCGCCTTATCTGGCCTGGCAGAAGGTTCATTGATCACCCCCCAGGCGCTGGCGGCGGTGCTGATGCACCGGCAGGGCGGCTTGAAGAACATCCCGCCGCAAGCCCGCCGCAGTGTGCTGCTCAGCCAGGCCGATACAGACCTGCTGCAGGCGCAGGCGGGTGGCATGGCGGCCCAGCTTTTGCAGGCTTTTGACAGCGTGGTGGTGGCAGGTTTTCAACCGCACGCTGCGGCTGAAGCCGGAGGGGAAGTGTTCGTCCATGCGGTGCACGAGCCGGTGGCGGGCATTATCCTGGCGGCGGGCGGGGCCGAACGCTTTGCTTCGGCCTGGAGTCAGGCTCCTGTCAAGCAGCTCTTGCCCTGGGGTGGCGTGCCGTTGGTGCGCCGTTCGGCGCTGATTGCCTTGCAGGCCGGGCTTAACCCGGTGGTCGTGGTGGTGGGGGCGCATGCCGCTCTGGTGGCCCAGGCTCTGGATGGCCTGCCGGTGCAGATCGTAGAAAATGCTGCCTGGCAAGCCGGTCAGAGCGGATCGTTGCGGGCGGGCCTGGCTGCCCTGCCGCCCCAGGTGGGCGCGGCAATATTTATGCTGGCAGACCAGCCCTTTGTTCCAGCCCGGCTGGTGCAGTCTTTGGTAGAGCTGCACAGCGTCACCTTGTCGCCGTTGGTAGCGCCCCTGGTGGGCGGGCAGCGCAGTAACCCGGTATTGTTTGACCGCCTTACCTTTGGCGACCTGATGGCATTGAACGGCGACCAGGGCGGGCGGGCTTTGTTCTCGCGCTATCCTGTCCAATGGCTGCCCTGGCACGACATCAACCTGCTGTTGGATATTGACACCCCCGAAGATTATCATAGGCTGGCAGGTGCGTGAAAATGTATAAAAAGGCAGCTTTCTGATGACACGAACCTGTGCAGCGGCAGTGGTGCTGGCAGCGGGCCAATCCAGGCGCATGGGCCGCCCCAAGATGATCTTGCCCTGGGGGCAGACCACCGTCATTGGACAGGTGGTCAGTGTCTTGTTCGAGGCTGGCGTGAGCCAGGTGGTGGTGGTGACGGGCGGGGCTGGGGCGCAGGTGGCAGAGGCTTTGCAGGGCCAGCCTGTGCGCTTGGTGGAGAATCCGGCTTATGCCGATGGAGAGATGCTCTCTTCGGTGCAGGTGGGGCTGGCAGCCCTGCCTGACGATTGCCCGGCGGCCTTGATCGTGCTGGGTGACCAGCCCCAGATCGAGGTTGGCGTGGTGAAGGCGCTCCTGGCAAGATACTGTGCCGGTGCCAGCGCTCTCATTGTGCCCAGCTACCAGATGCGGCGCGGGCACCCCTGGTTGATTGAGCGATGCCTGTGGGCAGAACTGCTGGGGCCAGGGGCGAGCACCATGCGTGACTTTTTGAATGCCCATGCCTCCGAGATCGACTATCTATCCGTGCAGACAGCCAGCGTTTTGCAAGATCTGGATACCCCGCACGATTACGACCGCTTCAAGCCCCAAAAAACCTAAAAACGGGCTCTTTGCCCTTG
>Ga0209605_1003551_pt1 | contig 13580 bp, 12 predicted proteins | sample AD_UKC035_MetaG_FD_184408 | JGI IMG/M metagenome (GOLD analysis project Ga0209605, IMG submission 184408) | Active sludge microbial communities of municipal wastewater-treating anaerobic digesters from USA - AD_UKC035_MetaG (SPAdes) (version 2) | ecosystem: Engineered > Bioreactor > Anaerobic >...
GCCTTAACGAAGTGTTGAATCCCCGCACCCGCTAAAGGATAAGGCCAGCCGCCAGTATTCCATGCGCCTGCATCGAACGCATCTACTGCTTTTCATCTTCTTACTCGCCGCTGAAATCTTGATCGCCACCGTCTTTGCCCGGGGCGGCTTTATTCGCCATTTCTTTGGCGATGCCCTGGTGACCATGCTGCTCTACCACCTGGTCAAAGCCTTTTACCCGGCCCGGCCCCTGCCGCTGGCCCTGGCGGTCTTTGTCTTTGCCTGTTGGGTCGAAGTCCTCCAATACTTCCACCTGGCAGATGCCCTGGGCCTGGCACCCGGCAGCCTGGGCAGCATCATCCTTGGCACCAGCTTCAGTTGGATCGATATCCTGATGTACCTGCTGGGGTGCGCCGCCTCTTACCTGCTGGACGTGTGCCTGCTAGAAAAAACCGCCCCCGGTTAGTCCCGAGGGCGGCGGACATATGCTCGATCTACTCGATCATTGGCCGTATTCTTCAACATAGCGGCGGTGGGCGCGGGCCACTTCCTCGGCGGGAATCTCGGCCGGTATGCCGAGCTGCATGGCATAGAACGTTGTGCGGGCCACGTCTTCTACCATCACTGCCGCTTTGACAGCCGCCTCGGGCGTCTTGCCAATGGTGAAAACGCCGTGGTTCTTCATCAAGATGGCTGGGCTGCTGCCGATGGAGCGCACGATCTCTTGCCCAATTTCATCCCCGCCGATCTTGGCATAGTCCCCAACCGGGATCGCCCCGCCAAATTCATCACAGATGGCTGTCAGCACCGGCGGGATGGACTTGCCGACCGCCGCCCAGGCGGTGGCGAAGGTGGAATGGGTGTGCACCACGCCGTTCACATCGGGGCGGTGCCGGTACACGTATAGATGGGCGAAGGTATCCGAGGAGGGCTTGTATTTGCCTTCCACCACCCGCCCATCCAGGTCTACCACCACCATGTTCTCGGGGGTCAGGTCTTCGTAACGGATGCCGCTCGGCTTGATCACCACCAGGCCAGCGCTTGGGTCGCGCCCGCTGACATTGCCCGATGTCCAGGTCACCAGGTTGCTGCGGGGCAGCTCGGCGTGCAGGCGGCAAATGGTAGCGCGCAGTTCATCCAACATGTTTGGCCTCGGCTTTGATCGCTTTCAATTTCTTCATCACATTGTTTTCGCCGCGCCCAAAGTAATCGTGCAGGCGCAGGTATTCGGCAAAGAGCACCTCGTACACCTTTTGATTCTCTGAAATGGGCTTGAAGGTCTCAGCCTTCAGGTGGGCCATCTTTTGGGCGGCATCGTAAATGGTGTCATAGCCGCCGGCGGCCTCCCCGGCTGCCACCGCACCGAACATGGCTGAGCCCAAGGCTGGGGTTTGTTTGGAGGCGCTGACCTTGATCTCGCGCCCGGTCACATCGGCATAGATCTGCATCAGCAGTTTGTTCTTTTCGGGCAGCCCGCCGCAGGCCACCAGCTCGTGAATGGGCACGCCGTTCTGCTGGAAGGTATCGACAATGACGCGCGTGCCGTAGGCTGTGGCCTCGATCAGGGCGCGGTAGATCTCCTCAGCTTTGGTCGCCAGGGTAGCGCCCAGCAGCAGCCCGGTCAGGTCAACATCTACCAGCACACTGCGGTTGCCGTTCCACCAATCCAGGGCCAGCAGGCCCGATTCGCCCGGTTTGAGCAGGGCCGCTTTCTCTTCCAATAACTGGTGAATATCGATCCCGCGCACCTTGGCTTCGTGCTTGTATAAGGCCGGAACGCAGTTCTCTACAAACCAGGCAAAGTGATCGCCCACGCAAGACTGCCCGGCCTCGTAACCAAAGAAGCCCGGGATGATGCCGTCTTCCACGTAGCCGCACATGCCCGGCACGATATGGGCCTCGTCTCCCAGCACCATATGGCAGATGCTGGTGCCCATGATCATCACCATGCGCCCGGTGCCGGTTACGCTGGCGGCTGGCACAGCCACGTGGGCATCCACGTTGGCAACGGCAACTGCCGTGCCGGGTTTCAACCCGGTCCAAGCGGCGGCCTGTTCGGTCAATCCGCCGGCCCGGTCACCAATCGGCAGGATGCTGCGGCTCATTTTCTCGTCCACCACGTTCTCCAGGCGTGCATCCAGGGCCTTGAAGTAAGACTTGTCTGGGAAGCCATCGCGCTTCGACCACAGGGCCTTGTAGCCGGCGGTGCAGGCATTGCGCGTTTCCACGCCCGTCAACTGCCAGATGACCCAATCGGTGGCCTCCAACAGGCGGTCGGCAGCCCGGTAAATTTCGGGGGCTTCGTCGAGGATTTGAAGCGCTTTTGAGAAAAACCATTCGGATGAGATCTTACCGCCGTAGCGATCCAGCCAGCCCAGGCCCATCTTGCGGGCGGTGGCGTTGATCTTATCTGCTTCGGGCTGGGCAGCATGGTGCTTCCAAAGCTTGACCCAGGCATGCGGCTGGTGGCGGAACTCAGGCAGCGTACACAGCGGGGTGCCATCGGCCTTGACCGGCAGCATGGTGCAGGCGGTAAAATCCACCCCCACCCCAATCACATCCGCCGGGTCCACACCCGATTCTTTCAACACCGCTGGGATGGTGCTCTGGAAGGTGCGCAGGTAATCTTCAGGGTCTTGCAGGGCCCAATCTGGCTCCAGGCGCACCTCTTTGCCAGGGATAGGCAGCGCTTCGTCGATCACGCCATGCGAATAAGGGTACACAGCCGTGGCGACCTCACGCCCATCCCACACATCCACCAGCACTGCCCGGCCAGATTCGGTGCCAAAGTCGACGCCAATTGCATATTTTGACATAATTCCTCCTGCTGGGCGGGTCCTGCCCGCCTTTATGGAATAATCATAACTTTCAAGCCTTCACGCCGCTGGGCAGCGGTGAAGGCCTGCATACACTGTTTCAGTGGAAATTGGTGGGTCACCAGAGACCGTACGTCTACCAGGCCGCTTTGCACCATGTGGATGGCGCGTGGGTAAGTGAACTTCATCCGGCGCACCAGCTTGATGGTCAGGCCCTTGCGCCGGGCCAGGGAGGCCGGGAAAGAGGTGCGGTCATCACCGGGAATGCCAACCAGGATGAGGCACCCGCCAGGCTTGACTGCCGCCATAGCCGCCTCTACCGCCTGGTTATCGCCGGCAGCTTCGAACGCCACGTCCACGCCTTTGCCGGCAGCTTTTTGGATCTCAGGCCCGGCCTGTGCCAGGAATGCATGCTGCGCCCCCAAAGCCCTGGCTGCTTCCAGGCGGTGGGGCAAAATATCGGTGGTGATGATATTGGCCGCACCTGACAGGCGGGCCAACTGCAAGATGAGCAGGCCGATGGGCCCGCAGCCAAAGACCCCTACCGACATCCCCAGGCGCAAATGGGCCAGGTCTACGGCATGGATGGCTACCCCCAAAGGTTCCAGCATCACCCCGTCGGCATCTGAGAGGCTGTCTGGCAGAGGAAAGAGGCATTCTTCGGGCCAGGCCATGGCTTCTCGCAAGGCCCCGTCTTCAACCCCATGCCCGGCAAAGCGCAGGTTTTCACACAGGTTTGGGTTGCCCTCCTGGCAGAATTGGCAGGCATGGCAGGGAACAGCCGGGTCAACCGCCACGCGCTGCCCACTGGCAGTGAGACCGGCAAACTCATGTCCGATGATCAGGGGCTTTGCCAGGCGGGCATCGCCGATGCCGCCATCGCTGAACCAGTGCAGGTCTGAGCCGCAGATACCCACGGCTGTAACACGCACCAACGCTTCGTGCAGGCCCGCCTGGGGCATGGGTTCGTCATGCTGGCGCAGATCGTGCAGCCCATGCAGCCGGACCGTTTTCATCTGGCCCTCAGGTCTGGGGCAGCAGAGCCTGACCTCCTAGGCAGCCAGGCAGCCCAACCAACGCGCCGAAGCCGTGACGCGCCGGGGGCATGCCTGGCTGCCAGGTCGAACAAGAGGCCCAATCTACCCAAGGAGAGATGCATCATATACCTTTGGCCAGAAGGTAATACATATCATTCCACCTGAGGGCATCTTTGAATGCCGACAAGTTGGTCTGTTCATTGATCACCATAAATTCCAACCCGGCCATCCCGGCGTAATCTTCCAGGTGCTCGGTGGTTACCGATTGGCTGAAGCCGGTGTGGTGGGCGCCGCCACCGTGGATCCAGGCCGCGGCGGCCACTTTCAAATTGGGGCGAGGAATCCAAACTGCGCTGGCAACCGGCAGTTTGGCAAGGGGTTTCTCTGGCTGGACGACCTCCACTTCGTTGACCAGCATGCGGAAGCGGTTGCCCATATCCAGCAAAGTGGCATTGACTGCCGGGCCGCTGCGCACGTTGAACACCAGGCGGGCCGGGTCATCTTTACCGCCGATCGAAAGCGGGTGCATCTCAAGGTTGGCTTTCTTCCCGGCCAGCGAGGCGCACACTTCCAGCATATGCGCACCCAACACCCGGGGATTGACCTTGTCGAGATGGTAGGTGTAATCTTCCATGAAGGATGTGCCGCCATCCAGACCGGCCCCCATCACTTTCATGGCGCGCACCAGAGCAGCGGTTTTCCAATCTCCTTCTGCCCCAAAGCCGTACCCATCGGCCATCAGGCGCTGCACTGCTAACCCTGGCAACTGCACCAATCCGTAAAGGTCTTCGAAGGTGGTGGTAAAGGCTTTGAAGCCCCCTGATTCTAAGAAGCCGCGCATGCCCAGCTCAATGCGGGCCGATTCGCGCAGCGCCTGGCGCTGGCTGCCGCCCTTGCGCAGGGTCTCGGCTACGGTATAGGTGTCATCGTATTCTGCCACCAGGTGATCGATGGCCGTCTCAGTGACGGCGCTGACAAAATCAACCAGCTCGCCCACCCCATAGCCGTTGACCGAATACCCCAGGCGCATCTGCGCTTCTACTTTATCGCCTTCGGTAACAGCCACCTCGCGCATGTTATCGCCAAAGCGGGCAATGCGCGCCCCTTGGGCATCATGCCAGGCACAGGCGGCACGCATCCAGGTGGCCAGGCTTGCCAGCACGTCCTCATCCTGCCAGAAGCCAACCACCACTTTGCGATTCAGGCGCATGCGGCTGCCAATAAAGCCAAACTCGCGGTCACCGTGTGCCGATTGGTTGAGGTTCATGAAATCCATGTCTATCTCAGACCAGGGCAGATCGCGGTTGTATTGGGTGTGCAGGTGAACGAAGGGCTTTCGCAGAAGGCTCAGGCCGGCAATCCACATTTTTGCCGGTGAGAATGTGTGCATCCAGGTAACCAGGCCAATACAGGTACTGGAATTGTTCGCCTCGCGGCAAATCTCAGTGATCGCATCCGGCGTCGTCACCACCGGCTTGAAGACGATCTCTACCGGCAGCTTGCCCGACTTTGCCAGCCACTGCACCATTTCTTGTGAATGCTGTGCTACCTTTTTGAGCGTCTCTTCGCCATACAAGTGTTGGCTGCCAGTGACAAACCATACTTCCAATCCCTTTAAACTGATCACAAGAACCTCCTGACAAGAAAATTCAATCCGCCGGCGAACACCTTACCGATCAGAAATATCAATGACATGGTTGACGTAAAGCCGCATTTGTTTTGACTCTACGCTGAGTAAAATATAGAATCCTTTGACGTCTGCCGGAACGACAACTTCGGTATCCCATTGGGCTGTCCCTGCCGCCGGGGTAATGGGCACAGACACCAGGTCCATGACCTGAAAGATCCCGTAAATAATACCGTCCTCACCGATGACAGGGGGCGTGCCGATATGGGTTTTGAGGGCGAAACCGGTGGGGTTGTAGTTCTGCCAGGTGAACTGAAAACCGCTTTCGCTGCGCTGAATGTCGAGCAGGGTAACCACATTGTCGCTGATGGCCGGAATCTCGGCGTCAGAGCTCTGGACCAGGCCATCTACAGATTGGTCAATGGGGTAAGTCAGATCCGTTTCGATCTCGTCGAGATCCAGTTCAAAGGTGCTGGTGGCCGAATTGGCATCTTGATGATAATAATCCAGGTCCCCTGTGTAGTAGACGTAGTCGATCGAAAGCACCGCTCCGGCAGCTTCTTCAACACCCTGGCACTCCACATAGATAAGTTGGGTGGCGGGCTCAGATTTTGTCCCGGTGGTGTAGCCGCGCATCTGGAATCCCGGGGCCAGGCGGTGCCCGCCGGTGTTGACGAATGCCGCGTCGCAATTGACCTTATCTCCGCTGCCTGTCTCTAAAACAGCCGGTTTATCCGCCAGGGCATTCATGGTGCTCCAGACACCGGTTTCATTGCGAAGTGTGATGTCGATGTGCAGGCCCCCGGCGCCGGTCGGGCTGACATTGGTGACCACTGCTCCCCAACCCGCGCTGGCGGTGGGTGCACTGAGATCCAGGCCTTCTGGCAGCACGATATACACGCAAGCCGAAGTGGTAAACAAAGACAACAGCAGCAGAGCCAGGACCATTACCTTTTTCGCGCGCATCATTCCATCACCTTTTCTTTCAAGTTCCTTATGGAACGGTTGTAAATTGGGGAACGATCCCCTTGACCAGCGAGATCACCTGCCAATAGTCTGCCGGCGCGTCGGTCCCACCGTCAACGCCTTTGACGGTCTTCTCTTGGCCGTCATAGGAAACGGTCAGGTAATAACCATAGCACTGCCAGCACGGCGTGTGCCAGGTATCGTACAGATCGTCTGTGAACCAGCCGTATTCGTTAATTCCGCCAAGCAGAATTTCCACCTCAGCCACGGTCACCTGCTTTTCGGTGGTGGTGAGGCCGTTATCGCCGACAATGCGCCCATCCGGATAGATGGCATACAGTTCATCCACGCAGTTTGGCCCGCCATTGCGTTCATAGGCGATGATTGCGCCCCCGGCGATCAGCCCGGCAGCCTGTTCCTGCCGGTAAGGCTGAAGCTGGCAGCGGTTGGCCTCGGGCGTCAGGCTGAGACCCTGCGAAGCACCTATTTTGGGGATCACGATCATGGCGATCACACCCAGCACCAGGGCCGCACCCGCGTAGGCCCATCTGCGTTTATTTTGAGCCGCAGCCTGGCCTTCTTTGCGGCGGCCTTTCTTCTGCGCCACCAGCACGCTCTGCACGCCGATGAACATCAGGGTCAGCAAACCGATGACGATCTTGGTCCACCAAGAGCTCAACGAGCCGTTGAACTGGATCAACGTTTGAGTGATGCCCAAGATGAGCACACCAAATATGGTGCCAAACACGTACCCCGAGCCGCCGGTCAGCATGGTGCCGCCCATCACCACCGAAGCAATGGCGTCCATCTCAAAGCCCTTGGCATACAAACCGTGTCCTGAGAGCACGAAGATGCTCAGAGCAATGCCGCCCAACCCCGAGCAAAAGCCGCTGAAGGTATAGATCAATACCTTGGTGGTGTTGACCGGCAGGCCCATCAGGCGGGCCGATTGTTCATTGCCGCCAATGGCATACACGGTGCGGCCAAAGCGGGTGAAGTGGGCGATATAAATTGCCACCAGCAAGAGCAGGATCGAAACCACAACCGGGATGGTGATAAAGGGTGCGGCTTCTCCGCGTGCCTGTGCCAGCTCGGTCAGCCCAGGGATCAAGATCTTGGTCCGCCCAAGCAAGGTGTAAACCGGATGATCGATGGCGATAACGTCATCGCTGATGAAAAAGCACATGCCCCGGGCAAACCACATGCCTGCCAGGGTGGCGATAAAGGGCTGAACCTTCATGTAAGCCACAAAGCAGCCCATCACAGCCCCGATGCCCATACCCATCAACACCATTAACAAGATGACCAGCCAGGGGTTCCATCCATCACGGATTAAAGCCGCCGCGGAAATGGTTACCAGGGCCATCACCCCACTGACCGAGAGATCGATACCACCAGAGAGGATGACGAAGGTCATCCCGATCGAGATGATCAACAAATAGGTGTTGTTGCGGAAGATGTTCAGAAAGACCTGCAAATCCCGCATGCCAGGGTAGAAGATTGCCCCCACGCCATAGGCAACCAGGGCCAGGAGCGCTGTGGCAGCCAGGGGGATGAACCTGCGGTTTTTCGAAATATAGGCGCCAATCTTTTGCCACATAGCTAAGCCTCTTTCTGTGTGCTCAATTTGCGAAGCAGGCTCCTGGCCTGTTCTGAATAGAGCAAGATCACCAAGATCACCACCACGCCCTTGATGGCCTGCAAGGCAAAGGCTGGAACGCCCAGGGCATACATAGAGGTAGTGATGGCCTGGATCACCAGGGCGCCCACCAGGCTGGACAAGAGTGAGAAACGCCCTCCAGACATCAAGGTGCCGCCGATGACCACCGCCAGGATGGCATCCAGCTCTAAAGCATCGCCGATGTTATTGGCATCGGAGGTTTTGATGTTTGAGCTGGCTACCAACCCCGCAATGCCTGCGCAGAACCCGCAGAAGGCATAGGCCAGCAGCTTGATCTTTTTCTCATCGATCCCGCTGAAGAAGCTGGAACGGAAATTCGTGCCTACCGACTCGATAAAGAGGCCGATGGCTGTTTTGCGGGTCAAGATCCACGCCACCAAGAAAACAAAAGCCACGATGTACAAGGAGAACGGCAAGACGATCCAGCCCTGCCCGATAAAGGCATAGGGTTTATAAAAGATCTGGATGCGCACCCCATTGGTAATGAGCTGAGCAATGCCGCGCCCTGCAATCATCAAGATCAGCGTGGCTACCATCGGCTGGATCTTCACATAAGCCACCAGCAAGCCATTCCACAAGCCGCAGATGGTCGCCACGATCAAGGTTACCAAGATCACCTCCCACAGGGGTGAATAGGTGAAGTTGGGGTCATTCATAAACTTCATCAAATCCGGCGGCAGCTCGAGCCCGATGATCACCGGATTCATCATGATCGCCGCCACCGAGGCTGAAATTGCCATCACTGCCCCCACCGAGAGGTCTACCCCTCCGGTGGCAATCACCAGCGTCATGCCAATCGCCAACAGCATCACGGTCGATGCATTGCGCATAATATCGATCAGGCTACCGTACAGGTTGCCATCTCGGGTTTGGACTTTAAAGAAACCGGGAATGAAGATCAGGTCAAAGAGCAAGATCAAAGACAGGGTCAGCAAGGGGAAGAAGAGCTTGCTCTCCGTGATCTTTCTCCACGTGATCTTGGATTTCATCTGTTTCATGATTCACCTGCCATGGCTTGCATGATGACCTGCTCATCCACGTCGCCATCAAATTCGGCCACTTTCTGTCGGTCGCACAAGACGGCAATGCGGTGGCTGCAGCGCATTACCTCTTCCAATTCTGAAGAGATGAAGATGCAAGCCCGGCCTTCTTCTGCCAGGGCCAGGACCAACTTCTGGATCTCAGCTTTGGTCCCCACATCGATGCCCCGGGTGGGCTCATCCAAGATCAGCACCTGGGGATTGGTAGCCAGCCAGCGCGCCAGGATCACTTTTTGCTGGTTACCGCCGCTCAAATTCTTCACCGGTTGGTCGGGCGAGGGGGTAGAAATCTCTAACAATTGGATGTATTTATCGGCCAGCTCGTATTGTTTTTGCATGCTCAGGTATTTGAACCACCCCTGGCCCGCTTGCAGTGCCAGGATGATGTTCTCTCTGATGGTCAGATCATCCACAATGCCGGTGGCTTTTCGATCTTCAGGAGAAAGCACCAACCCGCGGTTGATCGAATCGAGGGGGGAATACTTTGCGACCTGCTTCCCGCCGATCTTCAAGCTGCCGCTGTCGGGTTTCTCCAGGCCAAACAAGAGGCTGGCTGTCTCAGTGCGCCCCGACCCTACCAGCCCAGCCAGGCCAAGCACCTCACCGGCATGCAGCTTCAGGTCCAATGGATCCACGTCGCCGCTCCGGCCAAACCCTTCTGCCTCCAGCACCAGCTCCTCGCGGATCTTTTTGCCGGTTTCGGCCTTGGTTTTCAACATCTCGTCCAACACGGTGATGCTCTTACCAATCATCTTGACGATCAATTCCATGCGCGGCAGAGAGGCGGTTTCCCAGGTTCCGACCAAGGTGCCATTGCGAATGACCGTGATGCGATCTGAGATTTCATACACCTGGTTAATAAAATGGGTAATGAAAATAATGCCGACGTTATCGCCTTTGAGTTTGCGCATAACCTGGAAAAGCTGCTCGGTTTCGGCCACCGACAGGCTGGAGGTAGGCTCATCCAAGATCAAGACCTTGGCGGCTTCGATCTCCAACGCCCGCGCAATGGCTACCATCTGCTGGATGGCAACCGAATAAGAACCCAGCGTGTGGGTCACATCGATATCCAGCCCCAAGATGCGCTCCAAAATCTCGTGCGCCTGGGCGTTCATGGCTTTCCAATCAATCCTGCCCCATTTATGCGGCTCGCGCCCAATGAGGATGTTTTCTGCAACGGTCAGGTTGGGGCACAGGTTGATTTCTTGGTAGACCGTGCTGATCCCCAAAGACTGAACATGTTGGGTAGACTTAGGGTGGATTTCTTTGCCTGCCAGGAAGATCCTGCCGCTGTCGGGTTTTTCGACACCGGTCAAGGTTTTGATCAGGGTTGATTTGCCGGCCCCGTTGCCTCCCATCAAGGCATGGATCTCGCCGTAGCGCAGGCTGAAATCTACATTAACCAGCGCCTGCACGCCCGGAAAGACCTTGCTGATGCCCTGCATGGAAATCAGAAGCGCTTCGTTTTCCTTGTCTGCCATAAGAACCGTCCAGCCTTGTGTTTTTCGAGGAGCGGCGCTGCCGCCGCTCCTCGAATGATTTGTGATACGGGGTTTAGTACTTGCGACCGTCAGCAATAGCCTGCAGGTTCGGGTCGATGGCGTGGAACACGCCTTCTTGAGAGGGGACCCACTTGGGCAGAGTCTGGCCATTGGCAGCAGCCAGGGCGGCCTCAAAGACCTGCGGAGCCAGGAGTGGGTTGCATTCCACGGTGACGTTCAGTTCGCCGGCCAGCATGGCCGTGAAGGCGCCAGCGGTTGCGTCAACCGACAGGATCTTGACATCCTCGCCAGGGGCAATGCCAGCTTCTTTGAGCGCTTCGATTGCGCCCAGGCCCATTTCGTCGTTCTGGGCAAAGATAGCCTGGACATTGGTGTCTTCCTTCAACCAGGCTTCAACCACCTGCTTGCCTTCGGTGATGCTCCAGTTGGCGGTCTGGCTGCGGGTGATGGTGATGCCGCACTCCGTCATGGCTTCGCGGAAGCCCTGACCGCGGTCCTTCGCAGCAGAAGAACCCACGTTGCCAACCAGCTCCCAGACGTTCTTGGACTCGCTGCCCTCGAGCAGGGTGCAAATTTCCTGGGCAGCCTTGCGACCTTCTTCAACAAAGTCGGCGCCGATGTAGGTCACATACATATCCTCAGGGGCATCGATGCGGCGGTCTTGAATGATGACCAGCTTGCCAGCATCGCGGGCTTCTTGCAAAACTTCTTCCCAACCAGTCGTTTCGAGGGCCGAAAGGACGATGATGTTCACTTCGGGGTCCTGGTTGAACTGGTGGAAACCGGCAACTTCGCGCGCCAGGTCATTCTGTGAATCGTAGAACTTCAGGTTAATGCCCAATTGAGCCGCGGTCTCGTTGAAGGAAGCGGTGTTGGCGGCGCGCCAACCACCCTCAGAGCCGGTCTGCAAGAAACCGACCACCAGGTCGGAATATTGGCAGTTGGGTGCGCAGGCGAGGCCAGCCTTGGGCGCCTCGGTGGCAGGTACGGCAGTGGGGGCCTGGGTCGCAGCCGTGGTGCAAGCAGAGAGCAGCATAGCGGCGGCTACGAGCAAATAAGCGATTTTCTTGAAGCGGAACATGACCTTTTCTCCTTTTTCGGAATAGTAGTTGAGCTTGCAGCTTGCTTGATTTTTGTGCGTTATAATAAGGCTCTTGAGGCAACCCTGATCACATCAGGGTCTGTCCTCGTTTGCCGGAAGTGCTTGCTTGTGGACACCAATCGCTAAGCAGGCACTTCTTTTTTTGTATTGCGCCATTTCTTGACCAGTTACACCTCCTTTATCCCTTCTTGCGCAGTGAGCTTTGTCGTGTGATCAGCGTGGGGGAGAGCATAATCGACTTGGGCTCGATAGATTCTTCACCTGCTTGGTTCGCATCGATGATCTTGATTACTTCTTCGACCGCAATCTTGCCAATGGTGAATTGATCTTGTTGGATGGTTGTCAGGGGAGGCCAGAAGTAGGCGGATTCGGTGATGTTATCGTACCCGACCACGCCCAGGTTCTCGGGGATATGCAGCCCTTGTTGGCAGGCAACTTGCAGCACGCCAATTGCCATCTGGTCGTTGGCCACAAAAACCGCGTCCATTTCAGGGTACTGCTCCAATAGCTTTCTTGCCGCCTGCACGCCGCTGGAGGATGACCAGTTCCCCTCTACCCAAAACCGGTCCTGGACTTCCAGCCTGGCTTCAAGCAGCGTATCTTTCCAGGCATTCAACCGCTCGCGCGCTTCCCACCATTCTGTCGGGCCCGAAATGTGACCGATGTGGCGGTAGCCTTGCTCTAACAGGTGAGTGACGGCAATGCGCCCGCCCAGGTAGTTATTAATCGATACAACGCTGATGTTTTCGCGCGATTGCATCGCCATGTAGACGATCGGGATGCCCACTTCCAGCGTCAGGCGGTCCACCCAGTTGCGGTTCTCGCCAATTTCAGGCACGGCCCAAATGATGCCATCCACGTGATGGGCAAAGAGGGTCTGGAAAATGGGCACTATATTGTTGGCATCAAAACGGGGCAGCTCTTTCAAGAGCAGGGAATAACCGGCTTCTTCGACGGCGCTGGTGATGCCGCTCAGGGTGCGGGAGGGACCGATGTATTTCAGCCCGGCGGTCACCACGCCCAGCGTAAGGCTGCGCTGGCGGATCAGGCTGCGTGCCAGGGCGCTGGGCTGGTAGCCCAGGCCTTTGATCACATCTTGCACACGCTTGCGGGTTTCGGGGGAAACATCGGGGCGGTCGTTGATCACGCGTGAAACTGTCTGCGTAGAGACCCCGGCTGCAGAGGCTACTTCTTTGATCGTGGCTCGCTCGGTTTTTAGTCGCATTTGTTATCGTTCCCGTTATCGATCCCGTTATCGATAACATCATAACAAATGAGAGCCACTTAAACAAGCGACGAATGTCATACGTTTTTTATGACATTGTCATATGGAGCCCTGCTCTGCTTAATATTCGTCCTTACCAGCCAAACTCGCTGTAATAGATGCCCGCCTGGTAATTCTCTATGGCTTGCTTCACGTAGGGAATTGTATTGGGCGGCAGCGCACCCATCCCTACCCAGGCCAGGTCGTCGCATTTGTCGGGTTCTTGATTGCCCACCTCGCCAACCCAATGCCCGACGGTGACAAAAAAGTCGATCCGTTCATCTTCCGACTTACGGTTCATCACCTGAACCACCTGGATGTCCCCCGCATCGAGGGTCACGCCCACCTCTTCTTTGGCCTCCCGGATCGCCGCCTGGGTCACCGTCTCGCCTGCATCCACATGCCCCGCCACCACGCTGTACTTGCCATCTTCATAGCCGGTGTTGAAGCGGCGCAGGAGCAAGATTTGGTCGCCGCGCAAGAAGAATAGATGCACGGCTACAAGGAATTTGCTTCGCATATTCTATACAACCATGGGTATGTAGCCATTCATGGCTGGTGGGTCA
>Ga0209605_1003552_pt1 | contig 13577 bp, 4 predicted proteins | sample AD_UKC035_MetaG_FD_184408 | JGI IMG/M metagenome (GOLD analysis project Ga0209605, IMG submission 184408) | Active sludge microbial communities of municipal wastewater-treating anaerobic digesters from USA - AD_UKC035_MetaG (SPAdes) (version 2) | ecosystem: Engineered > Bioreactor > Anaerobic >...
GAATACAACTGCCCGCGGGTCTGTTCATCATCCAAAGCCCAAACCATGCAAGTCACCAGGTCTTCTACCCACAATGGTTGAATCAGCACCCGGCCATCTTCGGGCACAAAGAAAGCGAACGGGAAGGCGTGCAGCAGACGGGCCAGGCCGGTGGTAAAGTAATCGCCCAGGCCATAAACAACCGCGGAACGCAGGATGGTGAAATCTACCCCACTGCGCCGGATATGCTCTTCGGCAATAGCCTTGGCTTTCAATACCGGGAAAGCCGAAGCCCGATCGGCGCCCAAGTGACTGAGGTAAAAGAACCGCTCCACCTTTGCCGCGGCGGCCGCCTGGCTGACGGCCTGCGTACCCTGGATGTCCACCGCCATCAAATCGCCCCGCGCCCCCTTCCACTCTCCGCCTGCCAGGTGATAGACGGCATCAATCCCCACCATGGCCGAACGCAGCCCGCGCTCATCTGTCAGGCTGCTGACGGCTACTTCTACCGGCACGCCGCGCGGCAGTTCGGGCGTCTGTTTGGACGGACGGATCAGCAGGCGCACGGCATGACCGGCTTCTACCAGGTGGCGCGCCAAAACCCGCCCAATAAACCCTGTGCCACCGGTGATGAGGATCTTTCGCTCCATGCAGGCCATTATAGCATGCAGGAATGGATAAAAGCGGTTGCTCAGAATCAAAACCTGATGTATCATTCAGCAATTCTGACACACAGACGATCCTTTTCTAATAAACAGATATAGGAGAACACAATGGGAGAATACTTCGCCAAAGATTACCAGGGGGGAGAATTCATCTTGTTCAGCCCGCCTCACCTGGCTGCCCTGGTTGTTGTACTCATCATCAATTTGCTGGTTGTCTTCTTTGGCAAACGTTTGTCGCCCCGCGGGCGCCAAGTGACCCGCTATGCCCTGGCTGCCATCCTGGTGGTGAACGAAACCGCCTGGCACGTTTGGAATATTGTCAACGGCCAGTGGACGATCCAGACCATGCTGCCGTTACACCTGTGCTCGGCGTTGGTGTGGGCCGGCGCCTATATGCTGGTGACACGCAGTTACACGATCTATGAATATTGTTACTTCATGGGCATTGCCGGCGCCTTCCAGGCGCTGCTGACCCCCGATGCCGGTATCTATGGCTTTCCACACTTTCGCGCCTTCCAAACCTTTATCTCGCACGGCTGCATCATCCTATCGGCCATCTACATGACCTTTGTAGAAGGCTACCGCCCAACCTGGAAATCCTTGGGGCGCGTGGCGATTGGAATGAATATTTACATGGTGGCAGTCTTTGTGTTCAACCTGATCATCGGCAGCAACTATCTTTTCATCGCCCACAAACCCGAAACCGCCAGCCTGATCGATATGCTCGGGCCCTGGCCCTTGTACATCCTGGCCCTGGAGGCAATCGGCCTGGTATGCTGCCTTATCCTCTATTTGCCCTATGCAATCCGCGACCGGCGTGCGGCCAGGGTAACAGCGTGAGAGAAAAATCAAACATAACACATCCCGAATTCAATCTTCGGCTGTGTTATGCACAAAACAACCCCCAGCCCTGCCAAGCGGGTGAGAGGATGTGACCGAAAACGAAGATGATGCGGGCCTTTGGCCCCGCATCATCTTCGTTTTCGGGATTTTGGGGATAGGAGAAAGGGAGCACCAAGCATGATGCACTCCTGAAAGATTAAATCAGGTGGGCATCATGTTTGAACCCCATTAAGGAATGTTGGGGGCGGTGAAACGGATGACCTTCTCATTGTTGGTCACCACATACAAGCGGTTTTGATCATCAAACGTCATGCCATAGACATAGCCACTGGTTGAGATCGTATCCAGGTAGCGGCCATCATTGGCAAATACCAACACCCCATCGAAATCGCTGATATAGATGCGGCTCTGGTTATCCACCGCGAGCGTGTAAGGCATGGTGAACTGGCCTTCATCTTCCCCCTCGCTGCCAAAACGGCTGACATAGCGCCCATCAGATGAAAAAATAAATACCGAGTGATCCCAGTCATCGAGCACATACATTGTGCCTGCTCCATCCACGGCTACCTGCCCGGCCTCAGCATCTTTATCCACACTGCTGACCGAGCTCGGAATCACCAAGTTGGCCTGCCCATGGCGATCGAAACGGATGATATCATCGTTGCTCCATGACCAAACCGTCACCAGCGAGCCATCGGGGGCCACCGTTACCCAATCACAGTAGTTATCTTCGGGTGGCAAAATCTCACCCAGCAATTCGCCGCTCAAGCCATCGTAACGGAACAGGCCGCCGCCCACCACAATATAAACCACACCGCTGCGGTCAGCCGCCATACCCGTTATATAGGCATCGCTGTCGGAAGATTCATTTCCCCGTCCCAGCCATTGGTTGATGAATTTGCCGTTCTCATCAAAAACTTGCACACGCCCGCCGCTGTACTCGGCTACAAAGATGTGTCCATTGTTGTCCACCGCAACGTGCCGGGCATCTTCAAAAACACCCACACCCGTTCCCTCACCGCCAAACGACAGCTCAATGCGTGCTTTGGCCCAGGGATTGATGCGCTCCCAGGGTTCTGACAGCGGTCCACCCGGCGAAGCCAGGCCAATCAAAATCGGGCCGACCGTCGCAAGGATCATGAATATGATAAATCCGATACCCAAACAACTGGCCCCAGCCGTGGCAGTGCCGATGGCCGCGGCCGCCGGCTTTGCCAGGCTCTGATTGACTGCTTGCGGGCGCACTTTTTGCGCTTCCCATTGCGCATCTGCCAACGATGCGCCGCGCTGGATGGCCTCCACCGCATCCTTGGCCTCTTTGAGACTTACGTCGGTAGCCTGGCGGTAAACCTTGATCGCTTCAATCTTCTTACCCTGGGCAGCCAGGGTTCGCACAACCGTTTCAAGGGTCTCGCCGCCAACCCCCTGGCCAGCCGGATGGATCGTCAAGTTCGTTAAATTCACCGGTTCACCGCGTGCCAACGCCTCAACGGCATCCTTGGACTCTTTCAGGCCAGTACCGAAGAGCTCACGGAACAACTTGATCGCAGCGATCTTTTTACCGGCCAGGGCCAGATCGCGGACGTCCTTTATTCTCTCCAGTTGGGAGATGCTGGGCACTGCCTGCGACGTTTGTTGCCGTTCTTGTTCGCCAGCCCCCGCCCCCGAGCTGCTGCGCAGCATCTCGGGCACTACCACCGAGCTGTTGCAATACGGGCAGCGCACAGTCAACCCGCCGCTGGCATCGTAGTCTAATGGCGCATTACAATTTGGGCAATTAAAGGCCTGGGACATGGTATATCCTCTCAGAGCAAGATAATCATAGAAAGGCTAATCAGAGTGCTCTTGTCCTGATATTTTATCCCAATTTGAGAGAAATACAAGCCGGTCAGCGCTCAACCGGCAAAGAAAACGACAGGATCGCTCCGCCATCGGGCGCGTTCTCGGCCCAGATGCGCCCACCCTGGGCCTCAACCGCCAAGCGGCAGAAGAACAAGCCAATCCCGCTGCCCTTGCCCCGTCCTTGCCCGGTGACGAACAATTCAAACATATGCGGCATGATCTCCAGGGCAATCCCGGGCCCGGCGTCGGTTACTTGCACCACCAGCGCTTGCGCGGCTTTATCTTCGCGGGCCTGAACGGTCACGTCCCCGCCAACAGGCGAATACTTGACCGCATTTCCGACCAGGTTCTGCAATGTACGCTCCACCAGGTCGTAGTCGCCACGAGCAAAGGGCAGGTCACTATCCATTAAAGTGGTTAAATTGAGCTGCTTTTCAAGCGCTAAGGGCAGGGCCAGTTTCAAAACGCGGTCAATCATCATACGAATATCCAGAGCCTCAAATCGCACCGGCATCTGGCCAACCTGCAAGCGGCTCACATCTAGAATTTCATTCACCATCCCCAGCATCGACTCGGCAGAATGACGGGCGATCATCAACATATCTGCCTCGCCATCCGCTCGGAGTTCGAGTGAATTCAGGGCTAACAGCACACTCCCCAGGGGATTGCGCAGATCGTGCACCAGGGTGTTGATCAGCTCGTCACGCATCTTTTCAACCTGCTTGCGTTGGCTGATATCGTTTAAGACCAGCAGCCGTCCAATGAACTTGCCCCGCCTGTCGTGCAGGGATTTTACGACCATCTCTATCACGCGCTGAGAGTACTCTCCAACCACCACCTCAGAGCGGGTGATCTCATCTTCTTCTTGGCTTTTTATGGGAAGATCCTGCCAGGCCGGGAGAACCTGGCTGAACGGAGCACCCAGAGAACGATCGTCCAGGCTCAACAGCAAGCGCGAGGCCGGGTTCATGTCCACCACACGCTCTTGCGGATCTAATACCACCACCCCATCATCCAGTGTCTCAATCAGCAGGTCGCGCGCCACTGGCACCAGGTCCAATAAATGATAGCGGTATAGGCTCAACGCAAAAGCGACTGCCGAAATGGCAAAAGCCAGGGGAGTTAAATCTAGGCCTGGCAAGGGGGCCAGGCCTGCAATGTAAAAAGCATTGGCCACCAGAGGGATTGCCACGCCAGCCAAAATCCAAAGTCCCTGCCGCCGGTAGATCAGAAGCGAACGCCAGGCGACACGCAACAACAGCACAGAGCCCGCCAGGATCAAAGTATAGTTATGTACCAGGGTGATCCAAAACCAGGATCCATGATCAAAGACCAATACCAGCCAGGAGTACTGATCGACAGCGTGATAGGCAGGCCAAAACAGGCCATGCCAATCATTGGTCATCACAACCAGCATCGTTATCACAGGGAAAACCCACAACAGCAGACGCCAACCCAAGCCCAGCTTTTGCCGCGAGTAGGCGTATTCAAGCGCGAAAAACAAAAACAGCACCGGCAGGCTTTCTTTGCCAATGTAGCCAACCTTAGACCAGAAGATCTGCTGCTCGGCTGTGAAAGAGAGCGTCTCAAACGCCTCGGTGAGCGTCCAAAAGGCTCCGCTCAGAGTCAACCAGACGAAAGCCCGGCTGGCAGGCGCGGAGCGCCGCCAGGCCATAACTGCCAACGCCACTTGACCCGAGGCAACCAGCAACAAGATCACAATATGAATCTGGATGACCAAGTCCATCAGAATTTCCCCTTATCCAATATGCCGCTGAAACCGAGCCGGGCTTTGCCGCATACGTAGATTATACCCGTTCTTGACACGGCGGAGGAATATATCTTTACTTTGCCCATCCGGTGACCAGGTATGTGACAATATTGTGTCAAGAATCTGCAGGACCGAAAGGCGCCGGTTTGTGGACGTGGTGTATAATTAACAAATAGTAAGTTCCCCCCTATAAAATTCTCTAAGGAAGCTGTTATGCTTCGTTCAATTGGCCTTGTGATCTTCGTTGTGTTCAGCGCACTCATTTGGACTGCGGTCGGCAATGGAGAAGCAGCCATTCAACCGCCACCAACTGGCGTCTGGGAATGTTGGGGGCCAGGGCAAGACTATCCTTGCCGCCCTGGTTGGCGGGCCATCACCATGCTTTCAGCTTCAGATGGTTGGATTGCGGGGGAGATGGAAACGATCTTGCACTGGGATGGGCAAACCTGGCAGATGGTGAAGCCCGATGTGCGCACCTACATGGCAGGGTTCGCTGCGCTTGCCGCGGACAATATCTGGGCGGTGGGCTCAGGGGGAGATATCATCCACTGGGACGGCACTACCTGGCAGAAAGCCGCACAGGTGAACTCGCCTTTGCTGCGCAGCGTGGATATGCTCTCGGCCGAAGATGGTTGGGCGGTAGGAGAAGAAGGTTTGATCTTGCATTGGGATGGCCAAGCCTGGACCGAAGTATCCAGGGCGCCAACCCGTTGGTTGAACGGGATCGATATGCTCTCTGCAACTGCCGGATGGGCAGTTGGGCGCGATGGCGTGATCATGGCCTGGGATGGGCAGGCCTGGACCCAGGCAGGCAACCCTTCTCCATATGACCTGTACAGTGTTTCGATGATTTCAGAGACGGATGGCTGGGCCGTGGGCGGCGACCTGGTACACTGGGATGGAGAACAGTGGACGCCCCTCAGCCCGGTGACACGTATTTCACCCCACCAATTAAATGCCGTAGAAATGCTTTCCAGCAGTGATGGCTGGGCCGTGGGCGGACGTGGGGGAACGATCTTACATTGGGATGGCTCAGCCTGGCAGGCTTATCCCAGCCCAACGCCTTCTGAGCTGTGGGGCGTGAGCATGGTTTCACCCACCGATGGCTGGGCAATTGGCGATGCCAATACCATCCTGCGCTGGGATGGCCAGGCCTGGAACGTGGTACAAACCAGCCCAGATGCGCAAACGTTGAATGCGGCTGACCTGGTTTCACCCACCGATGGCTGGGCGGTCGGAGCGAGCGGAACCCTCCGGCATTGGGATGGCAATACCTGGAGCCAGGTACCCAGCCCGACCGACCAGGAGCTCTTTGCCATCGATCTGCTGTCGCCCGTAGATGGCTGGGCAGGCGGGGCCAACGGTACCCTGCTGCGCTGGCAGAGTGAAACCTGGCAGACTGCCACCAGCCCGGTGACCCAGACCTTATATGCGCTGACAATGCTAGGAACAGATTCTGGCTGGGCGGTGGGGCAAGGTGGCCGCGCGTTGCGCTGGGACGGCGCAGCCTGGCAATCCATTGCCACGCCCACCAGCGCTGACCTCTACGCGCTGCACTACCTTTCGCCAGATGACGGTTGGGTGGTAGGGCAAGATGGGGTTCTGCTGCATTGGGATGGCACAGGTTGGCAGGCCCAGCAGGTTCCTGTGGTGGGAAACCTGCTGACCGTGCGCATGCTGGCACCCAACGATGGTTGGGCCGGCGGCAATTGGGGAACTCTGCTGCATTGGGATGGCACCGCCTGGAACCCCGTTCCCAGCCCGGCAGGCAATACGATAATGTCCCTGACTTTTACCTCTCCACAAGATGGCTGGGCACTGGGCGAAAACGGCCTGGGTCTGCACTGGAACGGTGGTAGTTGGGAATTTGGTTACACCCACTCCCCCGAAACCATTCATGCGGCAGTTCAGCTCACCGATCAGATCGGCTGGGCAGTCGGCGCCAACGGGATCATCCTGCGCTTCCAACCCTGGACCGCGCCTGAGCCTGACGCCACCTTCACCCCGCCCGCGGATCAGGGGACCAGTGTGGGTCCTTGCGGCGCGGCAGGCCTGGCCCTGCTGCCACTGGTTTGGCTGTTTTTACGATCAAAGCCTTATCCAAGTTTCAAGAACTAGGCGAGGTTACCATGTGTAGCTCAAAGTTCTTCCGTAAGCTGTTGGCAGCCTTTATCCTTGCCGCCGGCCTGGCTTTGACAAGCACCAGCCTGGCCCTGGCACACAGCGGCCCTGTGTCAGATCCCCCAGGCGGCGTGACCCTGACGGAGACCGGGGACTGCACCGGAGGCCCGAATTATGATGTAATTGGCGAATGCCAGGGCCGTACCGGCGGACTGAATTTGACCTACACAGGCTTCGGTTTTACACAATTCCAAGACCTCTATTGGGGGCCCGCCTTTTTAGGCGATGTCAGGCTGAGATTGGGTGGGCATGATTGGTTTGGCTACCTGAGCTACCGGGCAGAAGACTCGAACTTGGAGAACGGCGTAGCCGTCTGGCGTGGAAATACCGATATCCCCATCTCGAATGGGTCTGGATTCAACTACACCTATGTTGACACGCGCTTTACCTTGGTGGTGACAGACCTTGATGGCAATCCGCTCAGAATTGAAGAGCCCGGCAGCATCGAGGGCTTGATTGCCAGCGGGCCAATGCTGCATATTACCAGCGACTTGAGCGGCTTCAAGGCCAATATTTTGTTCGAGTTCAATTACGGCGGCACCTGGGTCAAAGCCCTCGAAGGGTACGACAGTCTGCATACCCCGCCTGCTGAAGGCCAGGTGCTCAGCAGCTACCAGCCCAGCTTTTTCTATACGGATGTGCCGTTGGATGGGTTAAGCGCCACCAATGACAGCCCCACCCCCTTCGGCAGCACCACCATTCTGACCGCCACCGTGTTGACCGGCACGAATCCAACCTATACCTGGGATTTTGGGGACGGCACCTTGGGCAGCGGCGCGGTGACCGGGCACATCTTTACCGGTACCGGCACATTCACCGCCCTGGTTAGCGCCACCAACGAGGCCAATGTGATCACCACCACTACAATGGTGACCATCACCGAGACCCCCGTTGCCGGCTTGAGCGCCAGCAACGACAGCCCCACCCGCCTGGGTGACGTAACGACCCTGCAAGCCAGCGTGACCGGCGGCAGCAACATCACTTACGCCTGGGCATTGGGAGACGGCACCTATGAAACGGGGCAAGCGGTGGCACACACCTACCCCAGCGCCGGGTATTACACCGCCTGGGTGACGGCCACAAATGTATTTAACCAACTCACTGCCACCACCACCGTCACCGTTCCATTCGAAGTTTTTCTCACCGATCCGGCCGCCAATCACCCTTCGGCTGCACCAGAGGCGCCGCTGAACGTCACCTTCACCGGAGACGTGGCCCCCGGCACGATCAGCACGGCTACGCTTGCAGTTTCGGGGGCCTTTACGGGCTTTCACGGCGGCAGTTTCAGCTTCCCCGATCCGCGCCAGGTGGTATTCTCCCCATCAACCGGGTTCTTGCCTGGCGAGTTGGTAACGGTGCAAGTTTTGACCGATGTACAAAGTACTGCCGGTCAGCCGCTAAACGCACCCTACCAATGGCAGTTCTATGCGACCGCGCCCACCGGCAGCGGTTACTTCATCAACAGCAGCCAGGTCCTGACCGCGGCCCACAGCCTTGGAGGCAGCCTGGGCGACCTGGATGGCGACGGAGACCTGGACGTGCTCCAGGCAAACTACGGCGAAGATAATGTTGTTTGGATCAATGATGGCAAGGGTCTTTTCACCGCCATCGTCCAAGACCTGGGCAGCGAATTCAATGTAGACACAGCCCTGGGCGACCTGGACGGTGATGGCGACCTGGATGCCTTCTTTGCCAAGCTTGGCCCTGCTGATGAAGTGTGGCTCAACGATGGCAGCGGCACCTTCACCAATAGCGGGCAGACCCTGGGCGCAACCAGCAGCGTGGACGTGATCTTGGGAGACCTGGATAACGACGGCGACCTGGATGCTTATGTGGCTACCTACAACGGCGCATCTGACCAGATCTGGCTCAACGACGGCAGCGGCACCTTCGCCAACAGCGGCCAGGACCTGGGTAGCCGCCCCAGCATGGCAGCCGCGCTGGGTGACCTGGATGGTGACAGCGACCTGGATGCTTATGTACTTTACTTGAACCAACCTAATAAAGTCTGGCTGAACGACGGTCAGAGCCAATTTAGCGACAGCGGCCAAGACCTGGGCAGCCTGCCGGCGCAAGAAGTAGACCTGGGCGATCTTGATGGCGACGGCGACCTGGATGCCTTCATTGCCGCTTATGACCAACCTTGCCAGGTCTGGTTGAATGACGGGCAGGGCGGGTTCAGCAACAGCGGGCAGGCCCTGGGCAGCTTCACCAGCATGAGCATCGACCTGGGCGATGTCGATGCAGATGGCGACCTGGATGCGTTTGTGGCCAACCTGAGCCAGCCTGAGGTGGTCTGGCTGAACGATGGACAGGGGCTGTTCACCAGCCATGGGCAGGGATTGGGCAGCGGCAGCAGCCGCCAGGCCATGCTTGGCGACCTGGATGGCGATGGCGACTTAGATGCTTTTGTGGCGGCATCTGATGAGCCCAGCCAGGTCTGGTTCAACCAGGTGGGGGTCGAAGACACCACGCCGCCCCCAGGCAGCCATGCTGCTGCCCCAGGCAGCAACCTGGATGTCAGGCTCAGTGGGCCGATCAGTTCTACCACGGTCACCACGCACACTTTCTGGGTGCATGGCAGATTCCAGGGCCCCCTGGGAGGTATCTTCACTACCACGCTGGCGAGCAGTCCTCCAGTGGTCGCTTTTGACCCCCAGGGGCCTCTCTTGCCCGGCGAGCGGGTACAGGCCACATTCAGCAGCCAGGTGCTGGACGAGAACGGCTCCCCGGTTCATCCTTACGTTTGGGAATTCCGGGCCGCGGTGGCAGGTGGCAGCGGCAACTTCACAAACAGCGGCCAGAGTCTTTCCAGTCCAAGCGGCTGGCGCGTGGCACTGGGCGACCTGGATAGCGATGGCGACCTGGATGCCATACAGGCAGACTACTCTGGGAATTCCAGTCAAGTCTGGCTGAATGATGGAGTTGGTATTTACACGTCCTCGCAAACCCTGGCTACCACTCGGGCCACCGATGTAGCCTTAGGCGACTTAGATGCAGATGGCGATTTGGATGTGCTCGTCGCCCAAATGGATCAACCGCTGATGGTTTGGCTTAACGACGGCAGCGGGCATTTCACCGACACCAGCCAGCCCCTGGGCACCTTGGAGTCCTATGCCGTTAACCTGGGTGATCTGGATGGCGATGGCGACCTGGATGCCTTTGTGGCTACCTACAACCCACAGCCAGACCGGATCTTTTTCAACGATGGCAGCGGGGTTTTCTCAGACAGCATGCAAACCCTGGGTACAGAGTATGCCGTGGGTGCGGCCCTGGGCGATATCGACAACGATGGCGACCTGGATGCTTACGTGGCCAACTGTCATGGCTCTGGCAACGATAAGCTCTGGCTTAACGACGGCCAAGGCCAATTTAGCGACAGTGGACAGACAATCGATGGTTTGTGTTCATATGAGGCAGATTTTGGCGATGTGGACGGCGATGGCGACCTGGATGTGGTGGTTGCCAACGGCGCCGCTGGTGGGCAGCCGAACCAACTATACATCAATGATGGGCATGGCACCCTGAGCAACAGCGGGCAGAACCTGGGATCCTACCAGAATACGGCCATCGAGCTTGGCGACATCGACGCGGATGGCGACCTGGATCTCTTCTACACCACGACCGATGCCGGTCAGCACATCTGGCGCAACGACGGCAGCGGCACCTTTACCGACACCCAGCAGGTGTTGGGGGAGGCCTATGCGCGCGGCCTGGCATTAGGCGACCTGGATGGCGACGGCGACCTGGATGTTTTTGTATCTGCCGACGAAGATCCTAGCGAGATCTGGTTGAATGAAAACAGCGCCGACCTGGCGCTTGCCAAGAGTGTATCGCCTGTGTTGCCACAACCAGGCGGTTGGATCACTTATACGCTAGACTTCACCAACCTTGGTCCACAAACAGCCACCGAGGTGCAGATTGTCGACCAGGTGCCGGTCAGCCTGACCATGGGTAGCCTGTCTGTGAGCAGCAACCTGCCCATTACGTCCACGGGCGGGCCCAGTTTCACCTGGCTGCTGCCCGACCTACCCCCCGGAGCGGGCGGGACGATCACCATCACGGGCCAACTAAGCGACACCCTGCCCGGTGGGCACACCTTCACCAACACCGCCAGTCTATCGGCATCGGAGTGGGATTTCACACCCTCCAATAACCAGGGCCAGGCCGCCTTAACCACCAACCAGGCCCCGCTGGCTGCCGCCGGGCCCGACCAGAATGTGGATACGGGCGACCTGGTCACCCTGGACGGGCGGGCCAGCCTGGATCCCGACGGGAACCTGCCGCTGACCTACCTCTGGGTGCAAACCAGCGGCCCCACCATCAGCTTCAGCTCCGCGCTCAGCCTGACCACCTTCAGCGCGCCGGAAGACCCGGTGCTGTTGAACTTCGTGCTGATCGTCACCGACAGCCTGGGCCAGTCCTCCCTGCCCAATCCAGTAGCAGTGACCGTGCACAACCAGCCGCCCGTGGCCGACGCCGGGACAGACCAAACCGTAGACACCCTGGCTCTGGTCACGCTGGATGGCAGCGGCAGTGACCCCGATGACGATTTGCCGTTCCTCTACCTGTGGACGCAGATCGCCGGCGATCCCGTCAGCCTGAGCGATCCGGCGACAGCTGGCCCCACCTTCACCGCGCCCGACGATCCGGGCATGCTGACCTTCACCCTGATCGTCACCGACAGTTGGGGGCTGGCCTCTGTATCCGATGAGGTGGTGATCACGGTCACCAACCAGGCCCCCCTGGCCGATGCCGGGCCCGACCAAACTGTAGACACCCTGGCCCTGGTCACGCTGGACGGCAGCGCCAGTGACGACCCAGACAACGACGCCCTGACCTATCAGTGGGCGCAGACCGGCAGCCCATTGGTGACGCTGAGCGACCCAAGCGCGGTCACACCGACCTTCACCGCGCCTGCCGACCCGGCGGTGCTGACCTTCACGCTGATCGTCACCGACAGTTGGGGGCTGGCCTCTGCGCCGGACGAGGTGGTGATCACGGTCAAGAACCAGGCCCCGATGGCAAATGACCAGGCCATCTCAACCGCTGAGGACACGCCCTATAACGGCGCGCTGAGCGCCTCCGATGTAGAAGATGACCCATTAGAATTCGAGCTGGACACCGCCCCACTGCACGGCAATGTCAGTATCGTCCCGGGCGGGGCTTTCACCTACACCCCCGCGCCGGATTACCACGGGCCAGACGTGTTCACCTTCACCGTCACCGATGGCGAGTTCAGCGACCTGGGACAGGTACAGATCACCGTCACCCCTGCCAATGATGCCCCGATGGCAAATGACCAGGCCATCTCAACCGCTGAGGACACGCCCTACAGCGACGCGCTGAGCGCCTCCGACGTAGAAGATGACGCGTTGGAATTTGAGCTGGACACCGCCCCACTGCACGGCAGCCTCAGCATCGTCCCGGGCGGGGCCTTCACCTACACCTCCGCGCCGGATTACCACGGGCCAGACGTGTTCACCTTCACCGTCACCGATGGCGAGTTCAGCGACCTGGGACGGGTGCAGATTACCGTCACCCCGGTCAACGACACCCCGGTGGCTGAGGACGACTCGGGCGCCGGCTTCGCCACTGATGAAGACACATCCTTCACCACCGGCAATGTGCTGGACAACGACTGGGATGTCGACCTGCACGATACGCTGTCCATTGATAGCTACAACGGCAGCGGCCTGCTCGGCTTGCTCACCGGTAACGGCGACGGCACCTTCGGTTACGGTCTGAACGGGCAGTTCGACTATCTGGGGGAGGCCGAATCCTTCTTCGATATCTTCACCGACGGTGTTCTGACCGACACCGCCACGGTTACCATCACCATCACCGGCATCAATGACGCACCAGTCGCGGTGGGTGACGAGTACCTCACAGACGAAGATGTCCCGTTGGTGGTGCCCGCTCTAGGGATACTGGACAATGACACAGATGTGGATGGCGATGCACTGAGTGCAGCGGTGGATGTTCTGCCAGCCGTGGGCAGCCTGGCGCTTGATCCCGATGGCGGCTTCACCTATACCCCACCCCTGAATTTCAATGGTGAAATCACTTTTACTTACATTGCCTCCGATGGCCTGCTCACCGATACTGCCGTGGTAACCATCACCGTCACCCCGGCCAACGACGCCCCGGTGGCAGACGCCGGGGCTGACCAGGCGGTGAACACGCTGGCGACGGTCACGTTAAATGGCAGTGCCAGCAGCGACCCGGATGGCGACCTGCCCCTGACCTACCTGTGGACGCAGACTGGCGGCCCAGCCATGACCCTGAGCGACGCC
>Ga0209605_1003557_pt1 | contig 13567 bp, 11 predicted proteins | sample AD_UKC035_MetaG_FD_184408 | JGI IMG/M metagenome (GOLD analysis project Ga0209605, IMG submission 184408) | Active sludge microbial communities of municipal wastewater-treating anaerobic digesters from USA - AD_UKC035_MetaG (SPAdes) (version 2) | ecosystem: Engineered > Bioreactor > Anaerobic >...
TATTTGTATTTAATGTTACCGTGAGCAGGAATTCATTCCATGCCGCAATAAACACAATTATTGCAGTAGTGAATATCCCGGGAGCCGCCAGCCTGAACACTATCTTTGATAATATCTGCATGGATGTAGCCCCATCAATAGTAGCAGCTTCCTCCAATGCAATAGGAATCTTGTTGAAATGCGTAACCAGAATAAACACCGCGACGGGCAAAGTTATGGTGGAGTACGGCAGTACAACAAAATAACTGTTTGTCAGATTCAAATTCATGAATAAGTTATAAATTGGCCCTACTATTATCATCTGCGGAAACATTGAAACAGCAAGAATAATTCCAAGAAGCAGGTTCTTCCCCCTGAACTTGAACCTTGTAATTGCATATGCAGCCAGGGTCGCTACCATAACCACATAAATTGAAGTTATTCCGGCAACCACAAAACTGTTCCACATGGACTGCAGTATCCCGTTTTCCAGAACATTGGCATAGTTCTCCATAGTCGGGCTTTCTGATATTAGCCTGAAAGCACCTTCACCGAATATCTCCTGCGTAGGCTTGAAAGAGGTCAGGAAAACCCAGATAAACGGAAAAATTATGACAATCAAATACAACAATATGAATATAAACAGCATAGCCTTGAATTTATTTGATTTCTTATCCATTACGTCACCCCCTAATCCCTTTCCATGGCATTTGCACCGAGTATCTTAATATAGAAAGTCGCAATTATTGCAACGCAAACAACCATAAGCAGGACTATAACTGAACCGTAACCAAAATTGGTCTGCTGGAACATGGTCTTGTATGCATATATGGACATGGTCTCGGTTGAACCTCCGGGGCCGCCTCCGGTAAGCACATAGATAAGGTCAAATACCCTGAAAGCATCCAGGGTTCTCATAAGAAGGGCCACAAGTATAGAAGGCTTCAGCAGGGGAAGTGTTATTTTAAAGAAGGTATTGAATACCCCTGATCCGTCAACCTTTGCACTTTCATACACCGTTCCCGGTATAGTCTGAAAGCCCGCAAGTATGAGCAGAGCCATATAGGGTGTGGTCTTCCATACGTCCGCAAGTATTGTAGATGCCATGGCTCCTCCGCCGGACAGCAGCAAATTCCTCGAATCGCTTATAATATGAAGGTTTTGCAGAATATTCGCCACTATACCGTTGCTTCCGTCATACAGATAGCTCCACATAAGGGCGGCGACGGTGGTCGGTATTGCCCAGGGTATCAGGGAAACGGCACGTACAATACCCTGCCCTTTCATGGCTTTGTTCATGATTATTGCCAGTCCGAGGCCAAGTACAAGCTCAAGGGCGACAGATATTATTGTGAATACTACGGTATGCCAAAGTGCATCGTGCACTCTCTCATCCTTCAGTGCATTGCTGTATCCGGCAAGCCCTATGAAATTTGACTGTACAAAGCACTTTTTGGTATCCTCCATTACCAGCTTGAGGTTTTCCCTATCCGGGAAATCATAATTGTTGATAAAAAAATCCGTATCCTCTATAAGCTTATTGTAATTAGCCCTGACTTTTTCTTTAAGTTCTCCGCTAAGCTCAATAAATCCTGACTTATCAGACAATATTTTTTTAAATTCATTGACGTTATATATCACTTCATCTACTTTTCCCTGAGTATCTTCCGGAAAACTGAATCTGTTCATATCAACAAACATTATCACATAATCCGCATTTTCGTTAAAAAGGTCTACATTAAACTTTTCATCCAGAGAAAGCTTGGATTTCTGCTGATCGTTCAACTGGTAATCAAAAACGGAGTAATTGATTACCTTAAGTATGGGCCAAAGTGAGAAGATTGCTATAATAATGATAGCCGGTAATATATAGAGTGCTTCCTTAAACCCCATCCTTTTCATGTGACCACCCCCAAAGAAGGAATTTCAAAAGAATTGGGCCCGAGTATAACCGGAGCCCAATTCCTCTAAGTTCTTTAAACCGAATATTACCTCAGGGCATTATTTATATTTGTTACAGTAGTGTTCAGATCCTGTCCCCCGGACAGATACTTATGAACATTTACCTGTATTGTATCCGAAACCTTGGAATAGCTGGCTGAAATCGGCCTTGATATTGTTGCCTTCATCGCATTCTGAAGCCCTTCATATGAAAGAAGCGGATTTTCAACTCTTTCGTCAGTAAGCAGATAGTTATATCCGGGCATATATGCGCCCTTTCTGGACATAATCATTTGTCCTGTCCAGCCTGATGTGTATTTAATGAATTCCCATGCACCCTCAGCATTTTTTGAGTTTTTGTTTATGCCAAGCAGCCATCCGCCTACCGTGCTTCCTTTAGGAAGAGGAGCTATTCCAACCTGGTAAGTCTTTACAGGTGCGTCTGCCAGCATACCGTACTGGTAGGGCCAGTTCCTGGCAAATACAGACTTCCCGTTTATAAATGAATTGTGGGTTTCTGCTTCAGTGTAATTCAATATGTCCTTTGGAACAAAATCTGAGGTAACAAACTTTTTCATTGTCTCAAGGCCGGCTTTTATATCAATGAGCCCGCCTGTAAACTCAGTTACATTGCAGGTAAGCCCTTCATACTGCTTTGCCTGGAAGACAAAACCGTCTGTAGTTCCGCGTCTTCCTTTATATTTCTTAGCCATATTGTACAGGTCATCGTACGTATAGTTCCCTGTCACAAGCTTTGCTGCATCAGTTGCGCTTACTATGTCCGAGCGGAAATAAAGCAGTCCCAGATCTGGGAAGTATGGGAGTGTGTACTGCTTTCCCATATAACTTCCGGCTGCCATTGAGCCTGCATTGTACAAAGCCTTGTTTAAACCGTCCTTATACATATTCATATCAATGGGGCTTATAAATCCGGCGGCTGCAAATTCACCCGCCCAGACAACGTCCATTGATATAACGTCATACTCACTGGAGCCTGAGGATAAGGAAGTCATCAACTGATCATGCATCTGTCCCGAATCATTTGTCATCTTTACCCATTCCACTTTGTATTTGCTTTGGGATTTGTTGAACTCATCAATAAGTATCTGAGTAGCAGGGGTTGAGTCATCCTGCGCCGCGAATTTGACAACTGTCCTGGTATCGGCATTAACGCTCATGCCAAAGCCGCAGAAAGCCATGAAAACCATTACGATAGCCAATAATAAAGACACTCTTTTCTTCATTTATTACCCTCCTCGTATAATTTACTAATTTCATTCTAAAGGAAGCCGGGCATTAATTATACCAATATATTAATATTTATGTTAAAATATTAATATTAACAATCGTGTAAAGGAGGGTAATCATGGGGGATCTTAAGAGTATCAAAGGGAAGCTCCGAACCTTTCACCATGCAACTCTGATGCCCATAAACCTGCTTAAGGGCAGTAAGAGCGTATATTGTATGCCTGAGAGCATCAATTATATAAGCAGCATAATAAAAGATGCATATACAATTGAAGATATGCCCAGTCTTTCTCCCTCCGGTTATTCTGATAATATCAAATCCTATTACTTTAAGAATGATTATGACGAATGCTTTATTATCCTGCATATAAAAGAAAATTACCAATTAGTTGCAGGCCCTGTTCTCAACGAAAAAATTCATGAAGGTATAATTAATAATATAATAAGACTTAACAAATTACCAATAAAAATTAAGAGCAAGCTTATAAATTATTTTGAAAACTTGCTTATTGTAAACACAAACAGGTGCTACTACTGCGGAAAGCTTTTGGAATACCTGTTCGGCACTGCTGTAACTGATGACTTGGTTGGAGATACCTCCCGGGAACGTATTTTCATCTCTGATGACTACTTCACCGAAATGATCAAGAATAGAGAGAAGCTTTTCCATCACCCTCCATATTTCCTGGAACAGGAGATGCTTTCAAAAATAAAGTCCGGCAATCTCAACGATACTCTGGCAGTACTAAAGGAGATAAACTCCCTTAAAAGAACAAGGTTGTCAAAGGATGTCCTGAGATCGGTGAAAAATTCTCTCATTTGCTCGGTTACTTTGTTCACCAGAGCTGCCATTGAAGGAGGAGTAACCCCTGAAGCCGCCTTTACCCTTAGCGATTCTATAATACTTGCCATTGAAGAAATAAACAATATGCCTGAGCTGATGGATTATGAGTATACTGCGGTAAAGCAATATGTGCAGATCGTTCAGGACTTATCCAGGATCAAATATTCAAATATAATACAACAAGCCATTTCCTATATTTATAAGAATCTTACCAATAAGCTTACGCTTCACAAGATATCAGATGCCATATATGTCCACCCCAATTACTTATCCAGCTTATTCAAAAGGGAAGTAGGAATGAGCCTTTCTGATTACATTATGAAGACAAGGGTTGATGAATCAAAATACTATATAAGATATACAAATACCAAGATATCTGATATAGCTGCGTTTTATCAGTTCTGCAACCAAAGCTACTATACACAGGTTTTCAGAAAATTTTCAGGCTGCACACCCAATGAGTATAGAATAAAGTACAATCAACAGAATGAATAATTGTAAATATTCACAATTGCAACCTGAAGGTAACTTTTATATAATCTTACTAATTATTCTAATATATTACTTCAGGAGGCTGCATGAGTACAATAAAAGGCTGCATATTTGATTTGGACGGGGTAATTGTCAATACCGCAAGGTATCATTATTTTGCATGGAAAAAGCTTGCCAATGAGCTGGACTTTGACTTCTCGGAGAAAGATAACGAAAGTCTCAAGGGCGTAAGCAGGATGGAATCCCTTGAAATTCTCCTCAAGGTTGGAGGTCTGTCCTTTGATGATGAAACCAAGCTTGCCCTGGCTGCCAGGAAAAATCAGTGGTATGTCGATTATATAAACTCCATGGAAAAGGATGAGGTACTCCCCGGGGTAAAGGGATTTTTAGAAAGGGCAAGAGCTGCCGGTCTGAAAATTGCTTTGGGCTCTGCAAGCAAAAACGCGCCGACTATATTAAACAGGCTGAAGCTTGCAGATTATTTCGATGTCGTCATTGACGGAACAAAGGTATCAAGGGCAAAACCCGATCCGGAAATATTTCTGCTTGCAGCACAAGAGCTTGGGTTACCTCCGGCAGACTGTGTGGTTTTCGAAGATGCCAAAGCAGGGGTGGAGGCCGCAAAAAAGGCGGGCATGAAGTGTATAGGGGTAGGTATATGTTCTGAGCTTGCTGATGCTGATGCGGTAATTCCCGGCTTTGAAAACATAGACTTAAGCATACTGTAACTATTTTTGACCATATTTCTCCAAGGTGCTTTTCCTTAAGGATCTGCATTCATCTTCCGGAATAGTCTTCATTACACCTATCTGTCTTGCATAGTAGGCTATCTTTGCTCCCTCTTCAACTACAACTGAGTTTGCAAAAGCCGCTTCTATATCATGTCCCACTGCAAGAACGCCGTGGTTTGCCAAAAGAATGGCATGTCTGTCCTTAAGGTGGACAGCGGCTGTTTCGGCAAGCTCAGAAGAACCCATGGGCTTATACGGCGCACACTCTACCGGTCCTCCTACAAGTGCTGCCAATTCAGCAACAACTACCGGTATATTCTCATTGCAAGCTGCCCAGGCTGCAGCAAAAACCGAATGAGTATGGGATACCCCGAATACATCCTTCCGCCTCCTGTACACAGCACAGTGCAAAGGATGTTCTATTGAAGGCTTCCTGTCTCCATCCAGTATATTGCCCTCCGCATCCATTACCACTATATCTTCAGCCGTTAATTTGTCATACTCCATACCGCTTGGTGTAATGCAGATATATCCTGTCTCCTTGTCCCTCGCACTGAAATTACCCATTGTCATGGAAATCAATCTTTCCTTCTGCGCTTTCAAAGCAATTTCTATTACCTTCTCCCGAAGCTCCTGCAGCAGCATTGTATAAACCTCCCATCAATACACAGTGAATATTCTTTCACTGCTTTTACTTCTTCAGCACTTTATCATAAATCCAATGTCTCCTTATATCCACAGCCTTCTTTGGGCAAAGCTCGTGACAGCAGAAACATCTTATGCACCTGCTTAAATCCGGCACAGGCTTGCCGCTGCTCATGTCTATAATTTTCGGAGGACAGCTTCTCTTACAGTCTCCGCAGGATATGCATATTTCATGATTAAATACCGGTTTGGGCCTGAGAGTGTTTAAGACCATTCTTTCAAAAGCCTTTGGCACCCTTCCTCCTATTAAATTGGCATTATGCGACTTCGGAAGCTTAAAGGGTTCAATTCTTATTTCGTCAAGCCGCACTCCTTTTATATCAATATCCTTCAAATCTCCGCTGAACAAGTTCCGCAATGAAGCCGCCCTGATAGTAGGCACTGTCATAGGCTCTATCCCTACTATGCTTGAAGCCGCAGTATCAAGAGCATAGGGGCTTTCTGAGGCCATAATTAGCCCTGCATGCCTTTTTTCACCGGCGGAAGGCCCGTCCCCTTCCATCCCGTCAATTCCGTCAATGATTGAAAAAACCGGCCTTACAGTTTCACAAATATCCACCAGATGGTCGGCAAAATTATCAGTATTGTTGAGCCGCAAATGGTAATCCGCTTTTACAAGCCCGGGTATAACACCAAAGAGATTCTTTACCGCTCCGGTGTATGTCATCATCCCGTGAGTCTTCAGCTTAGCGGCTGACACCACGAAATCAACTTCTTTGGCTATTTTTATAATCTGCATACTTTTCAGCCTTTTGGTATCGGGATTTGATATCTCCAGCACGGATGTATCAAAATTCAGCTCACAGCCTGTCCTCTCCGCCACCCCAAGCATACCGGCGGCTTTGTAGACAGATTTTAGATTCCATTCGGTAAAAGGCCCTCCGGGGCTGTCGCCGATTATTACCTTGCAGCCGATATCCTGAAGGTATCTCACTATCGCCTCAACTACCGCCGGATGTGTCGTAACCGCATCCTCTGGATTTTTTTTCATTAATAGGTTTGTTTTTATAAGGATCCTGGAGCCTTTTATTATTTTGAGCTTTATATTATCAATCTCGTCCAGGGCTTCATAAACGGCTCTTTTTACATTATTAAATTCATAGTCATCACATTTGACAATGCTTACAGTATTCATAGCTGCTCCTATATCAGTTTTATTTTTTTCATAAAATTCCTGAGCTTGTGCAGATCCTGCAAATACACATCCTTTAGCGCCCTGTTATATATAATGCTTGCCGGATGATATAAAGGAAACAGCACAAATTCCGTGCCGGCAAACTTAACATCGATGGGTGAACCGTGCAATATGCCTATTGTTGCTTTGTCATCCTTCAATATACCCTTAAGTGCAATATTTCCCAAACTGACTACAAGTTCAGGCTTTATTATTGACAGCTCCTGTTCTATAAAGTCTGTAGATATCCTTATTTCATCCTTATTCGGCGTTCTGTTGGATTCCCTTCCTGTATCCTGATTGTATCTTACAGGTCTGAACTTAACAACATTAGTAATATATAAATCCTCCCGGGAAATACCCAGTATGTTTATGAACTCCTCCAGGTTTTTTCCTGCCTGCCCTACAAAAGGCTTTCCCTGTTCCACTTCAGTTCTTCCGGGCGCCTCACCCACCAGAACTATTTTAGATTCTATATCTCCGCCGCCGAAAACCAGATGTATCTCTTCTCTGAAATGTTCCTCCAGTTTCTTTCTGTGCAATTGATTGATATTATCAAGTTTCTGTTTCTTCAAATTTATCCCTTGCTTTCCCGGACTTTAAATTAATTGTGAAAAAATTTATAAAAACACCGGCAAGTACAAATATCATACCTGCCACTGTTTTAAAACTCATACTTTCGCCCAAAAATATCACTGCAAGTATAGAGGCAATTACCGGCTTTAAAAAAAATACCATGGCCCCCTTACTTGCTGTCAGGATTTTCAGTGCTTCCATATATGTAACATAGGCTATCCCCGAAACAAACACCCCAAGATAAAGTATTCTGATAATAGTTCCCTCCGGAATATAAAACAGCGGAATGTCATTCAATAGCAATACCGGCACATACATCAGGCTGCCAAAAATGGAAGAATAGCAAATCATCGTAATACTGCTTATTCCTTCAGACTTCAGTTTCCCAAGTACAGTATAAAGTCCGAAGGTAGTAGATGCAAATGTCGCAAGGATAAGGCTCGCGGCAGTATCCCCCCCCATATTTCCCTTATAAACAATCAGAGTAATACCTGCAATCCCAAGCAATATACAGGCTATCCTGTTATAAGTCACCTTTTCCTTTAAAATAATTGCAGAAAACAACATAACAAATATTGGGTTTGAACTTATCAATATAGCCGCTGTTGAAGCCTTTCCCATGGTTATTGCATATTGAAGGCTGCCCGCACTTATGAATATATTTAGTATCCCCAAGGCTAAAAAAAATAATAAATCCTTACCTTGCACCTTTTCTCTTTTTTTGATTATCAGGGGCAGCATCACTACTCCCCCGATAAAAAATCTCAAAAACGTCAGCTGCAGCGGATTTATCAGATTTTTTATTGCGCCGGTAACTACCTCTAATGTGCTGTACATTAATATTGTTACTGCCAATAATATATAACCCTTATATTTCATTATTCTCTCCTGTGATCCTTATTAAATTATCAATATGCTTATACACTTTTCAGTAGCTTTTACAACAAAATCTTCTATTTTCTGCGGAGTCAGATACTTATATTCCTTATTCAAATTTATGGGTTCCCCGCTATAAAAATCTGCTATGCGGTCTTTACATTCATATATATAATCAGAATCAAATTCACTAAAAAAACTGATATTCCCATTAAAGTCCTTAAGTTGATTTATAAGTTCCGTTCCTTTCTCCTCTAAATATTCAAAATCCAGGGAAACCATTTCTTCCCGTATAAAATCCACAAAGTCTTTGCCACCTTTGCTTGATTCATTTTCATATTGTATCTTTAAAGGCATGAAATACTCTTCGAGCCAAAGCTTATCCGTTATCAGATGAAAATAATAACCCCATAGAAAAGATCTTGTGCTATCAGATCTCGTCATGATTTTTTCCGGTTTTAAATAGCTGTCAAAAAAAACAGAATCATCCATGCCTGAAATGGAGTCATCCTTTTGATATCTGTAATGTGTTATTTCCTTTGAAGGAGTGTAGTTCCTCTGTTTCTCATCAGACACCCCGGAATCCGGTGCAATGCTCCCGATTAAAAAATAGGGAAAATCGATTTCCGGAATTTTTTGCTTTATTTTTTCTGCCACCCTCAAATGTGTGAGCCACGAAGCCATATGTCTGCACCCTTTCTTCTGTGAAGCATATATAACGTATATTTTGATTCTATCATATAAAAACTTAGTTTTAAAGAAGAAAAGGTGTCAGACCCACAGAAAGGTATTCCGGTTAGAAATATTCTTTAACAGGAAGAATACATTTCCCATACAAGGCAAGTGTATAAAAAAGAACGATGGAATTTCTTCTATCGTTCTTAGTTACCTGGCGGCGATCTACTCTCCCGGGACCCTGCGGTCCGAGTACCATCGACACCGGAGAGCTTAACTTCTGTGTTCGGGATGGGAACAGGTGTGGCCTCTCCGTCATTGCCACCAGATCTTTCGTATCGTGATGACCTGCGCATTACTGCGTCAGATTTCGTTTTCGTGTGCTCATGTATGTCTCTATACATTCCGCGCACTCAAACTCATCTTCCTTGTCCTGCTTGGTCCTGACGATACTCTTCTATTCATTTCTTAAGCATCCGGACAACTGCTCGCTTCTGATGCTTCTCGGTTGGATTAATTTTATCAATCCATATTGGATTTTAAAAGGTAACTTCCAAATTGCGCGTACCGCTAAGAGCGATACCAACAACCGGTGTTGTACCTTCAAAACTGCACAATATCCGTAATAATTCATAAGTTTGTTTAAGCAACGCATTTTCCGCTGACAAATTCTAATGCTTTGCTCCATTCCGCGTGAATTCTCACGAGGATCGTATCAAAGAGAATTTGTTGGCGTAAAATGCTTACTAGATCAAGCCCTCGACCTATTAGTATCGGTCAGCTCAACACATTGCTGTGCTTACACCTCCGACCTATCTACCATGTAGTCTGCATGGGGTCTTACCAGCCTACGCTGTGGGAAATCTTATCTTGGAGCCGGTTTCGCGCTTAGATGCCTTCAGCGCTTATCCGTCCCGAACTTGGCTACTCAGCCATGCCCTTGGCAGGACAACTGATACACCAGTGGTTCGTCCATCCCGGTCCTCTCGTACTAAGGACAGATCTCCTCAAATTTCCTACGCCCGCGACGGATAGGGACCGAACTGTCTCACGACGTTCTGAACCCAGCTCGCGTGCCGCTTTAATGGGCGAACAGCCCAACCCTTGGGACCTACTCCAGCCCCAGGATGCGACGAGCCGACATCGAGGTGCCAAACCTCCCCGTCGATGTGGACTCTTGGGGGAGATAAGCCTGTTATCCCCGAGGTAGCTTTTATCCGTTGAGCGATGGCCCTTCCACTCGGTACCACCGGATCACTAAGCCCTACTTTCGTACCTGCTCGAGTTGTCTCTCTCGCAGTCAGGCTCCCTTCTGCCTTTGCACTCTGCGAATGATTTCCAACCATTCTGAGGGAACCTTTGGACGCCTCCGTTACTCTTTGGGAGGCGACCGCCCCAGTCAAACTGCCCACCTGACTATGTCCCATGACCAGTTCCATGGCCACTGGTTAGAATTCCGGTATCTCAAGAGTGGTATCCCAACGTCGACTCCACGAAAACTGGCGTTCTCGCTTCTCTGTCTCCCACCTATCCTGTACATGAAATACCAAAACCCAATGTCAAGCTGCAGTGAAGCTCTACGGGGTCTTTCCGTCCAATCGCGGGTAACTAGCATCTTCACTAGTGCTACAATTTCGCCGAGCGCGTTGTCGAGACAGTGCCCAAGTCGTTACGCCATTCGTGCGGGTCAGAACTTACCTGACAAGGAATTTCGCTACCTTAGGACCGTTATAGTTACGGCCGCCGTTTACTGGGGCTTAAGTTCAAAGCTTCGCTTGCGCTTACCTTTCCCCTTAACCTTCCAGCACCGGGCAGGCGTCAGCCCCTATACTTCATCTTTCGATTTAGCAGAGACCTGTGTTTTTGCTAAACAGTCGCTTGGGCCATTTCTCTGCGGCCACCTTTCAGTGGCACCCCTTCTCCCGAAGTTACGGGGTTATTTTGCCGAGTTCCTTAACAACGCTTCTCTCGCTCATCTTAGGATTCTCTCCTCATCTACCTGTGTCGGTTTGCGGTACGGGCACCTGATATCTCGTTAGCAGCTTTTCTTGACAGTGTGAATTCAGATTCTTCGCTACTCTAATTTCGCTCCCCATCACACCTCAGCCTTTAAGCCAGCGGTCTTTCCTACTGGCCAGCCTTGATGCTTGGACACGGTATACCAACTCCGTGCTCATCCTATCCTCCTGTGTCACTGCTTCCTTCAATCGATATTCGGCGGTATCGGAATATCAACCGATTGTCCATCGGATACGCTTTACGCCTCTCCTTAGGTCCCGACTTACCCTGAGCGGACGACCCTTCCTCAGGAAACCTTAGATTTTCGATGGTGAAGATTCTCACTCCACTTTCGCTACTTATACCAGCATTCTCTCTCGTATACTGTCCACTGCTCCTTCCGGTACAGCTTCTGCCTGTATACGACGCTCCCCTACCCCGGTTGTGTTACCACTGCTATCCTTAGTTAGTCTTTATCCCTTGGTGAATTTGACCAAAAGCTTTCATTCCCTTTTATGGTCGCTTTTGGTGAAATTACCTCGCTTCCTTTCTCTCCTAAGAATACTAGTGGTAACACAACCAGCCATAGCTTCGGTGTTAGGCTTTAGCCCCGGTAATTTTCGGCGCATGACCACTTGACCAGTGAGCTATTACGCACTCTTTCAATGAATGGCTGCTTCTAAGCCAACATCCTGGTTGTCTCTGTAGTCACACATCCTTTACCACTTAGCCTATACTTGGGGACCTTAGCTGATGGTCTGGGCTCTTTCCCTTTTGACTACGGATCTTATCACTCGCAGTCTGACTCCCAGTAATTAAATATCCGGCATTCGGAGTTTGATAGGGTTCGGTAACCGATAAGGCCCCTAGCCCATTCAGTGCTCTACCTCCGGTATTCTATACTGAGGCTAGCCCTAAAGCTATTTCGGGGAGAACCAGCTATCTCCGAGTTCGATTGGAATTTCTCCGCTATCCACAGCTCATCCCCCGTTTTTTCAACAACGGTGGGTTCGGGCCTCCATTGGATTTTACTCCAACTTCACCCTGTCCATGGATAGGTCACCCGGTTTCGGGTCTGCATCAGCCAACTTTACGCCCTATTAAGACTCGCTTTCGCTTCGGCTCCGGTGCTTAACACCTTAACCTCGCTGACTAACGCAACTCGCTGGTCCGTTCTACAAAAAGTACGCGGTCACACTTCTTTCGAATAGTGCTCCCACCGATTGTAAGCATACGGTTTCAGGTTCTATTTCACTCCCCTCCCGGGGTTCTTTTCACCTTTCCCTCACGGTACTATGCGCTATCGGTCACCAGGTAGTATTTAGCCTTGGGAGGTGGGCCTCCCTGCTTCCCACAAGGTTTCTCGTGTCTCGTGGTACTCTGGATTCCGGCTCACATCTTTGCCTTTTCGCCTACTGGATTTTTACCTTCTGTGATGGATCTTTCCAGATCTCTTCGGCTAAAGCTCCGATATTAATCGCCGGTCCGCAACCCCGTCCTAGAGAACAGAATCCAGAATCCAGTATCCAGATTAAGTCCTGCCTTCGAAGCCTTTGCTTTGCTTCGAAGACCTGCTTACTTTCTGTTCTCCGGTCTCTGTGCTCTGTTCTCTAGGATGGTTTGGGCTCTTTCCCTTTCGCTCGCCGCTACTTAGGAAATCGATGTTTCTTTCTTCTCCTCGGGGTACTTAGATGTTTCAGTTCCCCCGGTCTCCCTTCATAACACTATTTATTCATGTTATGATACCAGTTCTTTACTTCTGGTGGGTTTCCCCATTCGGAAATCTGTGGGTCAAGGCCTATTTGCGGCTCACCACAGCTTATCGCAGCTTATCACGTCCTTCTTCGGCTCCTGGTGCCAAGGCATCCACCATATGCTCTTTCTAGCTTGATCTAAATGTCTTTTGTTACGGGTTTCGCGGTTCGCGGTTCGCGGTCTTAAGCCTGGCATCATTGCCCTGCTCAATCCTCGTACCTCGCAGCCTCGCGACCTCGTAACCTGTTTTAGTGAATTCTCAGCTACAATTGTAAAGCATTTCTGCTGTTACCATTGCGTTTGTTTGTACGGTATTGTGCAGTTTTCAAGGTACAAAGAAATCACTTCGTGATTTCTTGGTTCGGGGTTCGCGGTTCGGGATATTAAGCCTGGCATCATTGCCCTTCTTAATCCTCGTACCTCGCACCTCGTACCGCTTGAAGGATTTGATCCTTCAAAACTAGACAGTGTAAAATGTGACCTGATTCTTCTTTGTTAGAAATCATTTGTAAATCCAATGTAAGAATGTTTCTCGTAAGAAATTCTATGAACTGTTGCTGTCACACGTTGCTT
>Ga0209605_1003561_pt1 | contig 13557 bp, 4 predicted proteins | sample AD_UKC035_MetaG_FD_184408 | JGI IMG/M metagenome (GOLD analysis project Ga0209605, IMG submission 184408) | Active sludge microbial communities of municipal wastewater-treating anaerobic digesters from USA - AD_UKC035_MetaG (SPAdes) (version 2) | ecosystem: Engineered > Bioreactor > Anaerobic >...
GCGCGGCCTGGCCAAGCTGCCAGCCGATATCACCGACCTGCTGGCGGAATTGAGCAAGGCGGGCCAGCGTGAGGGCGGCCTGTGGGCCGCAGCGGGCAAGCTGGGCGCCGGCCACGCCAGCATCCAGATGGATGTGTTGAAGATCGTCTTCCGCAGCGCCGGCTTGCCTGTGCAGTTTGCCCCGGCCCGCCTGGTCATCTGGCTCAAGCAAAAGGGGATCTACGATGCCGTGCGGGCAGGCGTCGAACAGCGTGGCGCAGATTTCGAGGACGAACTGCAGAACATGTACGTCTCCCAGGAGCTGGCGGAGAGCATTTTCGACGCCAACCCCGGTGTGGCCCAGAGCCCGCTGGACATCTCCGAGTTGCTGGTGGCGCAATACCCCGACCGCACCGAGATCGACGACGACCTGATGCTGCAAGCGTTGGAGGATGTCCTGCGGCTGCAATCGAAAACACCCGGCAAGCTGCCTTTGACATTGTTGGTCTTCGATGAGCTGCAGCAGTCCATCGGCGAGCATCCTGACCGCGCCCTGGCCATCCAGGAGATCGCGGAGGCGTGTTCCTCGCATTTCGGCAGCCGCATCCTCTTCGTCGGCGCCGGCCAGGCGGCGTTGGAAGCCACGCCGCAGCTCTCGAAGCTGCAAGATCGCTTCACCGTGCGGGTGTCGCTGGAGGACAAGGACGTGGAGCAGGTGGTGCGCCAGGTGGTGTTGCGCAAGCAGCCGGACAAGGTGGACGCGGTGCTGAACACCCTGGATGCAGCCAGCGGCGAGATCAACCGGCATCTGGCCGGCTCCAAGATCGGCCCCACCCAGGCCGACAGCAAGGACCTGGCGCCCGACTATCCTTTGCTGCCAACCCGTCGCCGTTTCTGGGAGCGCACCTTGCGGGCCATCGACCGGGCCGGCACTGCGGCGCAACTGCGCACCCAACTGCGGGTGGTACACGAGGCCAACCGCTCGGTCGCCGAGCGCCCGTTGGGCACCGTGGTCGGCGCGGACATTCTCTACGACCAGCAGAAGTCGGCCATGCTGCAAAGCGGCGTGCTGCTGCGCGAGGTGGCGGGCATGATCGACGACCAGCGCCGCAACGGCTCCCCGGACGGCGACCTGCGGGCCAGGCTGTGCGCGCTGATCTTCCTCCTGGGTGAGCTGCCCAGCGAAGGGGTGGCCGTCATCGGCGTGCGAGCTACGGCCGATACGCTGGCCGATCTGTTGGTGGAAGATCTGACCGCCGGCAGCGGCAACTTGCGTCAGCAGATACCGGCGCTGTTGCAGCAGCTCGTCGACGATGGCCTGTTGATGCTGGTAGGGGGCGAGTATCGTCTGCAAACCAAGGAGAGCGCCGAGTGGGAGAAGGACTACCGCGCGCGCCGCGCGCGCATCCTCGGCGACGACACCCGCATCGCCACTGATCGGGTCGCCGAGTTCCGCGGCGCCATCCAAAAGGGACTGAAGGGGATCTTGCTGGTGCAGGGCGCCAGCAAAACCCCGCGGCGCTTCAATCTGCACTTCGGCGACGGGCTGCCGGCCGTGACGGGCGATGCCGTGCCGGTGTGGGTGCGCGATGAGTGGTCGGTGTCGGGGAAAGCCGCACGCGAGGAGGCCCAGGCCGCGGGCGTGGACAGCCCGGTGGTCTTCGTGCTCCTGTCGCGCCAGGAGGCTGACGAGTTCAAGGCGGCGCTGGCCAGCCGCGCCGCAGCCAGGGAGACGCTGGACGCCCGGCCCAGCGCCCAGGCCACCCCGGAGGGCGCCGAGGCGCGCCGGGCCATGGAGACCCGCTTTTCGGTGGAGGAGGGACGGGTTGCGGCGCTGGTGGCGGGCATCCTGGCCAACGCCCGCGTCTTCCAGGGCGGCGGCAATGAGATTGCCGAGGACGGCTTGCAAAGCTCCGTGGAGGCGGCGATCAAAGCCGCGCTGGTCCGGCTCTTTGCCAACTTCCCCATGGCTGACGACGCCAACTGGGGCAAGGTGGTCAAGCACGCCAGCGAAGGCGCCAGCGACGCCCTGGCGGCCGTCGGGCACCACGGCGATGCGGGCCAACATCCGGTGTGCAAAGAGGTGTTGACGTGGCTGGGCGCGGGCAAGAAGGGGGCGGACGTGCGCAAGCAGTTCATGGGCGTGGGCTATGGCTGGCAGCAGGACGCCGTCGATGGCGCGCTGTTGGCCCTGGTGGCCGCCGGCGTCGTGCGCGCCGAGAAGAACGGCCAGGTTCTGCCGCTCAAGCAGATCGCCCAGTCGCAGATCGGCGTGCTGGAGTTTCGCAGCGAGACCAAGATCGTCAGCGCCGGCCAGCGTATCCAGGTGCGCAAGCTGATCCAGGACATGGGCCTGCCGGTCAAGCCCGGCGAGGAGGCTGAGGCCATCCCGCGTATCTTGCAGCACCTGGCTGACCTGGCAACCGATGCCGGCGGCCCGCCGCCCCTGCCCGAACAACCATCCGCCGCCATGCTGCACGAGCTGCAAGCTCTGAGCGGCAACGAGCAGTTCGTGGCCGTCTACGAAGCGCGCACCAGCCTGCTGGCCAACTTCAACGCATGGAGTACGGCCAAGGCGCTGCGCGAGGAGCGCCGGCCGGCCTGGGAGACCCTGCAACGTCTGCTGGCCCACGCGACCGGCCGACACAGCGTCCAGCAGGTCACACCGCAGGTGGACGCCATCCTGGGCCAGCGCCTGCTGCTGAACGAGCCAGACCCGGTTAAGCCGCTGGTGGACGCGCTGTGCAGCGACCTGCGCCAGGCCTTGCAAGCGGCGCGCGGCAAGGTGATCGAGGTGCGCGCGCGGGAACTCAAGGCCATGGAAGCGACCGCCGAATGGAACAAGCTGGACGACGAGCAGTGGCGTCAACTGTTTTACGCCAACCACGTCGGTCCCGTGGCCGAGCTGGACATCGGCACCAACGAGAAGCTGCTACGGGCGCTGGACGAAAAGCCCTTGAGCGCCTGGGAAACCGAGGCCGTGGCCGTGCCGACCCGTATGCGCCGGGCGCGGGAGCAGGCGGCGAAGTTGCTGGAGCCCAAGGCGGTGCGCGTGCGGCCCAAGTCGATGACGTTCCATAACGAGGCCGAGGTGGATGCCTACCTGGCCGAGCTTCGCAACGAGATTCTGAGCTACTTGAGGAGCGGCAACCCTGTGATCTATTGAATGTAGACGCGCTTAGCGGTTTTGGTCCGATACCGTTGACAACTCGAACCAAGGAGACGACGCGAGAACGGTGAGACCGAGTTCGGTAAAAGGTGCAGTTTGATGAGAAACCTACTGAAATCCATTTTGAGCAATCTCGATACAATTCTTGCAATTGTGTTGGCAGTAGTCGCAGCGATCTTTGGTATCTTTGGGATTTTCCCCAATGCTTTGATGCCAGCTATTGCCGGGGCCCTAGCATTACTGGCCACTAGCCTAATCCGAGACAGGACAGTCCGTGACAGGTTCATGGTCGAGGTCCAGAAGCTTAATCGGGAGTTGGAGACCTTAAAGACCAGACCAACGGGTGATGGGTTCTTTAGCAGGAAGACCAGTGAAACCGCCCTAATCGCAGAGGCGAAAGAAGAAGTTTGGCTGTTGCAGGAGACTGGTTCGAAGGTCGTCGAGGAGAACTTCAAGACGTTTGAGGCACTAATTAAGCAAGGCGGCAAGTTATATCTAATCACAGCAAGCACTGATCCGGCTATCGTTGCACTAATTGCACTGAGAAACAAGAATCTTAGTAGCGAAGCCATTGTCTCACGCCAAGCCGATGCTGGTCTGAAAATCCGATCGCTCAAGGAAGCAACGAGTGGGTCACCTGGCGAGATCGCGGTCAGACATCTCCCATATCCATTGGACATCACTGCTGTCTTTGTGGATCCACAAGCACAGAATGTGGAAGCACGACGCGGGTTAATTCGCATGGTCGGTTTCAAGAGCTTCTTTGACGACAAGCGAGATTTTGTAGTTTCATATCGAGATGCCCCAGAAACATTTGAGTACTTCAGTCATCAGTTCAGACAAATGTGGGACTACTTGGCACAGCCTACTGCTGGGGCTACCGAGCGAACTCCAGGCGACACATGAAACCTGTGATACTGCTTTCCGGAGAACCTGGTATCGGTAAATCAACCGTTGTTCAGATTCTAAAGCAATGCAACTTTGAAACCAGGGGTTCTCTGAACGCTTTGACAGCCAGGATGACTGCTCATTAACCCTTGGTCTCAAAGTGTTCTTGCTTTAGTAAAAAGGCTAGGTACAGTAGCTGGTGGCTTTTTTACACGCGAAATCAGGTCGGCGGGTCAACGAGTGGGCTTTGAGATCTTGACTCTTGATGGCGTAAGACAATTGCTCGCAGCCAAAGCGCCGCTCAATGCCTTTGTCAGGGCGGCCTTGCTTGGCAGGTACCAAGTGGATCTAGATGCAATTGATGGCGTTGCTGTTCCGGCCCTGTTGGCTGCTCAGTCGGCAGCAAAAATAGTGATTGTCGATGAAATCGGACCTATGGAGGCGCTGTCACCGAAGTTCTGCGAAGTGGTTGTGAACCTGCTTGAGGACCACACTCTTATGGTTATCGGAACCATTGTTGAACGGCATCACCCGTTTGCGGATAGAGTGAAGTCGCATCCTCGGGTTGAGATCATCAAGGTGACACAAACCAACAGAGCAGCACTGCCCGATGAGCTTCACACATGCTTGGCATCGCACTTCTGCGCGCTCCGATCCTGTTAATGGCTTCATGAATAACGATACTGGAGAAAGCCAAGCGCCCATGCCACCCCTCCCTTCCGACCTCCGCACCCAACTGGAACGCACCGTCATCGCGGCGCGCGACGCGGCTGAGACGGGCGCGCGCGCCAGCTTGATCGCCCTGGCCGTGGCGCGCGACGCGCCCGTGGCGACCATGCCCGAGGAGGCGCGCCGGCTGCGCCGCGGGCTGCGGGCCAAGGCGCGCCAACTGGGCGGCGACCTGGAGGCTGGCATCCCCCTGCTGATCGATGAAATCGCCTACCAGCAGTGGCATCGCATGTTGTTCGCCCGCTTCCTGGCGGAAAACGGCCTGCTGATGCACCCGGCCGGCGTGGCCGTCACCCTGGCCGAATGCGCCGAGCTGGCCGCGGAGGCCTATCCTGAGCCTGGTCGACGGGAGGGTGCGGCCGACGCCTGGGAGCTGGCCGCGCGCTACGCCGCATCCATGCTGCCCGGCCTCTTCCCGCTGGATGAGCCGACCGTGCAGGTGCGCTTTGCGCCCGAACACCGCCTGGCGCTGGAGCGGCTGCTGGATAGCCTGCCGGCCGCGGTCTTCACCAGCGACGACGGCCTGGGCTGGGTCTACCAGTTCTGGCAGAGCAAGCGCAAGGAGGAGGTCAACCGCAGCGAGCGCAAGATCGGCGGCGCGGACCTGGCCCCGGTGACCCAGCTCTTCACCGAGGACTACATGGTGCAGTTCTTGTTGCAGAATTCCCTCGGCGCCTGGTGGGCCGCCCGCCACCCCGACAGCCCGCTGCTGAAGGAGTTCGCCTATCTGCGCTGGGCGGAGGAGGCAGAGGAACTGGGGGAACTACAGGAACTGGAGAACCAGGACGACGTCCAGGTTCCAGCAGACCCTCCTTCGTTAACCATTCACCATTCACCGTTCACCATTAACCATTCACCGTTCACCATTAACCATTCACCGTTCACCATTAACCATTCTCCCCCTCGCCTCCCCGCCGCCGGCGCCTTCCCCGGCTGGCCCCAGCGCATCGCCGACGTGACCATGCTGGACCCCTGCGGCGGCTCCGGCCATTTCGTGGTGGCGGCCCTTGGCATGTTCGTGCCCATGCGCATGGAGGAGGAGGGGCTGAGCGAGGAAGAGGCGGTGCGGGCCGTGCTGGCCGACAACCTCTTCATGCTGGACATCGACCCGCGCTGCTGCCAGATCGCCACCTTCAACCTGCTGCTGGCGGCCTGGAAACGCACCGGCTACCGCGCCGACCTGCCCACGCCGCACATCGCCTGCTCCGGCATCGCGGTGGAGGGGCAGTTGGACGACTGGCTGCGGCTGGCCGGCGACCCCGCGTCAGCCTCGGAGCAAACGGTGCGGCTGCGCACCTCGCTGACCCGGCTGCACGGTCTGTTTCAGGACGCGCCCACCCTGGGCAGCCTGATCGACCCCAGCCACATCCCCCTGAACGAGCGGCTCTTCAGCGCCGACTACGACCAGGTGCTGCCGGTGTTGGAGCGGGCGCTGGCGCGCGAGCAGCGCAGCGACGACCCGGCCGCGGCCGTGCTGGGCGAGGCCGCCAAGGGCGTGTTGCGCGCCGCGCGGCTGCTGGGCCGGCAGTACACCCTGGTGGCGACCAACGTGCCCTATCTGGCGCGCGGCAAGCAGGACGAGACGCTGCGCGCCTTCTGCCAGAGCCGCGCGCCCGAAGCCAAGAACGACCTGGCCACCGTCTTCCTGGCGCGCTGTCTGGACTTCTGCGCGACCGGCGGTACGGCCAGCCTGGTGCTGCCGCAGAACTGGCTCTTCCTGACCTCCTACCGCCAACTGCGGGAGAAGCTGCTCAAGACTGAAACCTGGCAGATGGTTGCCCGGCTGGGTGAGGGCGGGTTTGACTCCACTGCTGCCGCAGGTGCATTTACGATACTCATCACCCTGAGCCACGACAAGGCGCCGGAAGAGCAGGTGCTCCACGGTCTGGACGTCTCCGCGCTGCGACCGGCCAGCGCCAAGGCGGCCGGTCTGTTGACTGCGGAGATCAAGCGGGCGGGGCAGTGGGCGCAGTTGAAAAATCCGGATGCGCGGGTAGCTCTTGAAAATGTACAGGGCGAGCTGCTTGAAAAGTTCGTTGACTCATTTCAAGGTATCAAAACAGGCGATGACAATGCCAAGAGACGGTTTTTCTGGGAACAAGGGCAAAGCTCGCGTTGGATTCCCTTGTTCAGCACGGTAGACGAAACAAAGTATTATGGTGGGATGGAGTCGGTGGTTGATTGGGTAAACGATGGTCAGGATTTGGCTCGATTACAGGGATTAGGTGCCTGGGGAAAGGTAGGAGTCGCGGTCAGTCAAATGCGCCAATTGCCCGTCGCAGTCTTCCTTGGCGCCAAATTCGACAGCAATACATCTGCTCTTCCTGCTCACAATCCCGATCATCTATCTGCCATTTGGTGCTTCTGCTCCTCGCCGGAGTACGTAGAGGCAGTGCGACAGATTGACCAAAGTCTGAAGGTCACAAACGCGACTCTGGTGAAAGTTCCTTTTGACCTCGAACACTGGACCCAGGTCGCCCAGGAGCGTTACCCCGACGGCCTGCCGCCGCCCTGGTCCAACGACCCCACCCAGTGGCTGTTCGACGGCCATCCGGTGGGGGCCAGCGAGCCGCTGCACGTGGCCGTGGCGCGGCTGCTGGGCTATCGCTGGCCGGCGCAGGAGCCCCATCGGCCTTCCGTGCCTCAGCCTGACGGCGCAAATGGGGACGACGACGGCCTGGACCCCTTCGCCGACAGGGACGGCATCGTCTGCCTGTCGGCCGTGGCCGGCGAACAGCCGGCCGCCGAACGCCTGCGCGCCCTGCTGGCCCATGCCTACAGCCACCCCCCCGAACTGCCCGACTTCGAGCGCTACCGCGTCGGCGATTTCGTCCCCACCACCCCGGTTGCGCCCGACGCCGGCTGGTCGCCGGCCACCCAGCGCGCCCTGCTGGCCCACGCCGGCTACGCCGACGCCAGCCTGGACGACTGGCTGGCTGACGGCTTCTTCGAGCAGCACTGCCGCCTCTTCCACAACCGCCCCTTCATCTGGCACGTCTGGGATGGCCGGCGCGACGGCTTCCACGCCCTGGTCAACTATCACAAGCTGGACGCGGCCCTGCTGGACAAGCTGATCTACACCACCCTGGGCGCCTGGATCAGCGACCGGCGCGCCGAACGGGACGCCGGCGTGGCCGGCGCCGAAGGCCGGCTGGTGGCCGCGCTGGACTTGCAGAAGAAGCTGGTTGCGATCCGCGAGGGCGAGCCGCCCTACGACATCTACGTGCGCTGGAAGCCGCTGGCCGGGCAGCCGGTCGGCTGGGCCCCCGACCTGAACGACGGCGTGCGGCTCAACATCCGCCCCTGGGTGACGGCCGGCGTGCTGCGCCGCAAGTTCACCATCAACTGGAACAAAGATCGCGGCAAGAACCCCGATGGCAGCGAGCGGTTGAATGATTTGCATTTCAGACGCGCGGAGAAGCTGGCGGCGAGCGGAGGGAAGGCCTGACCGCCGCGCCGCTTTTGTTTGACACAAGAAAACTCGTGTGCTACCCTGCATAGCGTATGCGCTATAGAAACACGGGATGGGATGTACTGCCTACTCTTATCCCCGAACCGGTCAGAAAGCAATGCCTGCCGTTCACGACAGCTCGGTCGAATGGCAGACCAGCCAAGCCGGGCAGCCGGAAACTGATCCCCACAATCAACAGAATGAACTGAACGATATCAGCGGTAGACGCATGGCCTTTTCGCTGATCCAAAGTCGGGGTGATGCACTTGCGTTGACTGACGAGCAGGTTGCCTCAGCTTGGGCTGACCTCGACGAGACGGATTCCAAGAGTTCCGTCATCGTTCCGCAACATTGAAAGCTGTTCCAGAACACCAAAATGGACGAACCAAACACCTTTCTCGATGGGCTGACCATGGCGCTGGCCCGCGCCGGTGACTTCAACAAGAACGACCAGACGCCGCCGGCCGCCATCCTCTGGCCCGACAAGGAGCGCCAGTGGGAGCCGCTGCTGCCGGCGCTGCGGCTGCGCCTTTCGCTGCTGACGCTGGGCGACTACAACCCAGCCGCGGCCAGCGGGCCGGCCACCTACCTGCGCTGCATGATCGCCGGCGCACTGGACGATGCCCTGCCCGCGGGCGGCGTCCCGGTGATCTACCTGCCCGGCGTCAGTCGCCAGGAGCTGCGCGCGGTAGAGGAGTGCCCCAAGCCCTTGCAGCCGCTGGCTGAGCTGCAATACCGCGGCGTCATCTTCTCGCACAAAAACGGGCGCGACTGGACCATCGCGGCCTTTCTGCAGGCGGCCGATGGCCTGGGCGTCGCCGTGGGCGCGGATGCGGCGACGCGCGAGGCGATGCAGCGCAGCCTGCTCAAGCTGGCCGAGGAGCCGTTGACCCACCTGCGCCAGCAGGCGCCGCTGCGCGCACCCTTCTTCGATGCCCTGCTCCATCCCGACGACGTGCGCCGCCTGCTCAAGTGGCTGGACGATCCGCAGGGCTACCCGACGCAGCTCACGGCAGAGGAATGGCACTCCTTCTGCGCGCTCTGCCGCGACAAATACGCCTTCGATCCGGCGGCCGATGGCCCGCTGACCGCGGCCGGCAAGCTCGGCGCCCGCTACGGGGCATGGGCCGCAGTCTGGGAACGCTACGAGGAGGTCCCGACCGCCTACCCCAACCTGCCTGACCTGCTGCGGCAGGTGCAACCGCAGCAACTGGGCCTCTTTGGCGAGCCGCAGCCCACCTGGCCCGGCTACAACGAGCAGCAGGAATCCGCGCTGCGGGCAGAGTTGCTGGCGTTGAAAGATCAGCCGGCAGGCGTCGCCCGCCAGGCCGTGCTTGACCTGGAGGCGCAGCATGGCCCGCGGCGCGCCTGGGTGTGGGCGCAGCTGGGCCAGGCGCCGCTGGCCAACGCCCTGCGCCCATTGGCTGCCCTTGCCAAGCTCACAGGCCAACCTTTAGGCGGCGCGACGCTGGAGGCCGTGGCCGGCGCCTATGCTGGCTGGGGCTGGCAAGTTGACGCGGCGACTCTCGATGCGCTGGCGCTGGTTGAGTGGGCCGACGACGTGGCGGCTGTCAAAGCAGCCATCGCGCCGCTTTATCGCCCCTGGCTGGAGGGCGCGGCCCTGGCCTTCCAGGCCGCAGTCATGCCGCATCCAGAACAGCGCTACGTCGTTGCGCCGCTGCCGCCGTTGGAACCTGGCGCCTGTGTGCTTTTCTGCGACGCCCTGCGCATGGACCTGGGCCAGCGGCTGGCGGCCGATCTGGCCGGGCGCGGCCTGGCGGCTGAGACAGGGTGGCGGCTGGCAGCCCTGCCGCCGGTCACCTCCACCGCCAAGCCGGCCGTCTCGCCGGTCGCCGGTCAGATGGCCGGACAGGGCAGGCATGACCTGACCCCTGTCTCCGCGGCCAGCGGAACCGCCGTCACCGTCGCTGTGCTGCGCAGCCTGCTGCACGAAAGTGGCTACCAGGTTCTCCAGGGCGACGCTTTGGGTGACCCCACCGGACGCGCCTGGACGGAGTTCGGCGCCATCGACCGCTACGGCCACGACCATGGCTGGAAGATCGCGCTGCATGCCCCCGACGAGCTAAAGGCGCTGGCTGAGCGCATCGAGGCGCTGCTGCGCCACGGCTGGCAACGGGTGGTGGTGGTCACCGATCACGGCTGGCTTTTATTACCCGGCGGCCTGCCCAAGGCTGACCTGCCCCAGCACCTGACCCACAAGCGCAAAGGCCGCTGCGCGCTGCTCAAGGAGGGCGCGGTCACCGATCAGCAGACCGTGCCCTGGCATTGGGATCCCAACGTGCGCGTCGCCCTCGCCTCGGGCATTCGCTGCTACGAGGCCGGTCACGAGTACGAACACGGCGGCCTCAGCCCACAGGAATGCGTCACACCGCTGATCACCGCCGCCCTGCCGGGCGGCAATCAGCCCCTTCTGGCAGAATGAGCCTCTGAGGGAGAAGGATGGCGAGTGGTATGCCTTCTTTCGCAGGCAGTTCGATCTGATGTGGGCCAGTTGTCGCGTGGTGAAGCTGTCGGAGGGCCGCAAGCCCGAACAGTCGGACAGCGACAGGGGGCAAAACGCCTGACGCTGGCATCACCCTCCCGCAGCGTCGCCGATTGCGCGGCTGTGACGAGGCCCTTTGCACCTTTGGGCGGGGTGAAAATCGTGACGCGCCCCGGTTTGGGTGCTGGCTGCCCATGCGTCCGCCGAAGGTGTGCTATCCTGGCACAGAAGAGAGAACGCTGTTCGGACCCAAAACAATGAAGGAGCTTGCATGACCACTGCCGCCCAGCACCCCCCACACACCAACCGCCTGATCCACGAGACCAGCCCCTACCTGCGCCAGCACGCGCACAACCCGGTGGACTGGTACCCCTGGGGCGAGGAGGCGCTGGCCCGCGCCCGCGCTGAGGACAAGCCTATCTTTCTCAGCATCGGCTACTCGGCCTGCCACTGGTGCCATGTCATGGCCCACGAATCCTTCGAGGACGAGCAGACGGCCAAGATCATGAACGAGCTCTTCGTCAACATCAAGGTGGATCGCGAGGAGCGGCCCGACCTGGATGGCATCTACATGAGCGCGGTGCAGGCCATGACCGGCCAGGGCGGCTGGCCCATGAGCATGTGGCTGTTGCCCGATGGCTCGCCCTACTACGGCGGCACTTATTTCCCGCCGGTGGAGCGCTATGGCATGCCCAGCTTTCGCCGCGTGCTGGTGGCCGTGGGCGACGCCTACCGCAACCGCCGCGCGCAGATCGAGGCGAGCGCGGAGCGGATGCGCGCCGCCTTGCAGCAGAGCGTGTTCGCCGGCGAGACGGAGGGATCCCTCGACGCGCTGGTCGCTGACCAGGCGATGCAGGGCTTCGTGCGCCACTACGACTCGCTCAATGGCGGCTTCGGCGACGCGCCCAAGTTCCCGCAGCCCATGAATTTGAGCTTTTTGTTGCGTTATCATTGGCGCACGACGGGCGGTCTCGATACGGCTGCGGCAGCCTACTCGACCGGCGGCGGCGAGCGGGGTCTCGATACGGCTGCGGCAGCCTACTCGACCGGCGGCGGCGAGGGTGGTCTCGATACGGCTGCGGCAGCCTACTCGACCGGCGGCGGCGAGGGCGGTCTCGATACGGCTGCGGCAGCCTACTCGACCGGCGGCGGCGGCGGGGAGGCGCTGGAGATGGTGATGCACACCTTGCGCAAGATGGCGCGCGGCGGCATGTACGACCAACTGGGCGGCGGCTTCCATCGGTACTCGGTGGATGACCATTGGCACACCCCTCATTTTGAGAAGATGCTCTACGACCAGGCGCAGTTGGCCCGGCTGTACGTCGAAGCCTGGCAGGTGACGGGCGACGCGGAGTTGCGCCGCGTGGCCGAGGAGACGCTGGACTACGTGGCGCGCGAGATGACCGATCCCAGCGGCGCGTTCTATTCCTCCCAGGACGCGGACAGCGAGGGAGAGGAGGGGAAGTTCTTCGTCTGGGAGCTGCGGGAGCTGGAGGAGCTGCTCGGCGTGGACTCATGGCCGACGGCGAAGTACTACGACGTGACCGCCCGCGGCAACTTCGAGGGCAAGAACATCCTGCACGTCCCGCGCGAGCTGGCGGACGCGGCGGCCAAAGCGGAGGTGACGCCCGACTACATGGCCGAGGCGCTGGCGCGCAGCAGGCCCATCCTCTTCGCCGCGCGCCAGCAGCGCATCAAGCCAGGCCGCGACGACAAGGCGCTGGCCGAATGGAACGGCATGATGCTGCGCACCTTTGCCTACGCGGCCGGCGCGCTGCAGCGCGCCGACTACCGCCAGATCGCCGAGCGCAACGCCGGGTTCATCCTGCGCCAGTTGGTTCTGCCCGGCGCATCGGTCGGGGACCGGCCACAGCGCGGGCGGCGCCTGCTCCGCTCCTGGGCTCCCGCCTCGCTCACCGGCGGCCAGCCGCAGGCCAAACTCAACGCCTACCTGGAGGACTACGCCAACGTGGCCGATGGGCTGATCGAGCTCTACCAGCTGACCTTCGAGCTTCGCTGGCTGGAGGCTGCCCGCGACCTGGTGGACACCATGCTCGACCTGTTCTGGGATCAGCGCCAGGGCGGCTTTTTCCAGACCAGCCGCGACCACGAGGGGCTGATCGCCCGGCCCAAGGACTTCGTGGACAACGCCACCCCCTCGGGCAACTCGGCGGCGACTGACGTGCTGCTGCATCTCCACGCCCTGACCGGCGAAGAACGCTACTTCACCCACGCCGAGTCGATCCTGCTGCTGCTGCGCGAGGGCATGGCCCGCCAGCCGCTGGCCTTTGGCCACCTGCTGGGCGCGCTGGAGCGCTTCATCAGCCGGCCCCAGGAGGTCGCGATCATCGGCGATCTGGCCGACGCCCGCACGGCCGCGCTGTTGACCCAGGTCAGAAGCCGTTTTCTGCCCCACACCGCGCTGGCCGGGGCCGCGTCGGACCAGGCTGCTGCGGAGGCCGCCGCTCTGATCCCCCTGCTGGCAGACCGCGTGCAGCGGGGTGGGCTTCCCACGGCCTATGTGTGCGAAAGCTTTGCCTGCCAGATGCCAGTGACGGAGCCGGCCGCGCTGGCGCAGCAGTTGCGGGGACGCCCGGCGTAGCAGAAGAGGCCCAGCCGCTTCACGGGGTTTTGGGGGGACCGTCGATGCAGCAGGACGGGCAGCCTGGGGGGACTGTTTGATCTCATTACCTGCTCGTTTCTGCTCATTCTCGCACGTTTCTTGATAATCTGCTCGAAAACCTATTGACAAAGATGCAACAGTGTGCTAGAATTAGCATGTTCCCGCTCTTTATCACCGGTTGTCCACCTTATCCGTTCAGGAAGCAGGGTCGCTAT
>Ga0209605_1003563_pt1 | contig 13553 bp, 8 predicted proteins | sample AD_UKC035_MetaG_FD_184408 | JGI IMG/M metagenome (GOLD analysis project Ga0209605, IMG submission 184408) | Active sludge microbial communities of municipal wastewater-treating anaerobic digesters from USA - AD_UKC035_MetaG (SPAdes) (version 2) | ecosystem: Engineered > Bioreactor > Anaerobic >...
GGGAACCCGGAGGACCTCCCGGACGAGGCGCTCCATGAACGGGCGTGGAAGATCGTCGAGCCCCTGTTTCTGGAATCGCAGCGGAAGGATTTTTCCCGATACCTGGATCTGAGCGGGACGGACCTGGTTTCCCGCGAGATCAGGGACATCCTTCCGGGGGCGCACGACGGGCGGGTGGAGACCCTTTTCGTCGCCCGGGGGGCGAATCTCTGGGGGGCGTTCCTGGCGGAGAAGCGGGACATCGTTCCCGCTGACGGGCCGGAACCGGGAGCGGAGGACCTCCTGGATCTCGCGGCTGTCCAGACCCTCATCCACGGGGGGACGGTTCATGTCGTTGACCCCGGTCTTCTGGCGGGAAAGGAATCCTTTGCGGCTGTCTTCCGGTATTGATCCCCTACCGGGGTCGATACCCCTCCGGTGGCCCGGGAAGGGGTGTAAGGATAGAAATAAAACCGTCAGGGCCCCCGGAAGTAAAGCCAGAAGAGGGTGAGACCGGCGGCCAGGGCGGCGATGGGGAAGACATACCGCAGGAAGCGCCGGAACCGGGCCATCCGGCCCGTCGAGCTTCCGGCCGGGCCGTTTCCGAGGATTCCGTTGAGAGCCGTCAGGCCTCGCGCGAAAAACCCGGCGGGGTCCCGGGAGACGGTTTCGTAGATCTGCTCGTCCAGGAAGGGCTTTTCCGAATCGGCGATCTCCGTGGCCCCGAGTTCGTCCAGCCAGCGCGCCACATCCTCGACGTCCCCGTCGTGACGCCGTAGCCGGGTGTCCCCGGCATCGGCCCGGCGGTCCAGGAATTCGACCAGATCCCCGCTATCGGGCATGTCCCCGTTTCCCAGGTGCTCCGCCAGGAGGCTCAGCCGGGCCTCGCGGATCGAACGGATCGATTCGCCGTCGTTCGGGGCGGCTTCCCACGAGAGATTCAGCTCCGTGTCCAGGCCCATGCTGCGGTTGGTCGTGTTGGCCGATCCCACGGTGAGAAAGCGGTCATCGACGACGAGGACCTTGGAATGGATGTAGACCTGAACCTCCGACGGTCCGGCGCCTGAGACGGGGCTGTAAATGCCGAGGCGGTGCCCGCCCTGTTTCGCCGCCGCCCGGAGGGAATCAAGGATCTTCTTCTGGAGGTGGGCCAGGGAGGCCTGTTCCATGAGCGTGTGGGCCCTCTGGGGGAGAACGTGGAGCACCTGAAGTTTCGGCCGGTTTTCATCGGCCAGGCGCTCCAGGAGGGCCCGGTGCACCGCCCCGGAGGTGAAGTACTGGTTTTCGAGGTAGATGAGCTTTTCGGCGGCAGCGATGGCGTCCTGGTACAGCTGCCGGATTTCCCGGATTTCGTCCTGCGGGGGCAGGAGGGTCCGGGCCCGCGTCCGGCTGAGGGCCACCCGGGGAATGGCTATGGGCAGGGCGTCGTCGAAAGCCGGCGGCCTGCCCGACGGGGGCGGCAGGGTCAGGGGGGGGCCCCCGGCGGCAAGCCACCGCCCCGTGAAAAGATCGGCCAGGGCCCCGGCGGCCGGGCCGGTCACATGGGCCTGTACGTCATGGACGGGATCGAAGGCCTGGCCCGAGGGGTCCACCCGTTCGGGGTTTTCTTTCTGGTGGCGGCGGTCGTCCCAGCGCCCGGCGCAGAGATCCATCCCCCCGGCAAAAGCGAGGGTCCCGTCGATGACGACGAACTTCTGGTGATGGCTCGCCCCCAGGGCATGGCAGTCATCGTCGACGAAGTGGATCCGCTCGTGGCCTCCCCAGGTTTCGAAGATCCATTTCTGGAACCACTGCCGGTTCAGGGAGAAGAGGAACGTGAAGTCCCAGGCCAGGATGTAGATGTGAAGGTCGGGGTTCTTTTCGCAGAGGCTGGTCAGGAAGGGGAGGAAACGGCTGTCGCCGCCGAAGGCCTCTTCGTCGGCGCCCCGGAGAAGGCGGACCCGGCTTTCGAACTGCCAGCCCGCCATGAGAATATATTGTCGCGCCCCCAGGGCCCCCCGGACGAAGGCGCCGTAGAAATCCCGGGCATCCACGAGGAGACCGGAAGCCTCCGCGTCGTAAATGTCGAGGCAGTTCCGGCCGGGCTTGAGAATCCGGTTAGGGTTCATGGGAATACGCTTTGCCGGGGCTGTCTGCGTTTATGGTCCCGGGGGCGCCTTCTTCAATCCGCTCCCAGGGGCCAGTAAACCCGGATGGTCGTTCCTTTCCCCTTTTCGGACCGGACTTGAAAAGTGCCGTTGAAGATTTCCGCCCGTTCCCGCATGCTCTGAAGGCCCATCCCGCCCTCGGAGGCTCGTCCGGCGTCCTGAAGAGCGGCCGGTTCGAACCCGCAGCCGTCGTCCGTGACAAGAAGCTCGAACCTGTTTCCCGTTTTCCTGGTCTTGAGAAGAATCTTCCGGGCACCGCTGTGTTTCGCGGCATTGTTGAGCGCTTCCTGGGCGATCCTGTATACGGCGATCTTCAGAAAGTCGGGAATATCCTCTTCATCGTCCGTGTCCGTTTCTATCTCGACATTTTCAAGCATGTCACTGAATTCATGGCCGAGGGAACGGAGGGCCGTGACGAGGCCCAGGTCGTCGAGAACGGAAGGCCTCAGGTTGGACGTGATCCTCTGGGTTTCCTCGACGGCGTCCTTCACCATGTCGATGATCTGTTCCAGGGTCATTCCGCCGGGCGCTTCCTCGAGGGGGTTCATGGTGCTCACCTTCTGTTCCAGGGCGTACCGGATGGCCGTCAGGGTCGAGCCGAGGCTATCGTGGAGTTCCCGGGAGAGGTGTTTTCTTTCCGCCTCCTGGGCTTCCAGGAGTTTCGCGGAAAGACGCCGGAGCTGCCTTCTCGATTCCTGGAGCGCTGTGACGGTCCTCGTGCGGTCGATGGCGTACCGGATGCACCGTTCCAGGAAAACCGGCTCGAGCAGATTCTTGTCCACGTAATCGGCCGCGCCAAGCCGCATGGCCTCCCTGTCGATTTTGTAGCTGCCGAAGCCCGTCAGGAAAATGACGGGAACCTCGAACCCGTTCCGGGCTATTTCCCTCAAAACCTCGAGACCGTCACTGCTTCCAAGCCGATAGTCGAGAAGGCAGACGTCAAAGGGACTTTCCTTGAGCTTGCGGTAAGCCTCCTCGGCGGTAGAGGCCCAGTGAAGCTCGAAGCGGGTTCCCTCGGCCATGGACAGGAGGCTTTGGACAATGACCTGGTAATCCTCGTCATCGTCTACGAGGAGCACTCTTGTCGTTTTCTGTGTCATGCCGTCTTTCCTTCTGCCGGGCCGGGAAGTTCAACGATTTTAAACCAGTATTTTTCCAGGTCCCTGACCAGGTTCACCAGCGTCTCCTGCTTCTCCGGCTTCGTGATGAACGAGTTGGCTCCCAGATCGTAGCACAGGACGACGTCCCGTTCCGACTTAGAGGTCGTCAGGATGACCACGGGAATGGCCCGCAGGCCGGCTTCCTTCTTGATTTCCTCCAGGGCCTCCCGCCCGTCCTTCCTGGGCATGTTCAGATCGAGAAGAATGAGAACGGGCTTGGGAAAGTTGATGACGTCGGCGTAATCCTCCCGGTTGTGGAGATAGTCCATGAGCTCCTCGCCGTTTTCGACAAAGCGAAGGTAATCCTCCATGCCGCACTCTCTGAAGGCCTCCCGGATGAGAAGCTGGTCGTCGGGATCGTCCTCGGCCATGAGGATTTTGGCAATGGGCGGTTTCATGTTCATGAGGGCACCTCGTCACTGTCATGTTTACAGGGAAGCCTGACGATGAAGGTGCTGCCCGTTCCCGGTCTGCTTTTCCCCGTGATGTTTCCCCCGTGTCTTTCGGCGATCCTGCGGCAGATGGCGAGCCCGATGCCCACGCCGGGATAGGCGTCTCTGCCGTGAAGTCGCTGGAAAGGCTTGAAAATCCGTTCCCGGTGCGCTTCGTTGAACCCGATGCCGTTGTCCGTCACCCTGATCTCGCAAAAGCGGGGATTTGAAGGCGTCTCCGTATCTTCTGCGCCCGGGGGCGAAACGGGCCCCGTCTTTATGGAGATGGACGGAACATTCCCGTCCTTCTGAAATTTAAGTCCGTTCTCGACAAGGTTCTGCATGAGACGGACCATCTGGCCGTAGTCCGCCTGAACCGCCGGCAGCCTGTCGATCTCGACGCGGGCCTTTGTCCGGTTGATCAGGTCTTCCAGGTTGGAAATCGCCTCCCTGGCGGCGGTGGACAGGTCCACGTCCCGAAGGGGTTTCGCCCGCGTTCCGATACGGGAGTAATCGAGGAGGGAATCGATGAGGGTCCTCATCCGCGCTGCCGAATCGACCATTCGTTTCACGTAGTTCCCTATGTCCGTGTCCAGCGAATCGGGAAAACGGCGCCTGATGAGTTCTCCGAAACTCTGGATCTTCCGGAGAGGTTCCTGGAGATCGTGGGACGCGATGTAGGCGAATTCCTCCAGGTCCCGGTTGCTCCGTTCCAGTTCTTTCACATAGCGATCCACTTTTCCGGCCGCCTCGACGCGGTCCGTCATGTCGGCGAGGGTCAGGATGAGATAAGCCACCTGCTCGCGGGGAGTCTTGACGGGTATCAGGGCCAGGTCCCAGTGAGATGGCCTGTCCTGGTTCCGTTTCAGGTACCGGGAGGATTTGCCCTGGACCCTGTAGGTTTCCCCCGTTGTCACGACATGACGGAAAATGGGCTCAATTTCCCCGTCGGGATAGAGGCGGAGGTAATTCTGACCGCTGAAAAACCGTTCGTCCCGGCCGTCCGCCTCGGCGAAGGCGCGGTTGACCCGCACGATGTTGAACTCCCTGTCCATGTAGACAATGAGAAGGTCAATGGCGGACAGGATCATCTCGAGTTCCCGGTCCGACAAGTGGAAAAGGGGATGGCCGGTGACCCGTTCGTTACAGGCTTCGTTCGCCGTCGGCAATCCCGTTGTTTTCCCTGATTCAGTCATGAGACGGTTTCCCCGGCCCGGGTACCCGAAGGCGCCCCCATGTGAAATAACAAACCGCTTATTACAATTAACAAGCCGAAGTAAGATTTGCAAATAAAATTTGAGAGATATCGTCGAGGCGCCCGGGAAGGCTTCCTGTTTTTTCCGTGCAAAAAACGCCTGAATTTATTCCGTCACCGGCGCCGACGGAGCCGTATCAAGGCTATTCGTTTCCTTGACGGCATTTTTCAATACCCTATTATGATTGTAAAAAAATGAAGAAACTAATTTATTGCGGGCATTATACGGGTAAAATACTGATACCTGGCGGCTGATCCTTGCTGTTCCTGTTTTTCCGCCTTGCCGCTTTCGTAAGCCTTTCTCCCCGTACTGTTGACAGAAAAGAAAATGTATATGAAAGTAAAGTCGTTTTCATCTCTTAGGTCTTCCGATTCCCTTTCCGGCCTGTTTTTCTTTCCGCTCCGGGGAAACCCGATTCTTCTCTCCGCCTCCAAAAGGACTTCGGGAGCGGAAGGAAGGCCGGCGGGAGGGGCCTCGTGGCGCTGAATCCCGGAGGGGTCACCACACTGAAAGAACGGTTTAAAAAATACAGGAAAGGCGGAAACGGGCGATGAGACGCGGCGGGACCAAAGGGAAGGCGGACGGGCGTGCGAAGCACGGAAAAAAGACAATGTCGTCTCTCCCGGCGGAGGACCCCCAATACCGGGAGCTCGTTCACAATGTCAACAGCATCATCTACCGCCGTGATCCCGGGGGCCGGATCACCTTCTTCAACGAATACGCCCAGGCCTTCTTCGGCTATGGGGAAGCGGAGATCCTGGGAAAGCACGTGGTGGGGACCATTGTCCCGGAGACGGACAGCAGCGGCCGAAACCTCGCCGACATGATCGACGCCATCAGCGGGGACCCTGACCGGTTCGCTTCCAATGTCAATGAAAACAGGCGGCGCAACGGCGACCGCGTGTGGGTCGCCTGGAGCAACAGGGCCCTTCGGGACGAAAAGGGCGATGTGACGGAAATCCTCTGCGTGGGGAACGACATCACCTTTCTCGAGGAAAGGAGGCGGAGTCTCCTGGCAATGGAGGAACTCTACCGGGTCTATACCGAAAATGTCCATGAAATCATATGGACGGCCGACCTGGATCTGAAAGTCCTCTATGTGAGCCCCGCCGTCAAGCGGGTTCTCGGTTACGACCGGGACGACCTGTTGGGAAAGGGCCTGTGCGAGGGCATCCTGTTGACCGAGTCAGAGGAGGGCCTTCGGGATTTCGTCGAAAAGTATCGAAGGGCCTGTCGACAGGGCCGGGAAGGCGCGTTTTTTTCAGGCCTCACGTCCGTCCAGCTCCCGATGAAACGGAAAGACGGATCGCCCGTCTGGACGGAAACCACGGTCAAGCTCGTCGAAAGCCGGGGAGAGCAGGAAAAATTCATTCTCGCCGTGACCCGGGACATCACCGATCGGAAAAAAGCGGAGGAGGAGCGCTGGCAGGAGAAAAACCGTTACCATCTCGTCTTTAACGCATCCCCCGTGGGCATCTGCTATTACGATACGGGCCTTCGATTCGTGGACTGCAACCCCGCCTTTGCGAAGATCTGCCAGGTGAAAAAGGAGGCGTTCCTTGACACCGATCTCAACCAGGCAGGCAACCCGGACCTGGTCCGTGCGCTCCGGGACGCCCTGGAAGGCAGAAACGGTTTCTTCGAGGGGCCTCATAGGGTGAAGAATCCGGAGACGGACGTCCAGCTTTCCGTGAAGACCTCTCCCGTCCGCGACAGGGAGGGCAACATCGTCGGCGGGATGAGCATCGTGGAGGACGTGACGGAAAGGGTGACGCTGAAACGGGAACTGGAGTTCAAGGCCTTCACCGTGGAGGACACCAACACGGCGCTCAGGATTCTCATCGACCGCGCCATGGAGGAGAGGCAGGAGCTCGAGGAGAACATGGCGTTAAACGTCAGGGAACTCATCCTGCCCCTCGTCGACCGCATCAGGGCCCAATCTTCCAGGGAAGGAAGAGAAGCCTGCCTCAAGGCCCTCGAGTCGAACCTGAAAAGCATCACGTCGTCTTTCGTCCGGAACATGTCTCTCAAATCCCGGCGTCTGACGCCGAAGGAACTGCACGTGGCCAACCTGGTGAAGGAAGGGAAATCGACCAAGGAAATCGCCGGTATGCTGAACCTGTCCTCCCGGTCCGTCGAGTTTCATCGCGACAACCTCCGGAAAAAGCTGGGTATCAAGAACAGCAAGGAAAACCTTCAGTCGATCCTGCAGTTCATGTCCTGAGCCCGCCCCGGCCCGATACGACCGTCAGCTCCCGAAGGCGGTCCCTCGTTTCCCCGTCGGGCTGGCCCGGCGGGAGGCGCCACTCCCAGTTTCCCGTGCCGCCCGCCGGGTGGTTCATCCGGGCGTCCTCCCCCAGGCCCAGGATGTCCTGCATCGGGAAAACGGCCAGGCGCGCCACCGACATCATGGCGAGCCGGATGAGCGCCCAGGGGGACTCCCCGGCGGAAATTTCCCGGCCCAGGTAGGCGAAAAGCCGCTCCTTCATCGCTTCACCCGCCTCGTTTTCGAACCATCCCCGCACCGTGTTGTTGTCGTGGGTGCCCGTGTAGACCACGGCGTTTTTCGTGAGATTGTGAGGAAGGTAGGGGCCGGCGGGAAAATCGTCCCCGAAAGCGAAGAGAAGAACCTTCATGCCCGGCAGGTCGAAGCGGTGGATAATTTCCCGGACATCGGCGGTGATCGTTCCCAGGTCCTCGGCGATGATGGGAAGGCAGGGGAATTCTCTCAGCATCCTTTCGAAGAACGCCATGACGGGAACGTCGACCCAGGTTCCGTTGATGGCGGTGCTCTTTCCGGCGGGAACTTCCCAGTAGGACACGAGCCCCCTGAAATGGTCCAGGCGGAGCCAGTCGGTCATGGCCAGGTTGTGCCTGAGGCGGTCGACCCACCAGTCGAAGCCCTTTTCCCGGAGAACCTCCCAGCGATAGACCGGGTTTCCCCACAGCTGGCCCGTCTCGCTGAAGTAATCCGGCGGCACCCCGGAAACCGCCTCCGGGTCGCCGTTTTCGTCGAGCTTGAAGATGTCACGGCGGCTCCAGACGTCGGCGCTGTCATAGTCCATGTAGATGGGCATGTCCCCGATGATCTGTATTCCCCTGCCGAGGGCGTAAGCCCTGAGATCGGCCCACTGCCGGAAGAAGATGTACTGGAGAAACCGTTCCATCTCGAAGCCGTCGGCCATTTCCTGCCGCGCCGAGAGAAGGGCCTTCCCGCTTCGGTGCCGCACTTTTTTCGGCCACCGGTTCCAGGGCTTCCCCCCGTGGCGGCCCTTGAGAACGGCGAACAGGGCGTGGTCGTCGAGCCAGGGGCCCTGAGACCGGCAGAATTCCTCGTACGGCGGCCCCCCGCCTTTCTCCCGGAACCGGTCGAAGGAAGCCCGGAACAACGGCTCCCTGTGGGCGCGGACCTTCTCGAAATCGACCCTGTCCCGGGGAAAATCCTTTCCTTCGCCGAGTTCCCCCTCGTCGAGAAGCCCGTCCCGGACGAGGTGTTCAAGGCTGATGAGAAGGGGGTTGCCCGCGAAGGCCGAGAGGGCCTGGTACGGTGAGTTTGCGCCGGCGGGCACCGGGTGGAGCGGCAGGATCTGCCAGAAACCCTGTTTCGTTTCGGCGAGGAAATCGACGAACCGGTACGCTTCGGGGCCCAGGTCGCCGATGCCGAAGGCCGAGGGGAGCGAGGTGACATGGAGCAGGACGCCGCTGGCCCTTCGTTTCATTTTTTTTCCTCCTCTTCGTTCCTCCGGCGGCGGTTTTCGCCGTTCCCGGTCATGATGGCGACGGACGGCCCCGGCAGACGGATGCCGCCGGCCCGGGCCGTCACCGTTTCGCTGGAAGCCAGGACGATCTCCCGTTCCCCCGTATCGGCCCGGGGGATCTCCACGTCCCGTTCCCCGAAGTTGCAGGCCACGAGGACGGTCCCGCGGGCCATGGTGAGCCACTTGTCCCTTTCGTCGAAGTTCACGGTGACCCGGTTGAAGCGGCCGTCGGCCAGGTCGGGAAGGCGGCGGCGAAGCCCGATGAGGGCCCGGTGCCACGCCAGGAGGTCCCTGTGGGGTTCCCGGGCGGGCTCGCCCCAGTCGAGGCGGGACCGGAGAAAGGTTTCCTCCGCCTGGGGGTCGGGGATTGCGGCGGGGTCCCAGCCGAAAGGGGCGAACTCGCGCCGGCGGCCCGTCCGGACGGCCTCCGCCAGTTCGGGGTCCCGGTGGTCCGTGAAATAGAGAAAGGGCGTAGAAGCTCCCCACTCCTCCCCCTGAAAGAGCATGGGGATGAAGGGCGCGGTCATGACGAGGGCCGCCCCGATTTTGAGCTTTTCCGGGGAAAGGAGCCGGCCCGTGCGTTCCCCGAGGGCCCGGTTTCCCACCTGGTCGTGGTTCTGAAGGCACCCCACGAAGCGGTGGGCGGGCAGGTCGCCCGCCGGCCGGCCGTGGCGGCGGCGCCGGTAGGCCGAGTACCGGCCGTCGTAGGTGAAACCCCGGGTGAGCGTGGCGGCCAGGTCGGCCAGGCGGCCGAAGTCCCGGTAATACCCGTTCCGCTCGCCGGTGAGGAGGGCGTGGAGGGCGTGGTGGAAGTCCTCGTTCCACTGGGCGTCGAGGCCGTATCCGCCCGTTTCGGGGGGGCGGACCACCCGGGGGTCGTTGAGGGCGCTTTCGGCGATGAGGACCAGGTGCCGGCCCAGCCGGGCCTGCAGGCGCCCGACTTCCCCGGCCAGTTCCTCCAGGAAGTGAACCGCCGACATGTCCAGGAAGGCGTGGACGGCGTCGATGCGAAGGCCGTCGCCGTGGTAGTCCTCCAGCCACATGAGGGCGTTTTCGATGAAGAACCGCCGCACCTCGTCGCTTCCCGGCCCGTCGAGGTTCACCGCTTCCCCCCAGGGCGTGGCGTACCGGCCGGTGAAGTAGGGGCCGAACCGGCCCAGGTGATTGCCCGCCGGCCCGAGGTGGTTGTAAACCACGTCGAGGAGGACCGCCAGTCCCCGGCGGTGGCAGGCGTCGACGAGCCTCTTGAGCCCCTCGGGGCCGCCGTAGGCGTGGTGGGGGGCGTAAAGGTCCACGCCGTCGTAGCCCCAACCGCGGCGCCCGGAAAACTCGGCCACCGGCATGAGCTCCACGTGGGTGACGCCGAGTCCGGCGAGATGATCGAGCCGTTTTGACGCCCCGTCGAAGGTGCCGTCGGCCGTGAAGGTGCCCACGTGCAGTTCGTAGATGACCGCCGATTCCAGGGGAACCTGCTGCCAGCCCTCGTCGGACCAGCTGAAACGGTCGTGATCCACCCATCGGGACGGCCCGTCCACGCCGCCGGGCTGCCAGGGCGAGCGAGGGTCGGGAAAAGGCCCGTCGCCGTCGACGCGAAAGGCGTAGTCGACCCCGTGGGCAATGAAGGGGGCGTCGGCGCTCCACCAGCCGCTGTCATGCCCCCTCATGTCGAGGCGGTGCCCGCCGCTTTCCAGCTGGACCCGCCGGGCGCCCGGCGCCCACACCCGTATCCGGGTCACAGTCCTGCCTCCTTCCGCTCCAGGAGCCCCACGGGAAACCGGGCCAGGATTTCCCGCAATGGAACGGTTCCGCCTGCCTGCCTGTCTCCCGTCAGGACATTGTACCACCGTCCGTCCGGCAGTTCCAGGGCCGTGCCGGACCAGTCGCCCCCCAGGCCGAGGACGAGCCTCGGCACGACGGTAACCGCCCCGTCCCCGCGACGGAAGGCCACGGCGTGGGCCGCCCGGGGACCCCCGGCGGCCAGCGGGCGGTAGGCCCCTTCGGGGCCGAAGTATCGGGGCTGCCGCCGCCGGAGGTGAAGGGCCTGCCGGATCACCCACAGCTTGGGAAGTCCTTCGTCGGACCGGGACAGGATGTCTTCCGGGGAGAGCCCCGGCAATTCGTCGAGGAGCCGCCGGCGCCGGTCGAAATCCACCGGTCTCCGGTTGTCCGGGTCCACCAGGCTCAGGTCCCAGAGTTCCGTTCCCTGGTAGAGATCGGGGATGCCCGGCGCCGTGAGTTTCAGGAGGGTCTGCGCCAGGCTGTTGATTCTTCCGGGAGTCACGAGATCCGCGACGAATCCCTCCAGGTCGCCACGGAATTCTTCGTCGGTCATCACGCGGTCGATGAAGTCCGCCAGTCCCTTTTCGTAGGCCCCGTCCCGCCGGATCCAGGACGTGTGCGCCTTGGACTCCCGGGCCGCCTTCTCCATGTAGGCTTTCATCCGCCTTTCATCGATGGGCCAGGCCCCGACGAGGGTCTGGTAAAAGAGGTACTCGGTGTTCCGATCCGGTGCGCCGTCCCGCCGGTGGCGTTCGTTAAGGGCGGCCCAGCGGCGCACCGCTTCGGCCCACCGCTCCGGGATTTCCGAAAGGAGGGCCAGCCGGGCGCGGACATCCTCGCTTCGCTTGGTGTCGTGGGTTGTCGAGGCGAGAAGGGAAAAGGGCCGGTTCTCCCGGGCGTCGGCACAGGCCTCGTGAAACTGTTCGGGGGAAACGCCGAAGAGGCCCGGGTCACCTCCCACCTCATTGAGCCCCGTCAGGCGGTTGTAGCGGTAAAAGGCTGTGTCCTCCACGCCCTTGGCCATGGCCGGGCCGGTGAGCTGCTGGAACCGGAGCGCCAGGTCCTCTTCCAGGGGGCCGTCGAAGCGCAGGAGGAGCAGGTCCTCGAGAAACCGGAAGAGCCCGGGGTCGAGATCGGGCCGTTCCTCCTTCGCCCTTTCCACGGCCCCGGTGATGCGGCGCCCGTCGGCGGGGCTCACCGGCTTTGCGGAGGGTGAAACGTAGGAACGATACACGGGAAAGCACGCCGCCGTCTCCATGAGGGCCTCGCGAAGGTCGTGGCGGGGATGATCCCGGTGCCGGCGATGGCCTTCGCAGACACGGACGAAAAGGGCCGTGAGCCGCTCCACCTCGCTGGCCAGGAGCTCCGCGAGAACAAGGCGCTTGCATGTCCGGATCAGGCGCGGGTAGTCTGTTTCCTCCCCGGTGAAGTCCCCGTAAAATTCCGTCATCGGCTCTTCCCCGGCAGGGTCGATGAAAAGCCCGCCCGCCCGGTTCAGGAAATCGTAACCCGTGGTTCCCTCGACGGGCCAGTCCGGAGGGATCTTTTCCTCCCTTTCGAGGATTTTTTCGGCGACGATCCAGGCGCCCGGACAGGCCTCGCGGAGGCGGCGGAAGTAGGCGCCGGGCTCCCGAAGCCCGTCGGGATGGTCGATGCGAAGTCCCTGGACCCGGCCTTCCCGGAACCAGGCGATGGGGAGCCCGTGAACGGCCCGGAAGACGTCCTCGTTCTCCATCCTCAGCCCTGCCAGGTCCTGGATGTCGAAAAACCGCCGGTACCCCAGTTCTCTTATGGCCAGGGGCCAGAAGGCGAGCCGGTAGTGCTGCCGGTCCATGAGCGACGCCAGGGCGTCGGGGTCTGCGTTGAGCCGGGCGATCTCGCCTTCCAGGGCCCTGCGGGCGTCGGGGCTCTCCCGGCAGAGGTCGTCCAGAAGGCGCGCCAGGATTTCCTTGTCCCGGCTCCGAGTCTTTCCGTCCGGGTCGTCGGCGGTGCGGGGCCGGGGCAGCCGGGCGTGGCTTTCGGCGAGGAATGACAAAAGGGGCGAAGAGCAGGCCTCGGCGGCTTTCCCGAGCAGTTCCCCCACCGTGGACGGGTCCACGGGAAAGAGGTGGCCCGGGCCCTGAAGGGTGAAGCGGCCGCCGTCGAAGGCAACCCGGAAGGCCCCTTCTTCCAGGAGGCGGCCCCAGTGGTTCCCCAGGAAGGGCAGGAGGATTTTCCCCGGCCATCGGTCCGGGGAAGCCTCCCAGTCGATGTCGAACCAGGCCGCAAAGGGGCTGGAGGGGCCGTTTTCCAGGACGTCCCACCACCAGGGATTCCGCCGGTCGGCGACGGCCATGTGGTGGGGCACCAGGTCGATCATGTGGCCAAGACCGGTTTTTTTGAGAAGGAGGCAAAGGCGGGCATGGGCGACGGCCCCGCCCAGGTCGGCGCTCACCCGGCCGGGGTCCGCCACGTCGTAGCCGTGGGTGCTGCCGGCGGCCGCCTGGAAGGATGGGGAGGTGTAAAGATGGCTGACGCCCAGGCCGTCCAGGTAGGGGACGATCCCGGCGGCTTCGTCGAAGCCGAATCCCGGCCCGAGCTGGACCCGGTACGTAGCTGTCGGTTCAGGATTCATGGCGCAGCACGATGAGGGTACGGGCACCGGCTGCGATCCCGTCCCCCGCTTGGAACGTTTCTTTCTCTTCCGGGAAGCCCGTTCCCGTGTCCAGTACCCTGGTCCAGCGACCGCCCCACCGGGAGCCGGGAAGCCGGAACCGCAGCGGTTCGTGGTGGGCGTTGAAAATAAGGTAGAAGTTGTCGTCGGTGATCGGTTCCCCCCGGGTATTGGGGTTGGGGATGGTCTCGCCGTTCAGGAAAACGCCGAGGGATTTGACGTTGCCCGCCCCCCAGTCGTCCTCGGCCATCTGGTCGCCCTCAAAGGTGAACCAGGCGATGTCCTTCACCTCGCTTCCGTGGATGCGCCGGCCCTGGAACCAGCGGCGGCGGCGGAAGGCGGGGTGCTCCTTCCGGTACTGGATGAGTTTCCTGCAGAAGCCGAGAAGGC
>Ga0209605_1003569_pt1 | contig 13527 bp, 11 predicted proteins | sample AD_UKC035_MetaG_FD_184408 | JGI IMG/M metagenome (GOLD analysis project Ga0209605, IMG submission 184408) | Active sludge microbial communities of municipal wastewater-treating anaerobic digesters from USA - AD_UKC035_MetaG (SPAdes) (version 2) | ecosystem: Engineered > Bioreactor > Anaerobic >...
GTAGGCTTGAACGCTGCTTTGGGGCGGCGGGCAGGCTCCAGGGTGGCCTTTTAAGAGATTCTCAGCGTTTTCACACGCCGCGCGCAACGTTTCCGCGTCATGTATGACAGAGAGGATGGGGGAGCCGTGTACCCGACCCGAAGTGGGTGGCACGGCGCCCGGCTCGCTAACTCGAACGAGGAGGAGACCGTATGACACGGCTGGTAGTGGCAGGACTTCTAGCACTTCTGGTAGTGGCGGGCGCACCCGGCGCCCGCGCGGACATGCTAATCGGGGCATCCTGGGACGGGACGATCTACGACATCGACCCGACCACCGGGCTGGCGAGCAATCCGCGCGAGACCGGGCTGTACGCTCTGTCCGGCATCGCCTTCGGCGCGGACGGCACGCTGTACGGGCGAACTACAGTAGCGGGCACTCCCCCCAAGACGCTGTATTCAATCGACGTCGCCACCGGGGCGACCACGCTCATCGGCGACATCGCCACCTGGGGCTGGGGTTCCGATATCGACTTTGACCCCGTCTCAGACATCCTCTACGGGATTGATCCAGTCGGAGGAATCGCCAACGCTGTGCTCTACACGATCGACACGATGTATGGCACGGCATCGCCCGTCGGGCAACGCCAGCTCTGGTCTGGTTTGCCTCCCACCCGGCTTCATCGACTCGATGCATGGCGACACGCAGGCCTCTGATTCTGCCCAGCACGTCGGTGCAGGCACACCAGCACAGCCATTCCGCCACCCGCGATGAAGATACTGAGGATCTGATAGACTGTCAGTCCCCAGAATACAGCCCCGTTGTCCCGAGTCAGCTCGAGAAGGAACCGGGCCCCAGCGTAGGCTGTCACGTATACGGGCAGGAGTCGCCCGGGAAACCGTCCTGACCGCCAGAGCAGCAGCATTCCCAGGAACAGCAAAAGCAGCACTCCCGACGAGTAGAGCTGCGCCGGGTGAACTGGCAGGCTCGACCGGGCTGATTCGTCCAGCAGGCCTCGCTCCAGGTGCGCGAGAAACGGTGGACTACCAACCGTGCAGCCGTTCGCGTCGATGAACTTCGGAAACCGAACGGCCCAGCTCAGCTCGCTAACCCGTCCAAAGCAGCAACCGCGACAGAAGCAGCCGATTCTCCCGATTGCATGTCCGAGCGGGATACCGACGGCAAACGCATCGCACATCGCTGCGCCCGGCAATCGCTTCGCTCGACAGAGAAACACGCCAACCGGGATTGCGAGGAGCAGACCTCCATACGACACCTGTCCCCCTTCGGAGATGTTGAAAGCGGCGCCCAGATCGCCTCGGAACTCACCCCAATTCAGCAAGACGAAGAGACCCCGCCCCCCAATAACCAGCGCGCCGGCGAGGATCAGCACAAGCGTGGCTACCTTTCGCGGCGCGAGCCCCTGTCGCCGAGCAATGAGGATCGCCACGAAACCAGCCGCGGCGATGCCAAGCCCGTAGAGCACCGGATAGGCCGGCACCGACAGTTGCCCGATCCTAAGGAGGTACGGAAGCATCGCGCGTGGCCTTCTCGGATGCCGGCGTCTCGGCTCACTTTCCTTCGTCGCAGCCGGCGGCAGCAGTCTGCATCATCCTACGCACGTCGTCACGGTCAGGACCGGCCGCCTCCGCCCGCTTCAGCCAGACCAAAGCCTCGCAGGCATCCCCTCTCTCCAAGGCGAGCCGTCCCACAAGTACACACGCCTCGGTATCCGACGAGTCGTATTCCCAGGCACTCCGGAAAGCAACTGCCGCCGCGTCGTGGCGGTTGAGCCGCATGAGCACGACGCCCCGATTGTGTTGGCGTTGAGCCTGTCGCAGCGGGTACTCCGCCGGAATCCGCATGTCGTCGAGCACGCGGAGGGCAGCTACCCACTGCCCGGCGCGAACGAACCCCTCGACCTGCTGCATCTCTGCCTCGATCTCGGCATCGCCTCGTGGACCACCGGCCACCCGCGGAATGAGCACACCCAATGCCGCACACCAGACAGCGGCCCCGAGCGCCACGCGCCACCCAATGCCACTGCAGGCACGCGCTCTGTGCGAGGGTGCGACGACCGCGTCCGTCGTCAGTGCGTGAACCACAGGACTTCCTGGCCACGTCAGCGTGGCGACCCACAAGGCGAGCGGAAAGGCGAAGATCAGCACGTTGCCTTTCGCCGTGGACACGATCGCCACGAGCACACCTATGCCGCTCAGTAGAGCCAGTCCCTTGGCGACAGTGTTCATGGGCCTCGTGCTCTCGGCGACTGCGGATCACAGCCGCGGGGCCAAGCAGTGTGGCGCGCAACCCCCGCATCCGCGCCCGCGCGCTCGGTCCCCGTGACCAAGCGGAAGTCAACACTCCGCTCAGCGCCCCGCCGTGAGGGGCCCTCTGCTCCTACCCGCCTTGCGGAGTCGGCGCCGTCCTTCCGTACTCGCGGAAGATGGCTTCCAGCTCCAGGATCTCGCTCAGGCTCAGGTTCGGAACGTACGGCCCCTCGTCCTTTGGCAGCCGGGTATCGGCGGCAAGGCCCACTTTCGGATAGTACGTGTGCGCTGCACCGCCAACTTCCAGCTCGCGGAGCATCAAACGCGGCTCCCTATCACCGCGGCCCTCTTCTTCCGAACGCTCGACTTGTCTACGGTGGGCCATCATCCACTGCTTGACCCGCGCTATCCCCTCCGCAGCGGAGATGTCGTACACCTCCCAGGGTCCCTGCGGCGCGTCACGCCACTGGCACCTGTAGTACGCTATCGCTCTGTCGGAGCCGGCGGGCGGATACGCATGCTCCACTCCCTGTGTGCGAAAGATGCCACGGAGCTCAACGATGTCGCCTTGCTTCAGGTTGGGCACAACTCCCTGGGGGTTCCTAAGATCGCTCGCGTCGGCTGGGATTCCGACAAGTAGAGCGTGCATACACTGCCCATCGGGATACAGCTCTATCAGCATATCTCCAGGCGTCACCTTGCCGAGCAAGTCTCTCGCCCGCAGAACGTGCGTCCGGTGTGTCGCCACCCACTCGGCAACAGCCTTCGTGCCCTCCGCCGAGGAAACCTCGTACATCGTCCACAAGCTCGTCGAGTCCTCCCGCCATTCGTACCTGTACCCGCGAGGCGTGGCGCTCAGCGGCCGCGCCTCCTCGTGGACCTCAACACCGTATTGCATGAATATCGCACGCAGCTCCCGGATGTCCTCCTCACTGAGGTTGGGTATCCAGGTACGGAGCCCTTTCGGCAGCGCGGGGTCCTCAGGGACTTCTAGGGCTAGCGGATGCCAGCGACCGCGTCTGTTGGCACACTCCTCTGCGAGAATGTCTTGCGGCTCGATGTCTCCGAGCTTGTCGCCACGCTCCAGTTGCTCTTTGTGGGCTGTAATCCAATCAGTTACAACTCTTCGTCCCTCGCGTGACGTCACCTCGTACCTGATCCAGGGGTCGCTGTACTTCACGCGCCGATTGCCCTCATTGTCATGCCATTTGTAGACGTAGCGCGCGATCTCCTCGTTATTGCACGGGGCTTTCCTCGAACAGCCCGCGCCAATGATGACGATACAGGCGACGGCGGTACCACGGTACCAAGAACACATGGCGACTCTCCTCAGAACAGTTGGTGCAACCTCGTCTTCTACGGGCACGCTTCAATGGGCGGGCAAGTATAGCGGAAGTCCTGGTCGCTCTCTGGTGCATCGGGATCGCACTCCCTGGGTTCCTCGAACTCGATCGGTTCGTAGTTTGGATTGTCGCCCGGCCAGGGATCTTTGTGCACGAAGTTCCACGCTCCGGGGTTAAGCCATCCGTCATCGATCATCACCTGACATTGCGATTGCCGCGTGTGGCACGCGGAGAGCTTCACGTAATAGTGAAGCGGGCGTGATTTCTTTGTCTCATCAACGTGTCGCAGCCTAGCCCGGTCCACCTCCCAGTAATCCGACTTGACGCTTTTCGCTGCTTCGTGGAATGCTCTGCACCAGTCCCAGCACAGATAGCCACCGACGTTGTCATTGCTCCGGTTATCCCCGTTGCCCCAGTTCTTAAGCACGTTGGTGAGGGCTTTCACGATCTTGTCCGCGTCCTCCTCGCAATGCTCGGAATCCGTCTTGCACAAGCAGCACCCTTCCGCTGTGCACTTGGATCGCAGAGCGTTCTTTGCATCGGCCAACGCTTTCGCCATGTGCGCCTTGTCCTCAGGCGTGAGACGGCTACATCCGCCGAGCGGGTCAGTAACGGCTACCGGGCGGTTCCCTGTGTAGGCGTAGAGATTGTAGCCACCGATGTCCTCCTTCAGGGGGTCTCTGCTCAACCACCGGCCGGATTCCGGCGAATAGTACCGATAGCCCCAGTAGCCCAAGGCGGTCTCCGCGTCGAACCACTTCGTGCTGAAGCGGAAGGGCTGGCCGTACTCGTTCTGCCCGGCCGCGTTGAGGCGGGCGCCGTAGGGGGTGTAGACGTAGTGGGCCGCGATGGTGCCGCAGGTGGGGCCGAAGGTTGTCTCGACAAGCTGCCCGACGTTGCCGTTGGCGTCGTAGAAGTAGATGAACGTTCGCTCATCGCCGGGGTCGGTCGTCCCGGCGGTATCCAGCGTACCCAGCAGGCCGCCGATGCCGCCGGCCCCTTCGAGCGAGCCACTGAGGTCGAGGCCCCAGGTGTGCTTGCGGAGCACCGCGTCCCCGTTGGACCCGTCAAGCTCCATAATCACCCGCCAGCCGTCGTAGATGAACTTCCGCACGGCACACTCGGTCGCGCCCTGGGGTGCGACCCAGGCTGAGCCGTTCCACACGTACACCCGCTTCACCACCCGCCGCCCCAGGTAATCATACCCGAACTCGACCTTCCGGTCGCTCGCGGTGGGGGCCAGCGGCGTGACCGCGACGAGCCGATTTTCCGCATCCCACGTATACGTCGCCCCGCCAGTCGCGTCGAAGCTGTTGGCCAGCAGAGCGTAGTCCACCAGATCGACATCCCCGTCGCCGTCGAGGTCGGCCGAGGGCCAGGTCGGCGGATCAAGCCCGACCGCGGCCGCCAACACCGCCAACCGCGCCAGCCAGGCGAGCCCGGCCGGGGCCGCCTCGACACCCGCCGCGATTTCCTCGGGCGAGAGCACTCCGCGGCCAGCGCGCGAGGCGATCTCCTTGCCCACGAGCGACCGGCCGTCACTGCGCTCGGTAAGCTCCTCCACCACCAGGAACCCCCGCCCGGCCCGCAGGCAGACATACCGCCCCGTTTCCGGGTCGCAAAGGTACATGCGCAGGTCGAGGTATACCCGCCCAGCCGGCCCGGTGGTGAACGTGCACAGCGGCGCCCGCGGCCCCGCATAGCCCGCGGTCACCTTGTCGGAAAGCACCTGCGCCCAGTAGAAGTCGGCCGGCAGGTCGTCGCCGCCTTCTGAATGACCGCGCGCGTTCGCGCTCGGTCCCTCAGCCTTGACCGGAATAGCGCGGCTGCTCTTCGCCGCCCGGAGAGTCTCGTACGCAACTCCGCAGCACTTCCCGCACCGCCTCGTGCAGGCGCGCCGCGCCCTCCGTGAGGCAATGCTCGGCACGCGACGGAGACAATGCGGCGAGGGCCTGGGCTGCCTGCATCGCAATCCCGGCCGACTTGTGGTGGATGAGAGGCACGACGAAATCCTCGAACTCCTGCAGATGCCGATCCTTGATGCAGTACAGAGCTGGACGAAGCACACTCTCCTCCGCTGGCCAGCGTTCCAGGGCCCGGCGAATCACCGCGGCCGTCCAGTTTCTGTCCAACTCCGCGTACCACACGAAGTACAAACCCTCTGAGACCAGCTTCAGCCTGGCATCCCCGCACGCGCGTTCGAGGATTGTCGTGCCAAACGCCTTGGACATAGCGAAGCCTGTATTGATCACCCGCATGCACTCCGATTCGTCACCTTGTTCAAAAACCTCGAGCAGCCAGTGTTCCAGCGCATCATCGTCGGCATCCACATAAGGGATCACCGATATGGCCACCCCGCGGGTGATCTCCCCCACACTAAGCGCCCGCTCGATGAAATGCCTGGGAAGCGCATCGGCATGCTCGTTGTGGGCAAGGAGCCAGAGGCTCCACGCAACTTGGTCGTCATCGGTCCCACACGCTACGATGTTCTCAAGTCGCGCGACAATGGCTTCAGGCAGGGGCATCAGTGCCAGACATTCATAGGCTGCCTCACGTAGGGACCCTGTGTCCTTGAGCAGCACTTCCACGAGGTCGTCAACGCAGTCGGAGAGGCAATCCACGGCCTCCTGCACGAGCGGTTCGCGATCGAACCTCCAACGTGGTTCCACTACCATTTGCTTCAGTCGGGATGAAACACGCTCTCTGTGGCTCATATACGGCTCTCTGCTGCGGTGATGCCGACACTCTTCGCTACGACCGACACACTTCCTATCGCTGAGAGTCACACGTGAACGAGCCGATGTCCGAACATGTTGTCTCCAACCACCAGCACGGCAGCGTCGCGCTCACCGTGAAGCTGACGACCCGTCACGGCCACGCGCCTTACACCCGTACCACTCCCTCCAATACACCCGGTACCCCACGGACGAGCCCTCGTAAAACCAAGACTCGCCATCTTCCGGGGAGAACCACTCCAGGGCCTGACACTCCTTTGCTGCTATTACACCATGGTCGACCCACGGACCAAAGGAGTACCTGTATTCGTTGTCTCCGAACAGGTCCCACCACGGCGGGACAATATTCGTCGCCATCACATGTTGGCACAAACAGTGGACTTTCTCGCAAGGGCCGAAATGTCCCCAGTACGGTATCTCCGGCGCATACGCGGTGTCTGGGTCGGTTAGGATGATGATCGCCGCCGCGCCGGCGGCACCACCAAGGGCACCTCCACCTTTGCGGCCCCCGCCCCCTTTTCGCTTCCCTCCTTTGCTTCCACTAGGGGTCAGCTTCTCCTTGATTCTCGCCTTTAACAGCTTCTGCGCGTCGTCAAGCTCCTGAGCCGTGTACTTGTGAGACGCCAGCATCCGCTGCTTGTATTCATTCCAGGCGTTCCAGAACGGATCAACGCCTGCAACATTGAGTGCATCCGGCCCCAGGTAGCGCGGGTACGTCACGTTCGGGAACTGCGCCCAGAAGTCCGCGAGCACGTCGGCGGTAGATAGCCCAATTGGGTCCGTCGCCAGCGTCGGGCCGCTCGACACGTACTCATACAGGTTCCACCCACCTTCTTCCTCGATCGGGTCCTTGCTCATCCATCTGCCAAGCGTCGGGCTGTAGTACCGGTACCCCCAGTAGCCGAAGCCCGTCTCCGCGTCGAACCACTTCGTGCTGAAGCGGAAAGGCTGGTCGTAGTCGTCGTGCCCGGAAGGCGGCGTGTTCAAGCGGGCGCCATAGGGGGTGTAGACGTAGTGGGCCGCCACGGTCCCGAACTTCTGGCCGGCCGTCGTCTCCATCACCTGCCCGACGTTGCCGTTGGCGTCGCAAAAGTAGATGAACGTCCGGTCGTCGCCGGGGTCAGTCGTACCGGCGGTATCCAAGGTGCCGAGCAGGCCGCCGATGCCGCCGGCCCCCTCCAGCGAACCGCTGAGGTCGAGGCCCCAGGTGTGCTTGCGGAGCACCGCGTCATCATTGGACCCGTCGAGCTCCATAATCACCCGCCAGCCGTCGTAGACGAACTTGCGCACGGCGCACTCGTCCTCGCTCTCGGGTGGGACCCAGGCCGAGCCGTTCCACGCGTAGACCCGTTTCACCACCCGCCGCCCCAGGTAATCATACCCAAACTCGACCTTCCGGTCGCCGCCGATCACCCGACACGCCGGCGTGACGGCCACCAGCCGGTTCTCCGCATCCCACGTGTACGTCGCCCCGCCTCTCGCGTCGAAGCTGCTCGCCAACAGGGCGAAGTCCGCCAGGTCGACATCGCCGTCCCCGTCGCAGTCGGCCGACAGCGCCGCTGGCGGATCAAGCCCCACCACCCCGGCCAGCACGGCCAGCCGCGCCAGCCAGCCGACCCCGGCCGGGCCCCCTTCGACACACGCCGCGACGGCCTCGGGCGTCAGGGCTCCGCGGCCGGCGCGCGAGGCGGAATCCTGAGCCACCAGGAACACTCGCCCGGCACGCAGGCAGACGTACTGCCCGGTGTCGGGATCGCAGAGGTACGCGTCGATTCGGGCGCACTTCTCGCCTTCCGTGGCGATCACCTCGAACGTGCCGGCCTCCAGCAGTCGGTAGTAAAGCCAATAGCCCGCGCCGTCGAAGTGCAGAATCTTCAGCCGATCACGCCGGCGGTTGATGAACAGAAAAAGGCTGCCGTCGAGCGGATCGCCCGCCCACTCACTGCGCACCAGGCCTGACAAACCATCGAAGCTCTTGCGCATGTCCGTCGGCCGCGTGTACAGGAAGATCGACACCTGCGCGGGGATACTCAGCATGAGGCCGCACCCCGGCGGCCCCGAGGCGGCTGCGCCCGGCAGGACGGCCCCCACTCGGCTTCCGCACTCCGATCCCAGCGGACCACTTCGGCGATCACCGCGCGGACGGCGGCCAGTTCCTCGGCCCGCACCTCGATCCGCGTGCCCCCGGGCAACTCGATGCCCACGCCCCACACGCCGGGTACCACCGTCACCGGCTGGAACGCCGCCTCACCCACCGGCCGGGACGACATCTCACTCACCGGTTGAGACGCCCGCGGGCGCCTGGGCAAGGCCTGGGCCCCGAGCTTCTTCCGCCAGTGGTAGAAGGAAGCCACCGAGACCCGCTCCTGAGCACAGAAGCGGGCCACAGATAACCTCGACCTCAGGAAACGCTGCAACCTTCCCCGCCACACGGCGGGCCTGTAAGGATCGGCTGAACGAGCCATGACGAGCCTCCCGGTCGTGCTGAACCGCGCCCCTCGCCTGCGTCACGCCACGCACGCCAGGATAGCCGACCCGTCAACAACGGTTCTGGTGGGCGCTTACGGTGCGTCGTAGTCCGGACAGGTCTGGCAGAGGCCCCGGCGCGCGGTGGCCAACGCTGCCAGCCGCTCAGCTTGGGCGGGTCCGACCGGCCGTGGCGGCCGGGTTCTGACCAGGGGTTGACACCCCTGGCTACTGACTTCGGCCCTTCCAGGGCCGGGCGGAGGCGTGTCGGCAGCGGACCCACGCGGTCGCTAACCACGAACGATGCCCGCGGCTCGTTACGCGAAAACCGAGAATGCTCCAGTCATGCCGCGGGGCGTGCTTCACACGTCCAGGTACATCTCGTACTCCAGCGGGTGCGGGCGGATGGCGACGGGGAAGGCCTCTTTGCGACGCTTCGTGCTGATCCAGAGGTTGAAGAACGCCTCGGCGAAAACCCCGCCTTTCAGCAGGAACTCGCGGTCGGCCTCCAGGGCCTCGAGGGCGTCGTACAGCGAACGCGGCAGCGGCGCGATCCGCCGGCGGAACTCGTCGCTCTGCTGGGCGATGTCCACGTCGAAGGGGCCGAAGTGGTGGACCGACGGATCAATGTTGCTCTCGATTCCGTCCAGCCCGGCCATCAGCATGCCGGCCAGCGTCGCGTAGATGTTGCCCGTGAAATCCGGCGGGCGATATTCGATCCGCTTCTCCTGCGGGGCCGTCGCGTAACGCGGCACCCGAATAGCCGCCGACCGGTTCGCCAGGGAGAAGAACAGGTTGACCGGTGCCTCGTAGCCCTCGACCAGACGCTTATACGAGTTGGTTGAAGGGTTGGTGATTCCGGTCAAGGCCGCGCCGTGCTGGAGCAGGCCGCCGATGTAGTGCAGTGCGAGGTTGCTCAGGTCGGCGTAGTTCTTGCGTCGGTCGTCGAAGAACAGCGGCTTGCCGGCCTTGGTGAGACGCTGATGCACGTGCATGCCGTTGCCGGCTTCACCGAAGATCGGCTTGGGCATGAAGGTGGCCAGCTTGTTGTGCCGGCGGGCAACGTTCTTGACCACGTACTTGATGAGCATGGTGTGGTCGGCCGCCTGCACCAGCGGCTGCAAGCCCACTTCAATCTCGCATTGCCCGGGTGCTCCGACCTCATGGTGGTGGTAGCGGATGGGAATGCCCAGCCGTTCCAGCTCCAGGGCGATCTCCGACCGGAGGTTGTGCAGGTGCTCCGTCGGGGGGACACGCATGTACCCGCGCTTAATGGGAATGGCCGAGGTGACCCCGTCGGGATGCGTCTCAGAGGCGCGGATCGAGATGGCTATGTGGTACGGTTCGTCCACCACCTGCACGTTGTCGAAGATGTGGAACTCGAACTCCGGGGCCATCAGGGCCTCGTCCGCGATGCCCGTTTGGCGCATGTGCGAAACGGCCTTCTCGGCCGTGCTGCGGGGGTCGAGCGCCAGCGGCTCCCGTGTGTCCGCGGTGGCCGTGCGACAGATGAAGCTCAGCGTCGGCTCATTCCAAAAGGGGTCCACGAAGCCGGTCTCGGGCAGCGGGATGGCCACCACGTCGCCGCATTCGACCGTTGTGAAGCCGGACTCGGCCGAGCCGTCGTAGCCGACGCCCTCTTCGAACTCCGTCAGGCCGAACCGCCGGGCGGGCAGCGAAATGTGCATCCATTGCCCCCCCATGCCGCAGACCTTCAGGTCCACCATTGCTATCCCATTGTCCCGAATGTACTTAAGTGCTTCAGCCGGCGATGCGAACACGAGTCAGCCTCCGTCAGAAGTCTGCTCCCCTGCCCGCTCGGGCAGACGGCTAGGGACGCCGTGCACCTTCCGTGCCACAGGTGTGCCGCAGGCTGGCAGCCACGTCCGCTGCCAGCCAGCGGGAGACTTTCCGTGCCCCGTTGGGGGTCAAGTGGATGCCGTCGAAGAAATCGGCGTCGTCCACCAGGCCGCGTGGGATGCGAAGAAGAGCATCGCCGACGTTCCGTTCGAGACCCCGTCGGTAAGCCAGGTAGGCTGCGCGCGTTTCAGGTAGGGCGACTTCGTCCACGATGCTGCCCAGCGGCATTTCCAGGAGTCGCACCTGGATGCCCGCGGCACGAAGCTCCTGGACGGCCAGGTGTAAGGCGAGGTCGTTGGGGTTGCCAGGTGCGAAGCCGGGGGTTTGCCTGGCGTACCAGCCCATGATGCCCCGCAGGTAGTTGCGGTCCGCACCGCGCGTGAGGTCGCCGGTCCATTCAGCCGAGCCCTGGGCGTCGAGGCGGGCGTTGTCCTTCGCGGGCCGCAACGGCGCACCACGGATCACCCGCTCGACGATCAGGCGGCAGTCGCTCCAGTGGCGGTAGCTGCGCAGGGTTGAGACCAGGAGTCCCTCGCCCAGCAGGGCGGGGCCGCCTGCCCACGCGAGCGGCAGGTCGCGCGTGTCGCCCAGCGCTCGCAGACCCTGCGTCAACCACTCGGTATTGGCCGCGTTGGCGCTCTGTTCGCTGATGCCCAGGTATACGAGCTTCGGGCGGGGGCGGTTGCTCTCGAGCATACGCCGCACGAGCAGATAGTCCGTGAGCGTGCTGTTGTAGGCGTTCGCCAGGTTGAGGCTGTGCACGGGCCGCCCGAGCTCCCGCGATGCTTCCTCATCGACGGTGCGGCAGCAGATGCCGAACAGCTCATAGGAGCAGCCGACGAAGACCACGTCCGGCGGGTTGGGGGTCTGCTCGTACAGTTCGTATTTCAGGGCGGAGTTGTTGCACGAGCCGTACACTCTGGGCAGCTTCACGCGTGCCAGGATCCGGTCACCGGTCGCGAGCGCGAGCAGGAATCCGGTGACCAGTAGCGCCAAGTGTCGGGCGGGCGAACGCGGGCGTGTGATCGTGGCGGCAGCTTGCATGACCGACCTCAGAACTGGAAGTAGATGAACGGCTTGGCTCCTGGGCTCAGCAGCAGCAACGTCCAGAGACATAGCCCGGCAAGGGCTCCCTGTGCCAGGGCAGGTACGCGGGGCAGGTACGCACTGATCCTGCTCCAGCCCGGCCGGAAGTGGGCGACCATGCACGCCAGGATGATGAGCGCGAAGCGCTTGCCCCGCAGTTCGCCGTCCGCCAGGGTGAACAGCTTGCCGAGCATGATCTGCACCGTTGCCCAGTCCGGCGCCCGGAACAGCAGCCACCCCAGGCAGCTTAAGTGAAACATGCCGGCGATCTTGAGGATGCGGTAGGGGAGCGGCGTGTCGCCGGCCGCAGCCGGCCTGGGCCCGCCGTGCAGCAGACGCTGCGCCGCCAGCAGGATGCCGTGGTACACCCCCCACGCCACGAATGTCCAGGCGGCGCCGTGCCAGAGTCCGCCGAGTGCCATCGTGAGGAACAGGTTTCGCATCGTCAGCCAGCGGCCGAAACGTGAGCCGCCCAGTGGGATGTACAGGTAGTCACGCAGCCACGTCGAAAGGCTGATGTGCCAGCGCCGCCAGAACTCCGCCGGCGAGGCGGCCAGGTAGGGGTGGTCGAAGTTCTCGACGAACTTCAGGCCCAGCATCTCACCGGTGCCCAGCGCCGCGTCGGTGTAGCCGGAGAAATCCATGTAGATCTGGAACGCGTAGGCGTAGAGGGCCAGCCAACAGGAGATACCGGAGTAGCCGGCCGGGTCGGCGAACACCGCATCCACGTGCAACGCCAGCAGGTCGGCCACCACCATCTTCTTGAACAGCCCGCGGAACAGGCGGTACACGCCGGTCGTCCAGTCCACGTCGGCGAACCGCTGCTGGGCTTGCAGTTGTGGAAGCAGGTGCCCCGCACGCACGATGGGACCCGCTACAAGCTGCGGAAAGCAGGCGACAAAGCAGGCGAAGTTCCGCAGGTTGCGTTCGGCCGGGATGACGCCGCGATACACGTCGATCGTGTACGACATCGTCTGGAACGTGTAGAACGAAATGCCCATCGGCAGGATGATGTGCAGCGTGGGCCAATCGGGGTGCCAGCCTACGGTGCCCAACAACGCAGCGGCCGAGTCGCGGAAGAAACTGAAATACTTGAACGTCCCGAGGATACCGAGGTTCCCGCAGATGCTCGCACTGAGGACCGCGCGCCGCCACCGGCGTTGTGGACACCGCTCCAGGGCCCGCCCGCAGCAGTAGTCAAGCACGGTGCTGATCATGAGCAGACTGGTGAAGCGCCAGTCCCACCACGAGTAGAAGAAGTAGCTCCCCGCCAGCAGGGCCCACTTGCGACTCCCACCGCGCAGCAGCCAATACGCCGTCAGCATGACGGGCAGGAACACGGCGAACGCGGCGCTATTGAACAGCATGGTCGTTCCTGCGACCGCATGAAGTCCCATGGGGGCGACCGAGTAGCCCCGATACCCCCGCCCGCGAAAGTCAGCGCGTCGAAGGTGCGCGCGGCCGATCCGCGGGACCGATCGTCTGCGTGTCCTTGCGCTGGTTATCGGCACCTGAACAGGGCGGGGGTAGTAGCGGGTGCCGGTGATGGGCACGGCGGACCGCGCTGGCACTCGGCGAAAGGCGTCGCCGTTGCGGTCGGCGCTTGGTTGCTTGGACCGGCCGGCCTAGCCCAAGTTAGACACTTGTCGAGCGTAAACGGCCCAGGCGCCCTCGGGAAGGGGGTTGGCGGGCCGAAGTTTCCACTACATTTGTGCGACTTCCTCCAGGTAGCGGAGCCGTTGCGGGATCGTCAGTCCCAGACGGTGCAGGAGGACCTTCTGGGCGGCA
>Ga0209605_1003571_pt1 | contig 13520 bp, 11 predicted proteins | sample AD_UKC035_MetaG_FD_184408 | JGI IMG/M metagenome (GOLD analysis project Ga0209605, IMG submission 184408) | Active sludge microbial communities of municipal wastewater-treating anaerobic digesters from USA - AD_UKC035_MetaG (SPAdes) (version 2) | ecosystem: Engineered > Bioreactor > Anaerobic >...
AGAGTTAGGACGCAAGGTCATATTTCCGGTTTTGGCAGCAGCCGGAAGTGTAGATGAATTGCTGCTGAAGTAGGCACCATACGGACAACCCCGTACACATAAATTGCGGTATTGACACTGACCCCGTTGCGAACTGTTATTGTGTGATAGCGGTGCAGTGATATGCGCTACGCGACCAATCGTTAACAACCTGCCAAACTTATCCTTCATGGATTTCTTTAATTCCTTCTCCACACAATTCAGTTCCATGGGAGGCAGGAACTTGCTATCGGGCAGGTAGTCCAACCCTTCGGCCTGGCCGCTAATACCGGCAAAGGTTTCTACATAATCATACCAGGGTGCAATTTCTTTATAGCGAACGGGCCAATCGATGGAAATCCCCTCGCGTAAGTTTGCTTCAAAATCAAAATCGCCCCAGCGGTAGCTCTGACGACCCCACATAATAGAACGCCCACCCACATGATAACCACGCATCCAGTCAAAACGCTTACCCTCCTTTTCAGTGTACGGGTTTTCAAGGTCGTTTACGAACCAGTGTTTGGATGACTGGCGAATGGTGTAACCCGTACGGTTTTGAACGCCTTGCTTTTCCAGATCCTCCACAGTAGGTCTGTCTGCATTTTCAAACTCCCAGATGTCCTTGGTAGCCGTGGGATAATTGGGGTGTTCAACCATACGACCACGCTCCAGTACCAGCGTTTTTAAGCCTTTTTCTGTGAGTTCTTTTGCAGCCCAGCCTCCGCTAATTCCTGTTCCTACCACAATGGCATCGTAGGTCAGTTCTTTTTCTGCATCGATGTTTAAGTTCATAAGAAGTGTAGTTCGGTGTGTGTTAAAATGAGAGAGAAAATTAGAAATATTTTCAGAACAATGGTGATACCGTTCATCAATTTTTGAGATAGTTTACGATATACCAATTAATTTTTCAGTTTAAGGGGGCATTGCATAAGAACTTCTGATTTTGCGCCAAGAGATTGCTCATTTATAGCCAGTAATTTACGTGGCGCAACTTGTTATTTAGTTTATTTACCCCGACCTGAAGGTCGGGGTTATCATATCTCGCCCCTTCAGGGCTCTTTAATAAGAGAATACAAATTAAGAGGCCATTCCAAACCTAACTCCGTAGGCCCAGGTGTTCGCGTATGCATTAATTAAGCATACGGAAAACTCAGTGACACCTTACAAAAATCAAAATCGAAGAGCCTTGAAATAAATCCTCTATTCTTCCATCACACCCATTCCAAACAAAGCGAAATCGTACAGTACCGGATCGGTTGGGTTAAGCTTACGCAGGTTTGTAGTTAATTCGATTGCCGTTTGCCAATTCATGCCCTTGCGGGAAATCAGTTTAAATTTTCGGGCAACACGTTCCACATGCACATCGCACGGGCAAACCAATTGCGAGGGTGAAATATTCTTCCAGATTCCAAAATCCACCCCACGGGAATCTTGCCTTACCATCCAGCGCAAAAACATATTTAATCTCTTGCACGCAGATTTACGAGCCGGAGTACTTACATGCTTTTGGGTGCGGGCAGGAGCATCGGGTAAATCAAAAAACATTTTATTGAATTGAATTAGTGCCTGTTCAATCGGGAACTCATCGGCCACAGCCGGTTGCATCAGGTTAAGGTTTTGAACAAAGGCTTCTTCTAAAGAGGCATGTGTGCGATAGTAGGTTGAAAGCCTTTCAATAAAGTACAACGTATCGGTAGCATTAAACGTGCGATGCTTAAATTTTGTAAAGGGCTTCAGATCGTTTAGCCGATGGTGCAACATAAACGCATGTGGTTTGTTATCCATCATGGCCAAAAGTTCGTTGCATTTATTAATGATGGTAGCGCGCTGGCCCCACGCTAAGGTGGCGGCAAAGAAACCGGCAATCTCAATATCCTGCTGAAGCGTAAACCGATGTGGGATTGAAATCGGATCAGTTTCTATAAAATTTGGATTGTTGTATTGCCACGCTTTTTCGGTTAGCAAATCGTGCAGGTTTTGCAGAGTTTTTTTACGCATCAGTTTAAAAAGCGAAGTTCAACCCTCCGGTTCGTAGCACGCGAAGTTTCGTCTGTTCCTTTTACCAGAGGCGTTTGTTTACCAAAACCCATTGTTTTAATGCGGGCCGGGTCAATCCCATTTTCAATCAGATAATCCGCCACACTACCCGCCCGGTGCAAGGAAAGTTCGTTGTTAAATGTATCGGAGCCTATATCATCGGTATGGCCACTCACTACTACCTTCCAGGTTTTGTGATAACGCAAAACTTCCAGCAGTTTTTTTAACTCCGGATATGATTCTTCCAATAATTTAAAGTCGTTGTATTTGAATTGAATGTTTTTCAACACGTAGGTCTCATCTGTTTTTAGATTGGGGTAGCCGGTAAGTACCGGAGGTGCGCCTCCTCCTACTTTGATCACCTTCACCTCATCGATGTAAAAGTAAGCCGCACGGGCCAGCATGGGTTCGGTTGCCTGCGAGTTGGCAATGTAATGGGTACGTGTTGTTTGGCTATCCGAAAAATTACCGATGGTAAGGTACTTCTCGCCACCTTTCGCCAGATGTGTGTACCCGAAGCGCGTCCATAAACCGGTTCCTCTTGTATAGATGGTTCGGTTAATGCGTTCGTAAGTGGCAGCTACCGCAAACACACCATCACTTGCCATCTTGTGTGAAGAATCGGAGAGTAAAAATCCAATGCGGTCGATGGCGTATTTCGAATTGGAAGAAAGTTTGAAATAAAACTCAACCAGGTATTCGCCACCGGGTTCAAGCGGAGTGGTTAACTCGGCCTGCAGGTACTCACGATACTCTTTGTCTGCACGCACCAAATAACCGTAAATACCCGCATAGCCCGAGCCTACATACGCCTTTGAATACCCGGCCCAGTTGGTGGGCACACCGGCTTCGCCCAGGCTACACTTGTGAAACATATCGGGTGTTCCGGTGGAGGGTGAGGTCCAACCGGGTGCAATTTCTCCTTTATGACTGGCAGAGTATGAACCCGGGCATTTATAATATTGTTCGAACCCCGGATTAGTTACCAGGTTTTGTGCCAGGGCCGCATTGCCGATAATCAATAAGCAAATGCCAAACCCTGTTCTCATAACTTATTTATAGTAGGTAACTTCTACCCGAAACCGTGGGTCAATGGCACCTAACCGATCATAGGCCGACTTTGAAATTTTTAATATAACATTTGAGTTAGCCCCGATATTCGGAAGCGGGCCAGCCACCCGCACAAACACTTCGCGGTTATTCAATTCGTTGCGTACTTTTAGAATGGTGCCCACCTTGGCCGTACGATGGAGCGCCAGGTATTTCCGGTTGCCATCAGTACCTTCAATCAATTCAGCTAGGCCACCCTCCTTCACCTCATCGGTACCGGCCACATTTTCAGAAATGCGAATGGTGGTTTCTTTTATCTCTGGTTGGGTTTTTGTTTCTGGCTTTACAATTGTAACAGCAGGTTCTTCTTTCACTTCGGGTTTTACAACAACTTCGGGTTGTGTTTTTATTTCTGGTTTTTGATACATGGGTTGTGTAACAAAAAGTGTCTGCCCTATTTTAACTTCATCTGCGGTAAGCGAGTTCCACTCGCGCAATTGCTGCACCGAAATATTGTACTGCCTTGCAATTGAGTACAAAGTTTCCTTACCTGCCACAGTATGCACGCCCTTCATAGATTGCGTGGCGGGCAAGGTGGTGGTTGCGGCTGCCTTCTTTTTGATTACCAATTCCTGCCCCAGCGAAAGGGCGTTGTCTTTCAGGTTGTTCCAGGTTTTGATTTCATCCACAGAAACATCGTAGAGGCGGGAGATGGAAAACAAGGTTTCCTTTGCGGCCACTTTATGAATCTTATCTCCACCAGCAACAACAGTTGATTTTGCTTTTGGTATATACGGAACTTTTAAAAGTTGCCCTACTGCTAAACCGCCATCGGCCGTTGGATTATGTTCTAATATAGAGGTGATGGGAACACCATAGCGCCTGGAGATAGCATAGAGTGTTTCTTTCTCATCTATCTGGTGAATAATAAACTGTTTTCCGGCAATGGTTTCCAAACGAAGCGAATCCACCGGAGTTGCCTTTGCCTGGCCCGGAGTGCCCCACGTAGCAAGAGTTAAAAAAATTACCTTTATCATAAGCTTAAACAATGCGAAAAGTTACCAAATCTGTTTTGTTCTTCACAAAAAACACCGTGTTGGTTGCAATAAAAAAGGTTCCAATGCCCATTCCTTTCAAATTCGTGCCAATTTCTTCGGTCCAGTACAGCAGCCCTTTGTGACTAAAGCAGGCCAATTTATTGGTATAAGCAGCAGGTTGGCCGGTATAGTACGATATCAAAATCAGGTTTTCGGTTTCCAGATACTCGGCACCCAAAAATATCTCCTGGTTGAGTTGTTGCCGCAAAAACTTCTGCACGGTTTCAAAATCCGGTTCGCCCTGCACATACACAAACGGCCGAAGGGCCTCGATCGTATATTCAAATTGAACAGGCACAGCCACCTCCTGGCCGGTATCAACCTGCAGGGCAATTAACTTTACCTGGTCCGGGTTGGATGTATTTTCAAACTGGTGTAATATAACATGGGTGGCAGTAACTCCATTTAAGTTTATCCACCAGGAATCGGGCAGGTTGGTATTTCGCCAACGAAAGGTTCCTGTGGCGGTAAGGCATACAATCGAAACCTGGCGGGTGTGTTCATTTCGTTCTTCGATAATAATACGATCGGCACCGGCCGGTATCATATTCCAGATTACAGCGCCAACAGGCGCTTGGTAAACAACACGGGTTTTTTCGATCAAGAGTTGCTATTTTTAATGCAAAATTACAAACATCTATGCGAATGCTGTTGAGGATACTCGGTATTGTGCTGCTGGTTCAAATTTTAGGACTGCCCACACAGGCACAAGTAGTGAAAAAGAAAGTGATGGTGATGGAGATCCGCGCAGAGATTGACCCCCGCATGGGCCGCTATGTAAAACTGGCACTGCAACATGCAGAAGAAACAAAGGCCGATTACATTATTATTGACATGGATACGTTTGGTGGGGCACTTAACGATACCAAAGAAATTGTTGATCAACTGATGGCTTTAAAAGTTCCGGTTTGGGTTTTTATCAATTCCGATGCAGCCTCAGCCGGTGCATTAATTTCTATTGCGTGCGATAGTATTTATATGGCCCCTGGTGCCACCATTGGCGCAGCTACCGTGGTGGATGGCAGCGGTGTAGCCGCACCCGATAAATACCAGTCGTATATGCGTTCCATCATGCGCTCTACAGCCGAAGAAAATGGCCGTGACCCTCGCATAGCCGAAGGCATGGTAGATGAAAATGTGGTGATCGACAGTTTAAAACAAGCCGGCAAAGTAATTACGTTTACTACTTCTGAAGCGATAGAAAATGGTTACTGCGAAGCAAAAGTGGAAACGATTGAAGAAATTCTGAAACGCAACCAGGTGCAGGATTATGAAATTGAAACCTTCCGGTTAGGCGCCATTGAAAAAATCATTGCCTTTTTCCTAAACCCATTTATCAGTGGTTTGTTAATTCTGGTTATTATCGGTGGAATTTATTTTGAACTGCAAACACCGGGAGTTGGCTTTCCGTTGTTTGCCGCCATTGTTGCGTTGGTATTCTACCTGGTGCCCTATTACCTTAATGGGCTTGCTGCCTATTGGGAGATACTGGCCTTATTTATTGGTGTACTTTTGATAATTGCTGAGCTATTTTTTATTCCGGGTTTTGGTATTGCCGGCATTAGCGGCATTGCACTTACTGTTGTATCGCTTGTGCTGATTATGCTCAACAACGATTTCTTCAATTTTGAGTTTGTTCCCCTGGGCGATATTATCATGGCTACGTTTGCCACGGTGGGTGGACTAACCGGGGGTATATTGCTCTTATTTTTTGGTGGTGCACGGCTTACAAAAACCAAAGCCTTTCAACGCATCGCACTTACCGATACCCAGGATGTAAGCAAGGGATACACAGTAAACAACCTGCAAAAAGATTTGCAGGGCAAACAAGGAACCGCCCAAACCGTATTACGCCCCAGCGGTAAAGTGTTGATTGATGGTGAAATTTATGATGCGTTTACGCGTGGCGATTTTATTGAGAAAGGTGAACCCATTGAAGTTATCGGTACCGAGGGTGTAACCCTCCGGGTAAAGAAAGTGTGATCTCCCCTCACAAGACAAACGAAATGAAACTAATTGGAATAATCCCGGCACGCTACGCCTCCACCCGTTTTCCTGGCAAACCCCTGGCCCGCATTGGTGGCGTAACCATGATTCAGCGTGTGTATGAACAGGCCCTTCAGGCTAAAGCATTACACCAGGTAATCGTGGCAACCGACAACTCCGAAATTTTTAACCATGTACACCATTTTGGTGGCCAGGCTTGCATGACAGCCGATACACACCTTAGTGGCACAGACCGTTGTTACGAAGTATTAGCAACCCAGGGTGAACCCTACGATTACATCGTGAACATACAGGGTGATGAACCTTTTATTGCACCCGAACAAATTGAATTGCTTGCCTCTTTGTTAGATGGACAAACACAGCTCGCTACCCTTGTAAAAAAAATTTCTGATCATCATCAATTGCTTAATCCCAATGTGGTGAAAGCCGTACTAAATAAAAATCACGAAGCCTTGTACTTCAGCCGCTCGCCTATTCCTTACTGGCGCGGCCCCGCCCCCGACTGGACAACCCAGCACACCTATTACAAACACATTGGCATGTATGCATACCGGGCCGATGTGCTAAAGGAAATTACCCGGCTTCCGGTCTCTGCCTTAGAAAAAGCCGAATCGTTAGAACAACTCCGTTGGTTAGAAAATGGTTTTAAAATTAAAGTAGCCGAAACCCATCTGGAAACCATTGGTATTGATACGCCCGAAGATCTGGAAAAGGCAAACGCAGCCTGGAAGGCAGCGCAATCGTAATTAATCAGCGAGTTCTTTCTTCATCAGTTCCTGCAACACCTGCTGTACTACCGGGCCCGGTTTGCCATTGCCTATGCGCACGTCATTTACCTGCACAATTGGTACGGCCCGTTTGGTGGTGCTGGTTAAAAATACTTCACGGGCCAATATCACATCTTCTAAAGTAACACGACCGGTTGTTACACCCGCCATGGATAAAATATTCTTACGTGTAATGCCCTCTAATACATGTGCCTGAGGTGTAATAACTGAACCATCTGCCTTTACTATAAACAGGTTACAGCGTGGAAACTCACTCACCTCACCTTGCAGGTGATACAACACATCATACGCGTTGGATTCCATCATCTTCCGTTGCAACCACACACCGGTAATATAGTTTATCGATTTTACCAGCGGCATTTCTCTGCGAAATTCGTGGGTAATGATTTTTACTCCGCGTTCCAGTAATTGGGCCGAGGGCATGGTTAAGGTATGTTGTGTAATAATCAGGTTGGGCGTAGCTATTTCATACCCATCGGGTGAGTAGCCACCGGTTAACACCATTTTAATACCCGCATTGGCTACTCCATTTTTCTGCAACATCTCGTGCAGGATGCCTGCCAGTTGCTCGCGCGAAAGCGAAACCGGCAACTGCATAAAGTCTGCCGAACGATAGAACCTGTCGAGGTAGTGATTCAGGAAAGGAAATTTACCATTTACTGCTTTAAAAAAATCGAAGATACCATAGCCACGTTGTACCGCCAGATCACTTACATGAACCATTGTTTTGTCGGCTGGTAGAAATTCGTTATTAAGGAAGGAGTACATAGTTCAGATTAATTTTTCACGCTAAGTCGCAAAGTAAATGCATTTAAGTTATTTAGTCACAAACTTTAGCCTCTCTTATGATATCGCGAGCCGGTTATCACTTAACAGCACCGTGTTGTTTCATTATTTTTATCACTTCTTCGCGCGGAAGTGCCTGAATGGTACGACCGTCTTTGCCCGTCATGGTTTCCGCAGCCCACAATGAATTTATTATCGCTTCTTCGGTTGCCTCAATGGCTGCCATAAACAAAGGAGACATATTATCGTTTGTCAATTGGGTATGGGTGTAGGTGCGTTGATCTGAATTATGCGCAACCCGCACGGCCGCATGTGTTGAAAAAGCAATTACATAATCGCCACTTCCGTTGGATGCAATACCACCTGTTTTTGCCAATCCCATAAATGCGCGCTTCGCCAAACGTTCCAGGTTGCGCGCGTCTAACGGTGCATCGGTTGCAACCACCATCATGCACGAACCATCCACGGTATTCTGCAATTGATCGCTCATGTAAAATTTTTTCAATACTTCGCCAATGGGCACCCCATCAATCTGCAATACACCGCCAAAATTAGTTTGTACCAAAACACCTACGGTAAACCCACCAGCTTTTTGTGGAAGTATGCGTGAGGCTGTACCAATTCCACCCTTAAAACCAAAGCAAATGGTTCCGGTGCCTGCACCCACATTGCCCTCGGCAACCGGGCCACCTTGTGCCTGCATAATCGCATCCTTTACATGCTGGGCTGTAATATGCATGCCCCGAATGTCGTTCAGATACCCATCGTTGGTTTCACCAACCAAAGCATTTACGGATTGTACATTTTCATTTCCTTGCTGGGAAAGCATGTACCGGGCAACGCCCTCCATTCCTGCTGGTACGCTTAGCGTATTGGTAAGTGCAATGGGGGTTTCAATGTTTCCCAACTCCATCACCTGGGTTGTACCCGCAAGTTTGCCAAAGCCATTGCCAACGAAAATCGCACCCGGCACTTTATCCTGAAACAGGTTACCCTCGTGCGGCAGAATAACCGTAACACCCGTGCGTATGTTACTTCCTTCTATTAAGGTTTTATGACCCACCTTTACTCCGGCCACATCGGTAATCGCATTCAGTTTACCGGGTGTAAGCACACCAATTTTTATTCCGTAATCGCGGGCACGCTTTTGCGCGTGTGTTGAAAAGGTAATCAAAATCAACAGGTATAAAAGTGCTCTCATAGTTCAATTCGTTTTAATCGCTCCACCATTTCAAGTACGGCCGGGCATACCAACGTATTCTTAAAAGTTAACTCTGTAATTTGTATCATTTTCTTACGATCGGTGTGTGGATATTCCCGGCAAGCCCTGGGCCGGCTATCATACACGGAACAATAATTTTCCGAATCCAAAAAAGGACAAGGGGCAGATTTTAGAACAAAGTCATTGTCTTCATCCACGCGCAAATACGTTTCAATAAAATCGCCTGGCTTCATGCGCAGGGCTTTGGCTACCCGTTCAATATCCGTTTGATAAAAAATCGGACTGGTCGTTTTGCAGCAGTTGGCGCAGGTCAGGCAATCCAATTCTTCAAAAACTTCTTCGTGCAATTTATGAAAGGCATCATCTACTAACCGCGCATCTTTCTTCTTCAGGGTTTGAAGAAACTTTCGGTTTTCGGCCGATTTGTTTTTTGCCACTTCGCGAAACTGCTCTAAATTCATTTTTCAAAGTTAACAGCATTATCGGGAATTTTTTATTACGCCCCCCGCGGCTCGCAGTAAGAAAGTAGGAGCGTATCGGATTTTTTCTTGATCTTTGGCGACATGAATACATCTGGCGCACAGATCTTTTTTCACATCAAAAAGCACATAACCACCACCCCGGAAGAAGAACAGTTTTTTATTTCTCTCTTAAATCCGTTAAAACTGAAACAAGGCGAGTTTGCAGAAAAAGCAGGAGATGTAACCTATAGTTTTATTCATGTTACCGCGGGCTGCCTGATGACCTATTATACGGACAAGGAAGGCAACGACCAGGTGATTCAGTTTGCTACCGCAGGTTGGTGGACAGGTGATTTGCACAGCCTTACTTCGCAACAACCCTCTATTTATACTACGCGGGCCCTGGCGGATAGCGAAATGCTACTACTGCCCAAAGTGCGAATGGAGGAATTACTTGAACGATACCCGAAGTTTGAACGCTATTTCCGCATCATGTTTCAGAATTCGTTGGTAACACATCAGAATCGGATCATTGAAGCCTTTACCGCAACCGCAGAAGAGCGCTATCATAACTTCCAGAAAAAATATCCACAGTTGGAGCAGTATGTTCCACTCAAGTACATTGCTTCTTACCTCGGCATTACGCCTGAGTTTTTAAGTAAGATACGCAGAAAGAAATAGTTACTCACCGCAGCTGATTCTCAAAATCCCGCACAGGCAATCCATTTCTTAACCTGGTTCAAGCCCTTTTCATTTGTTTCTTAACCTGGTTTAAGGTATGCCGCAGCACACGGCATTTACCTTTGCAATGCAAAACAGAACAGAAACTATTAAGAATTTAAAATTTAAAACTATGTCAACATTAACAGCAACCAAGTGGGCTATAGATACTACCCACACCGAAGTACAATTTAAAGTAAAGCACCTGGTAATCAGCACCGTTACTGGTTCCTTTAAAAAATTTAGCGGCAGCGTAGAAAGCGAAACAGAAGATTTTGATGGCGCAGATGTATCGTTCAGTCTTGATGTAAACAGCATTGATACCAACCAGGCCGACCGTGATGCGCACCTGAAGTCGGCTGATTTTTTTGCTGCTGACCAATATCCTACTGTGGATTTTACCGGAACATTGAAGAAAGTTTCCGGTTCAGATTACAAGTTAGATGGTGCCTTAACCATGCGCGGAACTACCAAAGCAGTTGTACTAAATGCAGCATTTGGAGGAGTTATGGTTGATCCGTGGGGAAACACCAAAGCCGGTTTTGAAATTAACGGCAAAGTAAACCGAAAAGAATTTGGTTTAAACTGGAACGCGGTAACCGAAGCCGGTGGCGTGGTAGTGAGTGAAGAGGTTAAAATTCACATCAACGTTGAATTAGCAAAAGGATAGTTAACCTGGAGTTGACGAGAGGGGTGGCTCTGTCTTCGCTGGAAGGCAGGGCCTTGTTTTTTTTATACCGGCATGGAAGTTTGGTTTTTTGACAATCAACCCCGGTAACAAATGCCCTTATAGGGGCATAACTTACAAGTGTTGCTATCCGGGGTTTGATCGAAGGCGATTTCCGGATTGAAAATTTCTTCCAGCAACTCCGTAAGGTGCATCCTGAACTCTTCCAATAATGGCATCACATCGTAAACCATTTCTTTATTTATCTTCAAACCAAAATCCGCACTACCAAATAATACCTCGCGATTTAAGATACCGGTTATCATTCGCTCATCCGCTTTAAGCGGAAAATTAGTTTGATAGAGAAGGCCGTATAGCAATGTTTGAAAGACTGCCTTGGATCGCTTCTTATTACGATCAAACAAAGAAGCCACACCTTGAAATCCTAAATCATCCTTACCGGTTTTATAATCTACAATTCGCAACAGGTTATCCTTACGGTCAATCCGGTCGATCTGACCGCCCAACACGGCATAACCAGGGGCATGGTCAATTTTTACCCGATGCAACAACCCATCTTGTTCAATGGCTTCCATCGTAAAAGGGGCCATCGCTTTATCGAATTCAAGAATACGCGTTGCAAAGTTTCGTACCAGGTGCTGTATCACCACGCTTTGCCCTTCGTATTCTACTTTTTTGCCGGGCTCCAATTTAAAAGTTGTGGCAAAGACTTCGTCCAGCAGTTTATCTATTGTTTGCTCCGCATCGGCAAAGTCGCCAGGTTCTACAAGTTTATTGCGTTTGCGTTGGGCTAAATTTTTATAAAATTTCTCCATTACCTTGTGCAAAAAGTTACCCAACTCGCGTGCGCCTAACTCGGCTTCCACTTCTTTTGGTTCGCGAATGTGCATCACATTTTTAAAGTAAAACTGCAACCGGCAATCCAGGTACGTAGCTAATGCCGAGGGTGAAATACCTTTGGAACGGGAATGGGTATGGCCTTCATTCAGCCGCATAATAGCTTGCTGAACTTCCTCCGTTTTTTTTATAACAATCGGATCAACAACGAAAGGATTTAGCGGATTATGCAACACATGCGTTTCCATTTTCAACCCGCTCTCAAAAATGAGTTGTTGCAGGTACCGGCTCTTCTCTCCCTGGCCCAGTTGATCTGTTTCGGTATTATAAAAAAGAAAAACATTCTCAGCTCGTTGCAACATGCGATAGAACAGATAGGCATACATCGCATCCTGATGTTCGGTGGTTGGTAATGTATATGCCCTGCGGATATTAAACGGAACATAGGAACCTTTGCCTCCAAAAGCAGGAAATGATCCTTCGTTCAGCGAAAGCACAAAAACATTTTTATAATCCAGGTTGCGGGTTTCCAATACACCCATAATCTGAAGGCCCTTTAATGGTTCTCCGCTAAATGGAATTTTTTCAGCACGCGCCAATTGGCGCAGCAACCGCAAAAACGATCGTAGTGATTTACTAAATTCATTTCGATCAGTTACATCCGCTGCATGAACTCCAATAATATCCTGAATGCGGTTTAGTAATTTTATAAATTGAAATGCATACTCCCGATCCAAATCAAGAATGGATTTTAATGAACCTACCTCGTGTATCACCTCTTGCAAATACGGTATCAGGCCATTGTCCATATTGCCAAATACAATCCGGTGCAGATCTGAAACACTGGCTAAATAACTTTGCGGTATATGCACCCAATTACCTCTTTGAATTTCTTTTCGTCTGCTGTTGGCTAATCCGGCATCAGCGGCTACCATGTATGGATGCCCTAAAAGGGATAGTACCTGGCGGTGATTATAGTGATCTTTCCGTTTATTAATCTGCAGCTCCACCAACAACTCTACCAGGTTAAAAAAAGAAGTATTGCTTAACGCATACCCCATAGTAACATTTAGTTTGTCGATATGTTTTGGCAACCCAAATAATACCGGCATTAACAATTTTTCATCGGGCAACACAATCAGTGTATCTTCCGGTTCTAAGCCTTTATCCAATTCTTCCTGCAGAATTTGCCCCAACAACTTGGCCTGCCCGATTGGCTGTGCTGCACCCAACACCCTGATTGATTTGTGGTTCCGGAAGTTTGCGGGGAACTCCTGATTGAATGTTTGCTTCAGTACTTCATGGCGTTGGTATTCGCGAAAAAACTCTCCCGCTTCCTGTGCCTGGTCGTTTACATAATACTCATCGCCATCCCAGATCATCTGGCTTCCCTTATTCACATAATGTGCAATAATTTTTTCTTCCGCTTTTGTTAACGCATTAAATCCAACAAAGCGCAGGGAAGAAGGATCATATTTATTTGCGGATAAAGAGGCTATGTTTTCGGCTACCTCACGATGAACAAGCCCCTCGTAAGCCAGATGGGCTGCCTGCAATTGCTGGCGATAGGTAGTATAAAGTGTAAACAGCTTACTCCATGTAGTTAAAAATTGTTGCTTGTTATCGGTTAGGTGTTCTTCAAACTCATTCCAGAAATCGAGCAGGATTTTTTTTTGTTCAACCGTAAGGTAATCAAAACTGGAATCCAGTTCTTTTTGGTTGCGCAAATCGCGAAACAGTTGTTCGGCATTAACCAGGTATTTATCAATCTCATTAAAATCGCGCAGCAGCATTTCGCCCCAGAAATAA
>Ga0209605_1003573_pt1 | contig 13513 bp, 17 predicted proteins | sample AD_UKC035_MetaG_FD_184408 | JGI IMG/M metagenome (GOLD analysis project Ga0209605, IMG submission 184408) | Active sludge microbial communities of municipal wastewater-treating anaerobic digesters from USA - AD_UKC035_MetaG (SPAdes) (version 2) | ecosystem: Engineered > Bioreactor > Anaerobic >...
GTTTTCACAGTCATGTCGGCTTTGTCATTCTCAGCTGACGATGAGGCGGCAGCACCCTTCTCTTTGCTAGCGCTTTCTGCGGTGTCGGCGGCCTCGTCAGCCTGGTCCGCCTTGTCCTTGACGGACTTTTGGACTTTCTTGAAGAAGTCCTTGTAGAACGCGATAACGTCTTTGTCATCTGGCTCCTCAGCCAGTGTGGCCAAGGCTTGGGAGGCCGCGGTCAGCTTGGCGGTCTTGAAGTCGGCTGCACTCTTGGCGTTCTGTACCGCTGCTTGTGCCGCCGCGGCGGCAGCTGCCTGGTCTTTGCGCTGCTGGACAACCAGGTCCGGCGCCTTGCGCAGCCGCTCGATCAGCTCGACCCAGGCCGTATCGCCCGCTGCAGCGTGGTAGCTGATCTCCGCCTGGTTGCTTTGTTCCGAATCGAGCGCATTGGCCTCCAGCGCGGTCAGCGTCGCCGTCCTGGCCTTCATCACCCGGCTTCGCGCCGCCACAAACGTTTCTGCGTCTGCGCTTACCTGGTCAATGCGGAGCGCCACCTCGCCCGAGCTTTTACGCAGCGCCTGGTCGCTGGCGCAGCCCGCCATGACCATGGCACAGGCCACCAAGAGTAGTGTTTGCAAGCGCATGATCAGTTCACCCCCACGGCAATCGCACCCAGCCCCAGCGCATTGATCAAGTTGCCTAGCTGTTGCGGCGTGATGCCGGAGCCATAGGCCTTGCTGAGTTGCGTCATGGGCAGCCGGATCAAGGTGTCGACCTGATTGATGGCGACCTCGGAGGAGTCCAAGGCCGCATCATGGCCCAGGGCGATCAATTGGTAGTCGAGCTGCTCTTGCTGCGCCTCACCAAAGGTCATGGCATTGAGCACGCTGATCAGCCTTTGCGCGATCAGGTGCCGGCAGCTCATCGATGCCTTCCCCCATGCCTCGTACATTGATTGGCCCTTGGCAAAGGGGCACTGTGAGCCCATGTCGGCATAAGCCCGCTTGGCCTTCTCCGCGTTGACCAGGAAGCTCACCTCGTCCCTCATGCTCGCGAGCTTGGCCTGCTTGAGCTGGATCTGCTGCTTGGCGCGGTTGACCTGCATCTGCAGGCCGTTGCTCTCTTGCCGCAAAAACTCGGATTCCATCAAGAGCCCGGTCATGGGTGGAGGCGGCTGGTCGCCGATCGCGTGCCACAGGGCACCGATGGCGGCGGCGTTCTTCTGGTCGTCGCTGGCCGATTCCGGTGGCTTGCCGGTATCCAGCGCCGTGAGCAAGCCGCGAACGAGCTCCCGCTTCTTTTCCAGCTGCGCAATCTTTCCTTCATCGACCAAGTGTTTGAGGACGGGGTTTGCCGAGATTTTCTCTAACGATGCATCCGACGGCAGCTTCTCCAGGTCTTCCAGCGCCTTCTTGACGCCTGCTGTCGCACTGGCATCGCCGGCGGGTTTGTCCTTCAAGGTCTTGAGCGCTGCGTCGTAGCGCTGCTTCGCCTGTTGGAGATTGTCCTCAATCTTTTTTTGATCGCCGCCGATCTGCTTCAGTTCATCGCTCAGCGCCTTCATCTGCCCGCCCGCTGCGACGGCAATGGCCAGATTCTGCTGGGCCTCAAGCAGGTTCTTGCAGGCGTTGTAGGCACGTCCGAGGATGAGTTGCTTCTCCCGATCATTGGGGTATTTTTGGGATTCCGGAATAGGGCATTTCAGCTCCACTCCGCCGGTCTCATTCAAGACACTGTTCGCCTCACGATCGAATGTCTCCCGACTGGTCTTTAAAACCGCGGCATTGCCGTCTATGCGCTTGATCAGGTCGGTATTGGATGTGCCGGTCAGGGCTTGGATGCGTTTGCCGACGTAGTCGTCCAAGCTATCCCAGCTGTACTTCTGGTCAGAGGCAGACAGCCAGGCAATCAGCCTGCGGTCCCTGCGGCCGATTTGATCACGGCGAACAGCGTCTTGCTCGGACTTGGCCAAGGCGGCCATGGCTTCCCGCTCGGGTGCCAGCGACTTGCCGAGCTCGGCCTCCTTGACGGCGGCGGTGGCCTTTTTGGCGATTTCGTCTTGCCCCGCGTTGTAAAGACGCAGATCGGCGCAACCGCAAAGCGCTGTCGCGACCAGCATCGCCAACAGCGCGCGGGCATTCATCAATGCTTTCACGGCTTCCTCCCATACCTCGATCGTTCAGATTTCTTAGGATTTGCAGCCCGTGGCCAAGAAAGCGCATGGAGGGCGTAGTGCCCGCATGCCCGCCTTTGCTGTCCAAGCCGATTGCTTATTAAGATAGGATGTCCAGCGCCATTCCGCAAACACTCTCCGGGTATTCCAGACCGCTACAGGACGATGTATAAGGTCGTCATGCGGGAACCGCGAGCTGATGAGGCCAGAAAAACCGCCCCAGAATCAGCTCCGAAGTGCTGCCGTGGTCGACAGGGCGTTGAGGAGGCCGTCCGGCCCGCCTTGTCCCCCCGTCCCCATCGAACGACCGGTTCAGGATATCCCACTGTCGTTTGAGGCACCGCTACTCGACCGACTGGTTCTGCGAGCATCGCTGACGTCGGGGTGTCGGCGCCAAACGTCCAAGTCCAGCCTGATCCGGACATCGGCACTAACCAAGCGAACTTCCGGTCCTGGCCGTGTGTGTGAGAACACGAACGGCAGCTTCATGGCAGCGAAACTCGCGAAAGCCCGATATTCCTTAACGGCGGCTTCAGAGAAGTCCTGATGGCCGGTTTGGGTCGGCAGCGGAAGCTCATGTTCGGCTGGAAAGGGCAAGGGTGCCGCGGTGCATAGAATGATAGTCTGATTCGTTGTAATGACGAATACCTAACCCGGTTTTCCGTTCCACTGCGCCTCAAACCCCATTGTCACCAAGCCCCCTTGTACGGAATCGGCGGCGGTGACGGCATGAGCATGACGCCTCCCGTCACCTGCTTAACCTTGGCCTGGGGATAGACCGTCAGCACGGCACGCAAAGCCGGCAAGAATTCTTTCTTGAAGTCCTTGTCAGGGTCTTTCCCTCGGTATTCCTGGCCAAACTGCTCGCGCAGACTCGCCCAATGCAGGATGATCGGCCGGCCCTCGATGCGGTGCAGGCGCTGAGCCAGCCAGGCGTACACGTCGAGCGCCAGAGCGGACCCCTTCAAGGCGGTGAAGGCGCGCATATCGAGCGGCACAGCATGCGCCTTGAGGGTGTCGTAATAGTCTTGGGAGAACGTCACCGTACCAGGCCAAAGGGGCCGCTGCTCATCGTTGCCAGCAATCCAGGCGTCAAAGTGCTTGATGGGCTTGCCCTCATAGGTGTGAGCTCGCCCATTGGCATTGAAACCCAAAGTCATACGGCAGGCGGACAACGCTTGCACCTGTTTCCGGAAGGTCGTGAACGCCCCCCGAGTGCCGCCGTTCGTGGACTTACCTAGCATCCGCAGAAACTCGCTGGCACTATCTCCGACCGGGATTTCCGGCGTGTTAAAGCGCACAGCGTAGGTATTCATCCATGCCAGCATCAGACGGGGCATGGGGCCATAGGGGATAGGCTGCTGGACGAACTTCTTGCCATCCCACAACTTGCCGGCCTCGACCAGCAAGCCGGCGCCACCGGAGTAGCGTTCAAAGGTCGTGTCGGCGACCCGGGATCGAGGCAATCCCACTTGGCACATGATCGAGTGCATGAAAGCCCGGTCCTCGTCGTCGGGCCGTTCGTCGGCCACCTGAGCGGCAACATGGATGAGCTTCAACTCTCGCACCGTGGGGGCGACCGTTCTGGTCTTAGCCGGGATCTCGTTAGGAACCGACTTCTCGACTTTCGCTGACTTCACCTTTTGGTCCACGGTGGCCTGCGCCGGCGTCGGCTCGAGTTGGAAGGCTGGCGCCTCACCTGTCGGGTACAGATCGGGCCTATAGGCAATCCTCGCGGCCATGTCAGCCGCGGCTGCGGCTGACATGCCCTTCGAGACGAGGTAATCCCGATAACCGGCACGCCAGCGGCGCAATTCCGCCGGCGCTACGTCAATCTTCTCTTGGTCATCGAGCCGGGGCGTTTGCTGACGGCCCCGGCGGGGCTTGGTATCATTTTCCGGTGTGTTCATGAACGCAGCTCCTGAGCACTCGGCCCGACAGTGTTGCCGCACTGATCGGGCCACTTCATTTCTGAGGGGTCATGTTACCGCCACAACGCCCCCTTGCTTATAAACACAATTACGGAAATAAAGAAATACGATATTACGTATCGCCGTATTTCTTCATAAGCAGCTCGCGTACTTCGTCCGCGATCTTCGTGCCGCGCGCCGCGCACTGCGTCTTGATTGCCCGGTGCAGGCTGGCCGGCACGTCGATGGTGAGCCGCTTCATCGGCTCCGGCCCCTCGGCCGGGACGCGGCTTTCTACCCACGCATCAGCGGCGGCCGGCGCCGGCTTGCTGGTCGGCTTGGCGCCGATGGATACCTTCTTCGTGCTCATCGTACGAACTCCATCAGTTCGGCCACTACGGCCTCAATCTCGGCCGCTGCCGGCCCGTCCTGGTCAATCTCATGCACCGCCAGCCCCTGGGCGGCCGCCTCTGCGAAAACAACCCGCTGCGTGATGCTGGCCGCCAGTGCCGGCACCGGGTATGCCCCGAGGGCTTCACCCACATCGCGGCCAATCGCCGTATTTGCGATTTTACGATTAACCACAAAAGCGGATTTCAGGTTGTCTTTGTAGACGCGGGCCTCGTCGATCAACTTCACCACTTCATCAGCCGCCCAAATATCGTAGGGCGACGGCTGCACCGGGATCAGCACCACGTCGGCGGCCATGATGGCGGACCGGGCCAAATCGGTGACTCGCGGCGGGCCGTCGATGATGATGTGGTCGTACCCCTGCCCGATCTGGCCGATTTCTTTGTGGATGGTCGCCCTAGGCAGGCCAACCACTGAAAAGAGCGGTTCGCCTTCTCGAGCTGCCGCCCAATCCAAGGCGCTGCCCTGGGGGTCGGCGTCGATCAGCAGCACCCGCGCCCCGGTGCGGGACAGGCTGGCCGCCAAGCTCACGCTGAGGGTGGTTTTGCCTACGCCACCTTTCTGGTTCAGAAGCCCGATAATCATGAGTTCATCCTTTCCGCTTTAGCGTGCTTGCTATTTTACAGAAAAGCGCAAAAAATGAAATGCGCTTTTACTGATCGCCTAAGGTACGACTACGGCATTTAGGAGGCATGAGAACGTCAGCACAGCGCACGATAACGCTTGATAAACGCGGCCAGCTCCCGCCGTGGAAGCCGCACAGTGGGATCGACGGCCAACTGCTCTAGTACCACCAGAAGATTGGCCGCGGTGTCGACACCATGGCGATGAAGTTCATCAATGAGCCAAAGAACACCCCGCACCTCGACTTCCTGAGCCACAGCGAAAGCGCGCAGTCCGCCGTCGCCTGTGAGCAGGATGCATCCCGGATATCCTTCCGCGAGAGCGAAGGCAAAGCCATCGTGAAGGGTGAGGCGAGGTTGTTCTCGAATGACTCCCTGAGCACGTAAAACCCTTTCACCTGGCAGGTCTGTTACCGTCAAGCCCCCCTTCACCAAGGCTCGCTTCTGCGCCGCTGTGAACTTCAGCAACTCATCCTCGAACAGAGTGTTCGGGATCAGAAACTCATAGGGAAGTTTGAGAAAGGCCTCGACCAGCCCCACCTTGCGCAGATCGATCAGGCAACTGCTGTCACTGACAATGATCCGCATCGGCGTCCTGAGGCCCCTTCAAATCAGCTTCGACAGTGGAGATGGGCTGCCGAAGAAGCTCGGACGCCTTGGTCAGTGAAATCAGGCCTTCGGCCAACGCCCGGTAGCATAGCCGCTCGAAGCGGCGCGCCCGTTCCCGCTGTCCCCGCTCCCGAGATGGCTCCAACTCAACGGGCTCCTGCGTGCGCCAAGTCCGCGCGATCGACTGAAAAGCGTAGGTGAGCATCGCGTCGCTGATTACGTCCACCTGGCGTAAGCGCACCAGCAACGCCGCGCCGCTCACGCGGTAAAGACGCTTCAGGTCGATCAGCTCCTTGTAGCCGATGGCATGACGGGTCTTGCCAACCTCCTTCAGAAGATGGGCGCGCGGCATGAGAAAGGCACCCGCGAACACATTGGCCGCCTTCTCTTCATCCTTGTCTGGCAGGCAGTCGGTATCGATCAGCCGGTGGGCGAGTTCATGCGCAAGAGTGAGTCGCCGGCGCTCCAGGGAGAACTGGTTGCTCACGACGATCACCGGTAGTGGCTCACCATCAGCGCGCTGCACCAGGCAGGTAAAACCGGAGACGCGCGCCGGTAAAGGAACCGTGAGGACCTTCAGCCCCTTCTCCTCAAGCAGCTCGGTCATGTTCGGGATGGGATCAAGGCCGAGTTCCCATTCCTTTCGTACCTCGTTGGCCAGTTCCTCCGCCTCAACGATGGATTTCAATCGGCGTGGGCAGGGCAGCGGGCATTGCCATTCGGCACTGTCGAGTTCGAGAACCTGCTCGATCTGGAGGTAGCGCTCAACCCACTCGAGCACTTCCGTCTCAACCTCGGCGCGGTCTCGGGCGGTGGTATTCGCCTTGGTGCGGAATTCAACGCCAGAAAGGGCGATTCCCTGCGTGTCGAGCAGATATCCAAGGGAGACATCAAGGGCCTTGGCGAGCCCTAGCAGCACCCCTGAACTAGGGGTGCTCTCCCCTCGCTCATACTTCCCGATGGCCTGAGCGGTGACCCGCCCTTCCATTGCAGCCGAAAGATCACGCAGGGAGAACCCCGCCTTGCGTCTCGCCAGGCGGATGCGATCAGCGATCATGGTCATCCCCTCTTTTCGGTTTACGTTTCTCTTTTTTTAGTATGTATTGTAAACTTTTCATGTGGGCTAATCCACGTCCTTTCATGGAGCTTCGAAAATGAGCAAGAAACCTGGCACCAGCACCGGTAATCAGGGCGGCATCTATCAAGAAACCGGCCCGAGGGGAGGCAAAGTGCCGAACTTCGCGACGGTTGCGGACAACAAGCCTCTGCCCCCCACTACCAAACCGGGCAACACCTGGACCCCGATGAAGGTCACGCCGGATAGTAAGCGGTAATGGGTGGCACAAGAAGGCGGCCTGAGGCCGCTTTCTCGCTAGATTTTTATACCGATAAAATACGTTATCGTTAGTTTTTCTCAGACTGAAGGCATGCCGATGGCGACGATCACGAACTTCGACGAATGGCTCGACGAGGCCTGCGACGGCAGCCCCGCGGATGTCTATGCGCTCCACGAGGCGGTCAATGGCGAGACGGACTTCGCTCAGTACCATTGCACGCCCACCGCCAACGGCCAGTGGATCGTCTCGTGCCATGGTGCCGAAAACCAGTTGCGGCTCGTCACCACCACCGCCCGTGAGACCTTCCTGCGCTGCCTCCATGGCCGCTACGTCGAGGGCGGCATGCCCGTCGGCACTTGGTATGCCATGCACCACGCGCTCGACAAAGATGACTAGCCTGCGCCCCAGCTTCTTCTCAAAGTGGGCCGCCCAGCGGCGAATCGCGCGCCTGCCCGAGATCCAGCTCGCGCGGCAGGCGAACTACTACATGACGAATACCTCGCCTAATCCGGACTGGACGGCAACGATCGCCACCAGCGCCGGCATCCGGGTGGGCACCGCCACCTATGCCGTGACGCCACTCGACGATCAGCTCTGGCTCTACGGCCTCGAGATCGCACCAGCGCATCGCCGCCACGGCTACGCCCTGGCCCTGCTGTGGCAGCTCCACCAGGCGCACCGACTGCCGATCCACCCCGTCCACGAGCTCGGGACCGCCGGCGGCTTCTGGCACCGCGCCAGACGCCTGGCAAGCGCCGGCCTGCAGGTGGCCGAGGCCCTGTCCCTCGCCGACCTTGAGGAAGCGAAAAAACGCTGGGCGCACCTCGCGCCGGCGCACGAACGCCTGCAGGGGGATATCCGCGCCCGCCTGGCCGCCGGCGAGGACTGGTACCGCGCGATCGGGAGAGGCCTCGATGCATGAGCTGAGCTTACCGCCGGCGGCCGACGCCCGCCGCCTCACCGCCCCCGAGTTCCAGCGCCTGGCCGCCGTGCCCGCGGCGGCCGAGTGGTTCGCCAACCTCGACAACCCGCGCACGCGTCGCGCCTACCGGGCCGACCTCGCCGACTTCTGCCACTTCCTGGGTCTCACCGCCCCCGATGAGTTTCGCGCCGTCACCCGCGCCCACGTGCTCGCCTGGCGCGGCGAGCTCGAGCGCCGGGGCCTCGCCGGCGCCACCGTGCGACGCAAGCTCGCCGCGCTCGCGAGCCTCTTCGACTATCTGCTCGAGCGCAACGCCATGGCCGGCGGCAACCCGGTCCATGGCGTGAAGCGCCCGACACTCGACAGCAACGAGGGCAAGACCCCGGCGCTGGGCGACCACCAGGCGCGCGCCCTGCTGGACGCCCCCGATCCCGCCACCCTCAAGGGCCAGCGCGATCGGGCGCTGCTCGCGGTGCTGCTCTACCACGGGCTGCGCCGCGAGGAGGCGGCCCGGCTGGGCATTCAGGACCTGCAGGAGCGGCGCGGCGTGCCGCACCTGCGGGTGCACGGCAAGGGCGGCAAGCTGCGCTTCCTGCCGCTGCATCCGGTCGCCGCCGAGCGCGTCCACGCCTATCTCGCGGCCTCGGGTCACCATGTGGGGCAGGAGAAGGCGCCGCTCTTCGTGCCGCTGCGCGGCCGGCGCACCGGCGCGGGGCTCACCGCCGACGGCATCTACGCCGTGGTCGGCACCTACGCGAAGGCGGCCGGCATTTCGGTCGCCGGCCTCGGGGTGCATGGGCTGCGCGCCACCGCGGCGACCAACGCCCTCGAGCACGAGGCGGATATTGCCCGCGTCCAGCAGTGGCTCGGGCACGCCAACATCAGCACCACCCGGCTCTACGACCGGCGCCACGCCCGGGCGGCCGACTCGCCCACGTTTCGGGTGCGCTATTGATTGGGACAACCCGTCAGATCCCCCGCCTCTTGCAGTAGGAACCAACCCCCATCACCTCGCGACGCACGGTGCTGGTCTTGAGCATCACCGCGGCTGTAGCCGGGCACAACGCCTGAGCGACTTCACGGAGCGTCTGGTGGATGGCCATCAAGTCCAGATGGAAGATCGGCTCATGGTGTGCAATCCGGTTGCGCAACTGCCGCAGCTTCTCGAGCTGTTGGTTGAAGGTCGCCCGCTTGGGGGCCTTGCGAGGACGAAAAGCCTTATGCAGATATGGCACCCAAAGCGGATGCTCCAGCCTTGAATCCGTCAGGTTGTGCCAGAACCCGAACGACAGTTCAGCAATCACTTTCCCAGGCGGAACTGGGCGCCCTCTCGGCCAATGCTTCGCCGCATCGCTCTGAGCCTTGAGCAGGATTCCCTGGCTGCGCCGATCGACCAGTGCAAGGAAGGTCTGATCCTTGAACCACTCCGGCCCGAACCCTGCACACAGTTCCCCGTCAAATTTGTTGCGTAAGGCGATCTCGACATAATGCAGGTCGGCCAGGAACGCAGCGCTCACCTTCGTGTTCAACACGTACAGGCGGAGCGCCTGGTGATCGTTGTTGCGACTTGCCCGCAGGTATTTGCTAAGACGCGGTTGCGTCAACGTGGCCACAAGCTGCTGAAGCTGGCTAGAGTCCAGCGTTGGAAGGACGGAATTCGACACCTACTGGTCCTTTTTTGTTGTTCTCACCCTCTCTTCCACAGGAGGGAGGCGGCTTGACCTCCCTCCTGTGAGCGGGTAGTATGTTTATCGAGCAAGCCCCCGGTGCGACCTCTGCGTCAGCATGCCCCCGGGGGCATAGTTTTTTGTGCGCCAGATCAGTCCGCGCCTTCGCCCGGCACAACCTTGAGCTGCGGCTTTCCCTTCCGTCTAATCCGCTTCGCCCGCCCCTGGCGCCCTTCTTGGCGTGCCTGCAACTCCTCTTGCGCATACGGGGTAGCCGCCTTGATCAGCCCGGAGAAATCGTACTGGTTGGTCTTACTGCGATCGTGCTCCACCCGTCGCTCAATCCGCTTCAAGAAGCCCGCCGCCTCCATGGCCTGAATCCTGCGACGAACCGTCGACGTGTCACAGCCGATCGCCTCCGCGATGGTCTTCTTGGAGGGGAACGGCAGGCTCTCTGCCGTCCACCAGTGCGACAGGAGAATGAGCAGGATATTGATGTCCATGGAGTCCAGGCCGAGCGCACGCTGCCGCATGAAGATCATGTTCGGCAACACCGTCCACCCGGCCTTCATCAGATCAGGCCCCCACTTCTTCTCGTTCTCCTGTAGAGCCTCCTTCCCACCCGGCAATGCCACAGGCGTTTCCTTCACAGCACTCATCGTCACACCTCACCCAAGATCGTTGGAACCGAGTGTGCCCATGCGCAACGCCGCCGACAAGTAAAAATGGGGGGCATCCACGCCCCCCACCTACCTTAATCCTGTGTTCCGTTTGCTACCAAGGGATATGTGTCCGGATATCCTGTTTACGGGAGGCGGGCTGCCACCCCACTGGGCGGCGCCATCACCCTCCACCTGGGACTCACACGCGCCCCCCACGTCTTCAATGAACGGAGGACGAGCAGCCTCCGGATTCATCGCATCAATCATCTTTAAAAGTGGTTTGCGCTTCCTCAGCTGCCTGGCTGGCCTCCATGGCCCCAAGCGCCGGCTCATCCCCGCATACGCGGGCCATTCATTCCGCTCACACCAGCGCTGCAGCCTCTCTCCGCGTTGAAACATAGCCAGCGCGGGCCAGCAGGGCGGCCGGGTTGGTGGTCGCCTCGCCTTCGTCGAAAATCGTGAAGTGACGGGCGCAGCCGGCCACCACGTCATACGACCGGAGGGAGATCTTCTTTTCCCGGTTCACGATCCACTTGAAGGCATCGCTCAGCCTGCCGCCGTCAAGCACCTGGTGCGGATTGCCTCGGGCGGTGTAATCGTCGATGTCGAGGTGGATCGGGAAGTCCATCGCATGCACACGGCCGCCGTCTTCCTCGATGATCGCGACGCTGAAGCGCACGAACTCGGTGCGGATGCCGGCGAGCTCGGTTTCGAGAATGCGGTTCAGCACGTTGTCGCGGCCCTCGTCGGTGTTCCAAAGGCTGGTTCCGCGGTGCTTGCCGGGCACCTGCCACACAACGATGTGGGCCAGTTCGTCCTCGAGCACGATGCCATAGGCGGCCTCCGCGGGCTGGCGATGGTTGCCCGGGAAGATGATGGTCTTCATGCCGTGTTTCTCCTGTGTAGATCAGTGAAGGGTGGGCGGGGTGTCGTCCTGCTTCATGCCCTCGAGCATCGCCTGCAAGTCGGCTTGTCCCTCTTCGGCTGCCTGCGCCATTTCACCCGCAGTTAGCGCCGTTGTGACGGGCCGAAGCTCGACGCGGTAGATGTTGGGGAAGCGATCGACAATGCCCTGCAGAAGCTTGTCGAGCTGCTTCTGTGTGGTCGCCAGCCGTAGCCGCTCCGGCAAGAACAGACGGATCACGATCATGTCGTGCTCGCCCTTGACCAAACCTTGGATGCTCTCAGCCTCACTACGCAGCCAGCCACGCAGCTTCAAAGGCGTAAGGTCATCCGGCGCATTCAATATCGATATTCGTAGTTGTCCAGAAACCATGGGAGCCTCAGCAAGGAAGCCGCTCAGCATCACTACCGGCCTAGCAGCATGGGATATCTGCAAATAGTACCGCGATCCTGAACGCCGAACCGCATGAGGTTCAGCGCAGCAAACAGCAAAGCCCTTTGCCGGACATCATCCCGCCATCCGCGCGACGATCACCGCCATGCTGTACGGCCGGGCCTGACAACAGCCTTCCCTTTTTTTGCGCCGGTCGTGACGCAACGATGACGCCACTGAATACGAAGAAGGTGCGGTGATGAAGTTCTTTCTGGAAGTCGACTTGGAACGCGGGAACGGATCGGTCCGCTGGGAACACGCCACCGCGCGCAAACTCAAGCGGCTCGTGCTCGGGGCGGGCATGCTAGCAGCGACCGCCGCGGCGGTCGCTGCATGGGTGCTTTAGGCTGCAGACAGCCGCCGAATCTCGGCGCCGTAGTCGCGGCGGATGCGCGCGATGTTCTCACGGTCAGTCACATCGAGCCCGCGCAGCTCCGCGGCATAGGAGCCGCGCTCCGCGTTCCAGCGCTCGATCGCGACCAGGTCCGGCGCAACCTTGGCCCGCTCACGGGCGATCCATTCCGAGCGGAAGGCCATCAGATGGGTAATGAGCTCGCGTGCGGACTCGTAGTTGACGCAGTCCTCATGCGTCCACTTCGGCTGGTTTTCAGGGTTCATGATGTCAGGGAGCGCTGCTGCGCAAAGACGGGAAGCCCGTATTCGAGCTCGAGAGTATCCGCCGGTTCAACTGCGTCCGCTGCTCGTCGATCAGCCGCTGCTCGGCCTGCTGCAGCATCGCGATCATCTGGAGCTTGGTGGCCTCGTTGTTGATCGCGGCCTGCTCGGCCCCGATGCGCGCCTGTAGCTCGGCGATCGCCTTCGGGTCCGAAGTCCCGTTGATCTGGCCCATCAAGGCCTCGATCTGCGTGAGTCGTGCCTTGGCGCCATCATAGGCGCGCAACCCTACGGCCTTGTCCGTCGCTGCCGCCTCACGACTGCGCTGCATGATCTGCTGCTCGATGGCGGCCACCGAACCGACCAGTTGCTCGTCGGCCAGGATCTGCGACAGGGCGCCGGAGATCCCCGAGTAGCCACCGCCGGCGGCCGTTTGATAGACCGTCTTCCACTCGTCGGGCAGGTACTGCGGCAAGCCCGGGTTTGCCAGCAGCGAGCCGAGGCCGCGGCTGCCCGTCATCGACTGATAGGTGCTTTCGAGCTGCTGCAGTTGCTGCTGGGCCTGCTGGATCTGCTCGGCCAACGTCCGCTCAGGAGCGGTGGATCGAAATCAAGCGAGCCGGCAGGCGGACCCGCTGGTCGCCGCGTGCCTAGGCGATCGGTCGAAAGCAGATCGCCTGGCGCTATACGAGAAGAAGAAGGCGCCTTTCATTACGGATGCAGAAGCGCGAAGGCGCGCGCTGGAGAGGCTCACAGCCGATCGACGGTAGTGTCGTGAGCTAAGGCTCGCCGCGTGAATCTCAGCACCGGCGCGGGTTTCAGCGCATGGTGAGGGTTTGTGAGCAGCCTGCGGACTTGAGCGCCCTGGAGAGGGGCGACATACACTCCAAACCCAGCATTGGCGCGGGTTTCAGCAGAAAAGTGATACTTTTTGAGCAAGTTTCAGATGCACGCTCATCCGGCGAATCCGGCCCTCGCTTCCGAAGCCGGATTCACGCCTTAAACCCAGCATTGGCGCGGGTTTCAGCCTCGTGGCCCAAACATCTTCTCCGCCTTCAGACCTGTGCGCCCCGGGGGAAAAGTGAGGGTTTATGAGCAGTTTTCGCGACCGCTCGCATCCTATGGTGAGACTTTGTGAGCATGCCCTCGCTGTCCGCCATTGGACGAAACGGCGTCGACTGTCCAATGTCGCGCGCGGTGCGGCCGATGGCCTCGAAGGTCCCGCCGGGACGGAACGGCTGGATCCGACCCAAACCGGACTATCGT